>Ga0208227_1000005_pt1 | contig 60351 bp, 56 predicted proteins | sample LakMenEpi13Jun11_FD_150692 | JGI IMG/M metagenome (GOLD analysis project Ga0208227, IMG submission 150692) | Freshwater microbial communities from Lake Mendota, WI - 13JUN2011 deep hole epilimnion (SPAdes) | ecosystem: Environmental > Aquatic > Freshwater > Lake > Epilimnion/Euphotic zone ...
GAAGTTTTTGAATTGAATGAGCAGCCAACACCACCCGTTGACCAAAAACATCTGCTTGCGTTCCACGTGTCGGCATAATCGCGCATACCGAAGACCTACGCGACCGATTACGAATCACTTTTACAGCCGCACCATCCGCACACAGTGAGACTTGCGCATCAATTCCAGTACGTCGGCAATGAGACTTCACGGCCTCAACGTCTACTGCTGGATTGCGACTCTCGATTGGCGACCCATACAGCAGTGCCGAGAGATGAGTTGGCGACTGTGCTATTTCGCTGAGGCGTAATGCGCGTTCATGTGACGAGAGCGTGGCAAGAAATTTCTTCCCACCTGCCTTCTTCACCAATTTCTTTGTAGCAATCACAACATCGCCGACATAACAGTGCCCACGAAGACGCTCGGGAGACCAACCAGGCCGAAGTTGATGGGTGAATTGTGAGGGGTCGTTCGGGTCAAAATGGAATGAGTCGGCATATGCAAAGTCAGCATCACCAATTTGTTCCAAAATGTCTGAAAGCAATGTCGAGATAACACAATCGTGAGGAACAAAAATATAAAAACCACGTTGCTTCACCACAGTGATTTCTAATTTCTCGCCTGGAGAACCCTCATGAGGGTCCATGTAAATGAATGACGGGTAAAAATCTTCAAAAGGCGCTGTGAACGGAAATTCATACGGCTTCACGACTTCAGGTAGCCCAGTCCGGTATTTATCTGCAGCAGTTTCAGCTTTCAGGCCCAGTTCAACATCACGCAGGCGGAGAACTTCTTGGCGCTGCGCCACTGCTTGATTGTCAATTGCCATCTTCGGCAAGCCTAGTAAAGACACCATGTAGTGGAGCTGAGGGGAATTGAACCCCTGACCTCTTGCATGCCATGCAAGCGCTCTGCCAACTGAGCTACAGCCCCTAAATTTTTCAACATTCCTGCTGATTTAGGTCAAGAACTAATCTATCAGAACCAAAAGTTCGTTCTAAATTCAACTGCTAGGAGAAGTCACCGAGGTAATTTAAGATGTGCTTCCGCTTAATTCACTTGGAGTTTTGACCGTCGTTGCATATGGCACGTGGTTTTATGGCTTCGGGGTTCTATTCAACGACCTGTCCGAGTTTCATGGCGTATCGGCGAGCACGCTGGGCATCACATTTGGAATTGCACAGTTGCTTTCCGGAATCGGCGCCGTTGCCACGGGTAGACGGCTTGACGTGTTTGGGCCCCGAGCAGTACTCGGAGCACTTGGACCAGTCGGTGCAGCCATTTACTTCGCAAGTTCATACGCCACAGGCTCATTGTTTCTCGCAATGTATTCACTCGGTGGCGGACTAATAGGTGCAGCTGGTTTTTACTCGTTTACGCAGCCACTGTCTGTACGACTTGCTTCAACCGATTCAACTCGTGCCATCACGAGACTGACCATCTGGGGCGCATTCAGTTCTCCGGTCATGATTCCTCTCACCGAGGTGTTGCGGGCGAACTACGGATGGCAAACTGCGGTGCGCTTGCCCGCTGTCCTTACCATGATTTCGTTTTTCGTTGCGGCGTCACTGTGTCATGTTGAAGTTGCCGCTACCGGCAAGCCCCCGGCGTTGATCATGTCCCTTCGTAGTGCACTCGGCGACTTGCGGCTTCGATTGTTTACTATCGGGGCTTTTCTTTCCTCAATAGCAGTCAGCACACTTCTTGTGTTTCAGGTGCCAACAATGACTGCGGCCGGAGTTTCGACAGCGACAGCAGCATTACTTGCAAGTGTGCGCGGATTAATGCAACTCGCAGGCCGAATTCCACTCGTTGCTGCGATTGAGAAATTTACTGCGCCTCGATTGATTGTTGTCTCGCGATTCTTGCTTGGCATTTCGGCATTGTTCTTGCTCGGCAGTGGAAACATTGCATTTGCGATCATGTACATAGTGTTTGCAGGCATCACAATTGGTGCGCTCTCGGCACTTGACGGTGTTGCAGCGCGCGGCATTGTGCAACCAGAAGTATTTGGAACAGTCATGGGAGGCATCGGCTTAATCACCACAGTTGGGGGTGCGCTTGGACCGATTTTCGCTGGATGGCTAAAGACAGCGTTCGACTCGTCGATTGCACCAACAGTGATTGTGTTTGTTACTGCGTGTTCAGCTGCGATTGTTTTTTCTATACAGCCATCTGACGAGCCACAGTCCCAGACCCGGAACTGATAGTTCTACAAACGACTTGCTTCGAGCCAAGCAAGAGAAGAGCTACACGACCTTTACAGTGATGCTGCGCGATGAGGCCTTGGTTTTGCCAGATTTTGCTTGCTTTAAGGTCACCTTGCATCGTGCTGCTTTCTTTGGTGCCACCAGATTTTTCCCCTTGATGGTGCACCCACCAGATGAGCTCCAGGTTTGTTTTCCCTTGCCAATCGGTTTCAGCAGTGACGTGAGCGTTAGAGATTTTCCACGCTTGACTGACTTTGTGATCACGACCACCGGAGCAACCGTGCTCGGTACGGTCACCACAGTTGTCTCGACTGTCGGCGGAACTGAAGTCGTGACCGCAGGCGCTGCCGTGGTCGTCGTCACTGCCACTGCAGCTTTTTGCTTGACCTGTACAACGGGAGCTGAATACGAAATCTTTGGGAATTTCACCTTCACTCCGTCATCAGTGATGATGAAATCAGCAGTCACTTCGTTTTCTTCCGTTCCCTTTGTCACGCTTGCAGCAAGTGCAGCCTTCAGAGCCGCTTCTGTTTTTTCAATTCTCCATTGCTTCAACAAACTATTGGGCATGAATGCAGCAAAGTTCCCTGTGTGCACCGTTACGCCATCCTTTAAGAAGTGTGGCGCAGCAGTTTTCACAGAAATCGATCCCTTTTCCCCTTGATATTCGACGCTCGGAAAGTGGAAGTACGTTGCATTAGTTGACACCCAGACCGGAGCGGCTGATTCACTCGCTGGTGGGAATGTGAACGATTTCGAACGTGCATAGAACGACAGGCCATCTGCAGCGGCGGTGTCTACATCACACACAACTGCCTTCATGCTCGGAACTCCACACTTGCCCGTCAAGTCTGCAGGAGGGTTATCAGGGCCAGAGATGTGTTGTGCCGCCGAGTCAACCGCAACACGTGCAGGCTTACCCTCAACGGTCATAGTCAAGTCCTGTCCCGCCAGCGCGAAAGTCATGTTGCCCTCGTCAGCTACGACCACGCTGTATTGGGGAAGTCCAACAGTCTTGTATTTGACGACAAGGCTGATGACATTGCTTGCACTTACCACGGGTGACAAATCAATTTTTCCACCACCAGCTTGCTGATCAGAGGGGCGATCTGATGAACCAAAATACTCGGTCTTCAGCACGTCAGTTGGCGCAACATAAAAAGCGTTGACGTATGCCTCGTATCCTGCGATGCCCACCGAACTCGTGTGCGTTTTATATGCACCAACCGTCACCATGAAACGCAATCCGCTCGGAACATCTGCTCCGTCCATTTTGGCGGTGTAACAAAAGTTCGTCAGAGTACTCGTGCATTGACCGAGACGCATCGAGTAAGAATCAGCTGTATTTTCATCAGTAGTGAAGCATGGCAATGTAGCGAAGGCACCGGCAGGTGTGTAGGTGCACGCACTAATTCCGGGTTGCTGGTTGTAATACGGAGCCTCTTCAGCTGCAGCCAATGACTGCCGTGAACTTGACTGACTAATAACAACAATCGCCAACAACAGCGACATCACCAAAAAAATTGACCTTTTCATGAGTTCCCCCGAACATTGCAGACACCGTTTCTATTTGCGGCGACCCAATGGTGAGTGACTGTAGCCAACAAAATTAGGGCTACCGAACATTTTGGAAGTGCATAATGCAACCTCTTTTATTGCATCTACTTCAGAGGCTGAGTGATGGAACTGATAGTTCTACTGAGCGCTAGCCCAGGGCGTCGGGACGATGTCTTTGTACAGACGCTCGATTTCGTAAAAGCGGCGCATTTCATCAATAAAGATATGCACGACGACGTCGCCGTAGTCGATCAAAACCCACTGCTGTTCGCGAGTTCCCTCTGAACGAAGTGGGCCTTTGCCAACTGCTTCACGCACATTGTTCAGTACCGAGTCGGTGATGGCACGAACGAGTCGCGCGTTTGAGGCACTGGTGACAATGAAGTACTCGGTAATGCCAACGACTGGGCCGACGGGAAGAACGATTGTGTTCTCGCCCTGCTTTTCATCAATCACTCTGGCGATAAAGACAGCCAATTCAAGTGAGTTGAGGTCAGCAGCAGCTGCATCTGGATTGGTGGTGTCGGTCACTTGGGCTCCGTTGTACTTGTGGTCGATGTGCTGGTCGCTGACCCTTGGCCAAGGAACGCAACAAAATCGTTACCCAAGACGATACGGAGGTTCACGCCAGAGATGACATCTTTGCTTTCCATGAACTCAAGAGGTCCGAGAAGAGTCGGATACGCCTCGGCTTCAGTTTTTGCAATGGAATCGTTGTAGTACACCGTTGTGCGCTCTGTAGCGAGGTCAGGTGATTGACGAATGAGCACCACATTTGCCCCTAAATACGCCAAACGTGTGACAACTTCTTTTGCCACAGATGCACTCGCGAATGGAATATCAACCATGACGGCCACGTTTGCAGAGGTAACAGTTAGTGCGCTTGGCACGACACTTGCCATCACCATCAGAACTTCTCCGCCATCAAGGCCGTATAAATCAACTTGGTTCGGATTGCGAACAGCATCGGTAAACAATGTCGAGGAGAACTGCCAAACATCAATCTCGCCCAATAACAACGCCTGCACAAAAGCAGTTGTCGAGGTAAAGGCACTCGCATCAAGCGGCGAAATTGAAGATGTTGATGCGGCAACATCTGGCGCCGGGGTCGCTACACCTGCCCGTGCAATGGAATTCCACAATGCTTTTACTTGAGGCAACCGTGCAGATTCGGGCGTACCGGTCTGTGATGACGCAAGACCTGCTGCCAAAAGTTCTGGTGACGCAGTCGAAGAACCTGATTCAAGAACAACGACTGGCACACCGTCAGCGCCCGTGTCGGTAACAGGTTGCTGCAACACCACAGGTTGTGTGCCAACACTTGACAACACTGCTGCTAATTCAGTCGCTGTCACATCATCAGCAAAATCAACAGTGATGTTCATTAAGTTCTCAACGTCAGTCTTTAACGCTTGCAATCCACCAGTTGTGTAGGAATCAGCAATGCGGCGTGGCTGTTCTGTCTTTGCAACATCTGCCATTGAACCAACAGGAATGGAAACAATTGTTCCGCCTTTTCCTTCTGGCGTGACTGCCAGTAGCGCCAGTGATGCAACTTCGTTACGCGAATTTATGACAGCAAGCATCTCCACTACCGAAGATGGAATATCCACCGTGCCACGGCTATCAATACTGTTACCCCCCGATGCACGCAGCAGTGAGTTAGTGCCAAGGAATAGTCCGCCGGGAAGTGCGATGACTGACAACCCAGATGTGATCATGGCTGCAATCATGCGCCGACGTCGACGTGCAGGAATTGCGGTCATTTAGTGCCTACATACAAAGAGCGATCGCGAATGATTGAAGCGACTGATGAGGAGGTTGCGGAAACAATTGCCTCGCCATGTGCAACAGCTTCACGAATCGCACTACTTGACACATCAACCGGATTCATAGACACGTTCACCACTCGAGCATCATGAAGAAACCCTGAGGCTGCATTGGTTACGTCGTCGCGATTCACTATGACGATCGTAGAGAGCCTGACCACGTCAGACGCACGATGCCATGTTTCTAAGCGACTCGCTGTGTCGGCGCCCACAATCAGAAAGATCTCCGTGTCTGGATGCTCGGCAATGATTTCTTCCAAGGTGTCGACCGTATATGTAGGGCCGCCCCGGCGAATTTCACGATCATCGGCCCGTAACCCAGAAATTCCGTCAACGAGGGCCTCGGTCATCTCGAAGCGCACCTGAGCCGGCGTCACTTGGCGGTCGCCCACCTTTTGCCAGGGCTCATTTGCCACCATCAAGACAAGTTCATCAAGCGCCACTTGGGTTTGCACAGCTACGGCCGCTGCAAGATGCCCCGCGTGAGGCGGATCAAAGGTCCCCCCGAGGATGCCCAATCGGCGGGGCGCAGTTGTAGTCACGTGGCGAGTGTAGAAGGAATTGGGCCCCTGGCGCCCTCAGAAAAAAATATCTTGCTCCGCCTCTAGCAAAGGGCAACTAACACTGGTAATGTCTCCAATCCCCCCGACTAGGAGCCCCTCCTTAGTTGGTCCCATGTGTCCGATAACACGGACATCATGGGAACAAGCCCTACGAATACACGGTTGAACACTGCATCATGAATGACTCCATTGGTCTCTATCTAAACGACATCGGCAAAGTTGCCCTTCTTACTGCTGAAGACGAGCGCGAGCTCTCTAAGGCCATCGAAGCCGGTCGCGACGCCGCTACCCGCCTTGAAGCTGGCGAGCGCGGAGCTGCCCTTCGCCGTGACCTGCGTAATGCAGCCACCGCCAAGGATCGCTTCATCCGCTCGAACCTTCGCCTCGTGGTCTCAATTGCACGTCGCTACCCATTGCCACAGGGCATGGACCTTCTTGACCTCATTCAAGAGGGAAACCTTGGTCTCGAGCATGCGGTTGACAAGTTCGACTGGCGCCGTGGTTTCAAGTTCTCCACCTACGCAACCTTCTGGATCCGTCAGGCCATTGGTCGTGCACTTGACCAAAAGGCAAGCCTCATCCGTATCCCAGGTGACCGTTCCGCCAGCCTCCGCGCAGCCTTGCGCCAGGCCTCGGGCGACGGCGAGACCCTTGATGCCGGTAACGCCGAACTTCACCGCCTCACGACTCCTGTCTCTCTTGACAAGACCGTGGGCGACGACGGAGACGCAACTCTTGGTGACCTCATGGCTAACGGCCAAGGAACCCCTGAAGATGCCGTCATGGCAATGGTTGACACCGAACTTCTTGATGAACTTCTTGGCACGCTCGATGATCGCGCCCGTTATGCCGTTGAAGCCCGCTTTGGACTTCTTGACGGTGAGCGCAAGAGCTTCCGCGAAGTTGGCGAAGACTTGGGCGTCACTGCCGAAGCTGCTCGTCGCCTTGTGAGCCGTGCTGTTGAAGGTCTGCGTGACGATGCCGAGCGCATCCTCGCAGTCTGACAGTAATTACTTATTAATTCCCATTGCGCTGACCCCTCGTTTAGCGCAAGGCTAGGAAACTATGGCTCGTAGCTGGACACCTTCTTCATGGCAATCATCTGTTGCCGAACAACAGCCTGAATGGCCCGATGTTGCTGCGCGCGATCGCGCTCTCACGCAAATTTCTGCCTTCCCCCCATTGGTGTTTGCTGGCGAAGCACGTTCATTGCAGTCATCACTCGCCCAAGTTGCTGCAGGAAATGCTTTCCTATTGCAGGCGGGTGACTGTGCTGAAAGTTTCGACGAGTTTTCCGCAAACAACATTCGCGAGAAGTTGCGCGTCATCTTGCAGATGGCAGTGGTGCTCACGTACTCAATGGGAGTTCCTGTTGTCAAAGTTGGCCGTATGGCCGGACAGTTTGCAAAACCGCGTTCCTCACCGTTTGAAAAAATTGGTGATCTGGAATTGCCGTCATTCCGTGGCCACATCGTTAATGACGTACACCCAACCGCTGAAGCTCGTATCCCTGATCCGCAACGAATGGTGCAGGCCTACCATCAGTCAGCAAGCACACTGAATCTTCTTCGTGCTTTCACTAAGGGCGGATTTGCTGACTTGAACCGCGTGAATGCTTGGACACAAGAGTTCGTTGCATCTAGCCCAGAAGGCCAGCGCTACGTTGCGCTGTCTGCAGAGATTGAACGCGCACTTGATTTCATGCGTGCCTGCGGAATCGATACAGAGAACTACTCATCGCTACATGAAGTTGATGTCTACACAAGCCATGAGGCTTTACTGCTCGGTTACGAAGAAGCATTGACACGCCAAGATTCACTTACTGGCCAGTGGTACGACTGCTCTGCACACATGTTGTGGATCGGCGAACGCACGCGTCAACTAGATGGTGCTCATGTTGAATTCCTCCGCGGCGTTGGCAACCCAATTGGTTGCAAAGTCGGCCCCACAACTTCTCCTGAATTTGTCCTTGAATTGTGCGAAGCACTGAACCCAGCTCAAGTGCCTGGTCGCCTCACACTCATCAGCCGAATGGGCGCAGACAAAGTAGAAGATTCTTTGCGTCCTCTTCTTCATGCTGTTCGTGATGCAGGACATCCTGTTGTGTGGGCATGTGACCCGATGCATGGCAACACCTTTACTGCGCCAAACGGCCGCAAGACTCGCCACTTCGAATCAATCGTTGATGAGATTTCAGGTTTCGTTCGTGCTCACAAAGCTGAAGGCACATGGCCAGGTGGAATTCATATCGAACTCACCGGCGATGACGTCACAGAATGCACTGGCGGCACAGATGATCTCACGTCTGATGATCTTGATGATCGGTACGAAACAATTTGCGATCCACGCTTGAATGCTCGTCAATCACTTGATCTTGCCTTCCGAGTAGCCGAACTTATTCGCGACGCAGTCTGACATGTCGGTTCTAGACGCGGCCTTTGGCCTTGCTGATGCATGGCCCGTTGCCGAATCATCCATTGCAGTTATTCATGCAGGCGGAACTGAATTCCATGGCGACTCAGAACGGCGCCAACGCATTGCATCAGTTAGTAAACCTCTTGTTGCATGGGCTGTACTGATTGCCGTTGAAGAAGGAAGCATTGCGCTGACTGATGCCGTAGGACAAACCGGCTGCACAGTAGAGCACCTTCTTGCTCATGCAGGTGGCTACGGCTTCGATGGAGTGAAGCCGCTCAATCGGCCAGGCACTAAGCGCATCTATTCCAATACTGGTTTCGAGATGCTGGCAGAACATGTTGAACACTCAACCGGAATTGCATTCGTTGAGTACATAGACGATGCAGTGTTCGCCCCACTTGGAATGCACAACACAGCACTCGAAGGATCATGTGCAAAAGACGTGCACTCAACTGTTGGCGACATGGGTTTGTTTCTTGAAGAACTTCGCTCCCCCACATTGATTGCATCTGAAACGCATATGCGTGCAATTACTTCAGTTTTTCCTGACCTTGCAGGCGTTGTTCCTGGCATTGGAAGTTTTGATCCGTGCCCATGGGGGCTTGGCGTCGAAATACGCGGACACAAAACACCACATTGGACTGGAACTCGAAACTCTTCTTCAACTTTCGGCCACTTTGGCGGTATCGGCACTTTCATGTGGGTTGACCCAGTTGCAGACGTCGCATGCGTGATGATTGCGGAACGTGAATTCGACGAGTGGGGAATGGACCATTGGCCAACATTCAATGATGCAGTTCTCTCGTGCCTAGGGAGATAGCGATGACATCAACACAAAAAACAGGCAAAGTTGCCACATTCACCATGGGTATTGGACCGCTATTAATTTGCGGATTCAGTGTGCCGATGTCAGTGAGCATGATCTTTCCTGCTCTGAGCGATCTTCAAGACAAATATGACTTCAGCGATGCTGGTCTTGGTTTTATTGCAGCCGCAGGATTCATGGCATCACTCTTGGTGTCGTTATTTGTCGCGCCATTTGCCGACCGCGGCAAACCGAAGAAACTGGTTCTCGCCGCATTGATTTTGGCGTCACTCGGCTCAACGCTTTTTGCATTCGGAAGTTCATTGTGGATGTTTGTGCTTGCCCGTGCCATTTCCGGGGCAGCATTAGGAACTAGTGGTCCGGCTATCAAAGCAATCGCCGCCAACATTGACAAAACCCGCGCAGCTGAACGCCTAGGACGTTTGCGCGGCGTGGAACTTGCAGGCTTCACAGGCGGTCCACTCATCGGTGCACTACTTATTTCACCGTTTGGATTACGCGGAGCGTTTCTAGTTTTCTCGGTGTTCGCACTCGTCGCCTTTGTGATTGTTGCACCACGTGAATTGCCATCGCTCCCCTCTACCGATGAATCGAAACGGCTCAGCATCGAGTTATTGAAGTACCGACCCATTCGCGCAGCTGCTCTTGCTTCACTCACGTTGTTCATCCCAGTTGGAATCTACGACTCTTTATGGGATCGATACATCACAGATCGTGGTGGAAACAACTTCATGGTGGGCATGACATTTTTGTTGTACACAATTCCGTTCATTGTCCTTGGTGCCAAAGGCGGCCGTCTCGCCGACACGAAAGGTGCCGCACGTATGACCGTCATCGGCATCTTCTTAACTGCACCATTAGTGATGTTGTACGGCTTTTTGCCCAGCGCTTTTCTTCTTGTGAGTTTCAGTTTGGTTGAAGGCGTAATCGGCGCACTATCCATTCCCGCCACGCAATCTCTGATGGCTCAGGTTGCACCGCATGGTCGCGCCAGCGCGGCACAAGGACTGAACGGCACCGGTGACCTCATTGCTGGATCCATCATGTCGCTCCTTGCGCCAGTCATTTATGGCTCTCATGGCCCTGAAGCAACGTTCACTTTTGCTGCCGTCTTGATGGTTTTATGTGGAACGGCGGTGGCCCTCATGTTGAGAACCACCGCCGACTCGCGTTCTGCGACCTAAATCGCAATTCTTTTGTTGATTATTTAGCTATTGATTATTTAGCTAAGGCGCTCAACGATCATTGCCATACCCTGGCCACCACCGACGCACATGGACTCCATGCCGTAAGTCTTGTCTTCCCACTGAAGACCATTGATGAGGGTTGTCATGATGCGTGCACCGGTCATACCGAATGGGTGACCAAGCGCGATTCCACCACCGTGGATGTTGAGCTTGTCCATTGGAATTCCGAGGTGCTTTGCTGAAGGAAGAACCTGTGCAGCAAATGCTTCGTTGATTTCAACAAGGTCGATTTGATCGATTGTCATGCCTGCGCGCTTAAGAGCTTGACGGCATGCTTCGATTGGACCAAGGCCCATGATTTCTGGGTTCAAGCCAGAAACACCTGATGACACGATGCGAGCAAGTGGCGTAAGGCCAAGCTGCTTTGCGCGTGTGTCGCTCATGACAAGTACTGCTGCAGCACCGTCGTTGAGTGGGCAAGCGTTTCCTGCTGTCACTGAACCGTCTGGACGGAACACTGGCTTCAACTGTGACGTTGCTTCGTATGTTGTTCCTGCACGAGGACCATCATCCTTTGAGACAACAGTGCCGTCTGGAAGCGTGATTGGTGTGATCTCGCGCTCGAAAAAACCATTTTCTTGGTGAGCAACAGCCAAGTTGTGTGAGCGAACACCGAAGTGGTCCATATCTTCGCGGCTGACGCCTTCGACCTGCACAACGTTCTCTGCTGTCTGGCCCATTGCGATGTATGCGTCTGGCAAACCAGTTGGCGGTGTCCATACTGCTGCTCCACCCTCTGCGCGCGCACGTGTGCGAACTGAAGAGTCTTTGAAGATTGCGTTTGGAGCCGAGTCGCTTGCACCTGATCCGTAACGGCTCACTGTTTCAACACCAGCAGCGATGAAACAATCGCCTTCTCCGGCGCGAATGGCATGAGCAGCCATACGAATTGTCTGCAATGAAGATGAGCAGTAACGGTTGACAGTTACTCCAGGAACATCATCAAGGCCAGCAAGAATTGCAACCATACGACCAATGTTGAATCCGCCTTCTCCTGCAGGCTGACCAATTCCCATGATGAGGTCTTCCACTTCGGAACCCTTCACTTGAGGAACCTTGGCCATTAGTGCACGCACAATTTGGGCTGAAAGATCATCAGGACGCATGTCCTTGAGCGAACCCTTGTTGGCGCGGCCAATTGGGCTGCGGGCTGTGGCGACAATAACTGCTTCAGGCATGGGGTCTCCCTTGTTTGTGGTCCGCGTATCGAACCGACCCCACGAGAGTAGTCAAACTTGCACCAAAATCAGTCCTCGAACTGAGCACAGGCTATTTCCGCCCATTAAGGTCAGCGAATATGGATTTCCCAGTTGTCTCACTTGCCGATATCGACCTTTCCTCACAAGAGTTCTGGACTAAGCCCCGCGACTGGCGTGAAGGTGCCTTCAAGACGCTTCGCGATGAGGCGCCCTTTCAGTTCTTCGAGGAATATGTCATGGAAGACTCCCCGTTCCCTCCAGGCCGTGGGTACCGCGCACTCACCCGTCACGACGACATCTGGCATGTCAGCCGTAACGCTTCGGTGTTCTGCAGTGGTCAAGGTTCAAACATCGGAGACCTGCCCGTTGAGTTGAATGAATTCTTCGGATCAATGATCAACATGGACGACCCAAAACACTTCCGCCTTCGCAGCATTGTTGCCAAAGGTTTTGGACCGCGCGAAGTTGGTCGCGTAGAAGACCTGGTCAAGATCCGTGCTGGAAAAGTTGTTGACCGTTTACTGGCGGAATTTTCTGAGCGTACATGTGACTTCGTAGAGCAGGTTGCAGCCCCAATGCCATTGCAAATCATTTGCGACATGATGGGTGTTCCAGAGTCAGACCATGCAGATATTTTCCGCTGGACCAACACCATCCTTGGGGTAGGCGACCCAGAGTTTGTGACTTCATACGAAGACCTCATCACTGTTGGCATGGAAATCTTTGCGTATGCACAAGCACTTGGTGAAGACCGCAAGGCAAACCCACGCGACGACATCACGAGCGTCATGATGGCCGCCGAAGTTGACGGCGAACGACTCACCGCTCAAGAGTTCGGCTCATTCTTCATCTTGTTGGTTGTTGCAGGAAACGAAACGACACGCAACGCAATCAGTCACGGCATGAAGTTGCTCACTGACAATCCAGATCAGAAGAAGATCTGGTTCGATGACTTTGACACACACAACCGCACAGCAGTTGAAGAAATCGTTCGTATGGCTACTCCAGTGATTCACTTCCGTCGTACTGCACTGCAAGACACCGAGATCAACGGTCAGAAGATTCTTGAAGGCGAAAAAGTAGTGATGTTTTATTCGTCTGGAAACCGTGACGAACGCATATTTGCTGACCCACACCAATTCAATGTCACCCGTGAAATTGCACCTGCACAAATTGGCTTTGGTGCCGGTGGTCCTCACTTCTGCTTAGGCGCAAACCTTGCTCGTCGTGAAGTATCCGTAATGTTCGGCGAAATCGCACGCCGTATGCCGACCTTGCGCGCAGAGGGCGAACCCGCTTACCTGCAGAGTTCGTTCATTAACGGCATCAAGCGCCTTCAGTGCTCTTGGTAATCCGTAATTGCGCAATCGCCTTCACATGTTCAGTTAACGGGTGCTGCGGATTCAGCCTGTATCCACTCCAGTTTTCCATCACACACCTCAGCACTAGTTCGGTCTGCACTAATCGCTGTAGCACCATATGAACCTGACTACGAGAACGATCAGTGAGATCGGCAATGTTGGAAGCCGAGTGCTCTCTTGGACTGCGCCCCAAAATGCACAAGACATCGCTCTCGACACCAGGGCTCAAAACTTTAAAGGGGTTGTCATCACTGATATGTGGAAATCTCATACCTCTATGTGTGCATGAAGCTGGGCTGTTCGGAAATTAACACGTCAGCCGCAACCTGCTTTCGAAAAAGTGTGCGTTTTCCCGAACACTTTTGTTGCGGTTGTTTGCTTGAGATGTAGGAAAAACCGAACGCTATTCAGCAATCATGCGGATGTCAGCAACAACTGCTGCGTGATCACTTGGCTGAATGCCACCAACAGTGTCGACACCCGCAAGCCAAATTCGTGATGGGTTGCCAATAGGCCGAGGGCGTGGCCATGACACGAAGAGATAATCGAGTCGGCGATTCGGCCATGTCGAATCGCCGATGTACGGATTATCACGACGCCATGTAAACCCTTCACCTTCGCCAGCAATCTCCCACAGATCCGTAAAGACAAGACCAGGTACTGCAGGCGCACTGCGACCGGTCAACATACGAATTTCATCAGAGTCGGGAACGGAGTTGAAGTCGCCAGCCATGAGAACTGGAACATCAACTTCTGGATCATTTCGAAGCTGATCGACGATGCCACTGAGTGCTTCACATTGCGCAATGCGTGTTGCTGAGGCGTCAAATTTGTGATCAAGGTGAGTGCACACAGTCCACCATCGGCCGAACGGAGTTTCGAGTTGGGCAACGACTGCACGACGGTAACTCGGCGCACCAGTCAGGTCAGGAAGTCGATGCACTTCCCACGACACAATCGGCCAGCGAGACAGAATCGCATTCCCCAAACTGACACCATTGTCATACCAAGGGCCTTCGGTGCGAGCCACATGCATGTTCAGCTCGTCAGCAAGCCATTGCACTTGGTCAAGGCCACCTTCTTGGGCCCACACCTCTTGTAAGAAAATGATGTCGGCGTTCTCGTTGCGCAACGTAGTGAGGATGGCTTCTTGGCGGTCACGCCAGGGCCCGAATTGCCACCACAAGTTCCAGGTGAGAATTCGAGCCTCCATGGCGCATACGGTACAACCACATGGACGAGACTGGAGACGTGTCCGCTTCTTCTATCCCCCCTCTCGCCGGCGTCTTTGGCGGCGGAGGCCTCTTTGGTATTGGTTACGCCCTCGGAGTCATTGATGGCCTTCGTGAGCGCGGGATCGACCTGTACGGCTGCCCCATGCTTGGTACATCTGCCGGCTCATGGGCGGCGGCGGCAGTAGCACTGCAGATTTCCTATATGGACCTCGCCGAACTAGAAGTTCCCACCTTCCCAAACCCCCGTGCGGGCGTCTTGGCCGCCTCAGCGCGAGAGGTATTCGGCGATGCCAAAGATTCATGCGTACGAGTTGTCGTCACTGAAATACCGAGACTTCGCCGCACGGTCCTTAGTGGTGCCGATGCACCACTTGCCGATCTTGTCGCTGCATCGTCTGCAGTGCCTGGGCTCCTTGCCCCACACAAGATCAATGGACGTCGATATGTAGACGGCGGGTTGCGCTCTGGCGTCAGTGTCGACTTGGCAGACGCCGCAGCACGTCTTGTCATCATCGCCCCACTTGCCGGTGCGATGTTTGGGCCATTCGGACGATTCGTGGAGAGACGAACAGATACCGAGCAACGCATCTGGTCAGAGTCACACAACGGAACATTTCTAGAGTTCGCCCCACGCAATGTGACTGCAGGAATTGCTTCTCGACCTCAACATCTTTTCGACAAGGCACGAGCACTCGAGGCCTACTTCTGTGGCCGTGATGAGGCTCGACAACGCACTATTGAATAATCGCTTTATTGCGTAGCAAGGCTGGCGCGGAATTCGCCTTCAACAATTAGCGCAGCAATTTCCGGTGATGGTTCACTGAGTCGTTCGAGCGTGACACCAACAATGTCTCCCTCAAATCGATACACATGTGGGTAGAAACCAACTGGCGCACCTGTATCCATGCCGACATCAAATGATTCACCACTCATTGAAAAGACAATGGGAACACTTCGTTCAACGTATGTGTGCGCAGCAGGAGAACCATCAACCAACAACACTGCGTGACCACCTGCACCGAACCCGCCGTCGTAGACAAAGTCCACAATGATTTCATGCTGGCCTGGTGTCAACGGTGATGCAGACGTAGCAATGAAGTGATCATGGCCCATCCAGTTGTAGTGATACACAGGACAGCCAGAGTCATTGACATACAAAGTCCAGCCGGCCATGTTGCCGCCCTGACACACGATCACTCCACGTGATCCGGCTTTGGGGACAACCACCTCAGCAGTGATACGAAACGAACAATTCTTTAGGTTCACTACTGAACGTTCTGGCATACGTATGTGATCAGCGGTGTATGTCATTTTCTTCAGTCCACCGAGATTTTCGGGCGGCACTACTGTCATGCCCAATGTTGAACCGGGTTCACGTAACGGATACACATTGTTGCGTTTCGCTTCCGAATCAAATACTTGCAACAGTTCAGCAAGCTTGTCTGGAAACTGAGCTGATAAATCAACACCCTGCGAGAAGTCCTCTGCAATGTTGTACAGCTCCCACTTTTCCTGAGGGCCATCAAACGGCACCATGCCAAAACGATTCCATGGCACTCGACCATGAAAACACGATGCAATCCAACCGTCGTGATAAATCGCGCGGTTTCCGAACATCTCAAAGTATTGAGTAGTACGAGATGACGGACCATCACTGCCATCCATTGCGTACAACATCGACACACCATCAACAGGCAACTGTTGCAGGCCGTTCACCATTGATGGAATCTCAACGCCAGCAGCAGCGAGAAGTGTCGGCATTACATCGACCACATGATGAAACTGGGTACGAAGTCCCCCAGCATCAGTGAAACGTTCTGGCCATTGCACAGCCATTGCGTTTCGTGTGCCACCAAAATGTGACGCCACTTGTTTCATCCATTGAAACGGCGAATCAAGAGCCCATGCCCACGACAAGTTGTAATGGTTCTCGCATCGCGCGGTTCCGAAATCATCCATGTGCTCAAGTAGCCACTCTGGATCCTCTGGAATTCCATTTTGAAATGATGGCGCGCTCCATGCTCCGTGCACCGTACCCTCGGCTGACGCACCGTTGTCACCTGTGATGTACATGAACAGTGTGTTGTCTGCTTCACCCATTGCTTCAACAGCATCAAGGACTCGACCAATTTGCGCATCAGTATGTGCAAGGAACCCTGCGAACACTTCCATCAAGCGAGACGCGACTGGCTTGTATCGGTCTGGGTATTCATCCCATGACGGAACTTCGTCTGGCCGTTCTGTGAGCTTTGTGCCCGCAGGAATAACTCCCAGTGCTAACTGGCGCTCATAAATCTCTCGACGAAGAACATCCCAACCCTGGTCGAACTGGCCCTTGAACTTTTCAATCCACTCAGGAGCCACATGATGCGGGCAATGCATCGCACCAGTTGCGATATACGTAAAGAACGGCTTTTCTGGTTGCGATGCCTTCTGCACGCGCATCCATGAGATTGCTTTGTCCGCGATGTCTTCTGTCATGTGGTAATCGTCGCGACCCTCGTATGGCATCACGGGCGTTGTCTGGTCAAACATCGGCGGTTCCCATTGCGATGCTTCTGCATTCAAGATGCCGTAAAAGCGTTCGAACCCGAGCCCAGTGGGCCAACGATCAAATGGTCCTGCCAATGTTTGTTCCCACAATGGGGCTAAGTGCCACTTGCCGAATGCTCCGGTGGAATAACCGGACTGCTTCAAAATCTCCGCAACACTCGCTGCTTCCTTCGGAATAATGCTGTCGTAACCAGGGAAAACGTTTGCGCCTTCAGGTATGCCGCCCATGTGCACCGTGTGGTGGTTACGCCCGGTCAACATGGCTGCACGTGTTGGTGAACACAATGCCGTCGTATGAAATTGATTGAATCGCAAACCGTTCTTCGCGACTCGGTCAAGAGCCGGCGTCGGCACTGGTCCGCCGAATGTGCCACACGTACCGAAACCCACATCATCCAAAAGAATCAGCACAATGTTGGGCGCACCTTTGGGGGCCTTCGTAATTGTCAACGGACTCGGGGTTGAATCCGCAACTATGTACCCCTGGGTTCCTGCAAAAGGCGCTGTGGGTTGCGGTAGCGACGATGTCATCAGCCAGCGAAACCCTTATTGTCGAACGCCATGCGAACACGATCAACAATTGCAGCGTCTCCCGACACAACAATGGCGCCGTCAGCTAGTTCCTTGCTCCATGTGGATTTCTCGGACAACAGAGCCATCAATGTCGTACGTGACATCTTCACCATGGTCGTGGCTCCCCAACCATCTGTTGGCACTGCGACTGAATTTCGTACATGTAGCCCGGCAGTTTCCTCGCCAATAACGAATGCGATGTGGTGATTAATGCCAGCAATCTTGTCTGGGTCAACAACTACGCGCAATGTGTGGATTAGACCCACTGCTGATGCTTCACCGAGGAATTTCGGATTAAAGCCATGCCTCATAAAGCGGTCCATCGGGAATGATCCGTCAAGATGACGCGCACGAGTGATTGCCCAGTTGCGAATGTTGGCAGCAGGTGTTCGTTCAGCAATGACGCGAAGACACGACGCCAACAAGTTGCGCTCATCTTGAGTTGCACCTTCAGACTTTGCAAGCCATGTCCCAAGTTCTGTTGCCCAACGAACATCGTCAGCTGCAAGAGCAGCTGCACACTGTGCAGCTACGGCAGCACGACCACCGAAGCCGGCAATCAATTTTTCATATCGAGATTGTGGTTCTTCAGGGAACAACTTGGCTTCGTCACCGTCAAACCAACCGCGAAGCCCCATGAAGATCTGGCGCAAGTGATGTTCAGTGACGCCATATCGCTCACTGGTGAGGTAATCCACGTCGTACATATCAGGCAACGTGATACGTGAAGATAGTTCGTCTGCGGTCCACCCCTTATTGATGCCCCGAACTGCCTGATCCCACATGAACTGAATGGAGTCGCGATATCGAGTCGACTTTTCACGAATATTGTCCTGACCCACAAGTGCTGGTCCATGAGTAGCTACCAAGTATTCAGGCGCCCACTTAATGATGTTGTCGATTCCTGGAATCAAGACGCGAGGGTCTCGGTATTCCTCGCCACGAATTGCAAAAACATTGAACAGCACTGGCCACACAGAGTTATGAACACATGTACCAATAGTTGGGAAATAGAAGTTGATCGAGTCATCTGAATCGCTTGGCGAATGCAGGTACTGCACCGGCAAGCCAGCAACTGTTATTGATCCTTTTTCTCCCAATGCTTCAGTAACAGGAATATGTCCTGGTGTAAACGGAGCATGTACTGGGTTCTTATAAAAGAAACCAAGACCAACATTCACTGTCGCATCAGGCCCTTCAAGCGGCATCACTATTGCAAACTGTTCAACCAAGCCTCGCGCATACGCAGGCGAAATCTCACCCAATGTGCGTTCTTTGTTGTACGCCAGTTTTTCATGCCCATAAATTGGCAACGGCAATGCATGGTTTCCTTCGTCAAGAATTGCCTTGGTGCCTTCTACATAATGGAAGTGCGTGTAGATAACTGCAGCAATTGGCTCTGACGTGAACTCACGCAGGCGACGCAAAGCTTCGCGCATCTCTTCAATCGACTCTCCGGTATCAACTGCAATGATTCCCTCCGGCGCTTCGATGAACGTTTGATTTGACAAACCATTTCCTACCAAGCACCAGACACCTGAGCGCACTTCATAAAAGTCAGCACGTACAACTTCGCTTTGGGCTGCATGCCACTTGTGAACGCGCTGACCGTCAGGGGTGGTAACGACGTTGGTATTTGATGTGTCAAAGCTGCGAGTCATAGTGAGTCAATAGTAAGGCAGATGGCGGACTCCCACCCCAGCCGTTGCTCACACCTGAATACAAAAGGACCCCGAGCAAAAGCCCGGGGTCCTTTTAATGTTCTAGCGACGCATGCGCCGCGCGAAATCAGCTACAACCGCTGGTGGAACCACATGATGGGCACGCATGGCATGAACCGGCGCGCTGCATCTGTACGCCACACATCATGCACATTGGTGCATCACTATGACGGGCAATTCCGTTTGGATTTGAGTGATCAGATAGTGGCGCTGTTGGAGCGATTCCCATCTCGATTTGTGTCACCAACTCTGAAACTGATTGAACTGACTTTGGATCAGTTGCAAGCTCAGTGCCATTGGTGGTTTCGATAACTGATTCTTCAACACCAGGAAGTGTTGGCTGAATGCGCTCATCACGGCTGAAGATGCCAAGTTCGGCACGCTCGTCGTATGTCATGTATTCAAGCGCCAAGCGACGGAACAAGTAGTCCATGATTGATGAAGCCATACGAATGTCTGGATCATCTGTCATACCTGCTGGTTCAAAGCGCATGTTCGTGAATGCTTCAACGAATGCACGCATTGGAACGCCGTACTGAAGGCCATACGAGATTGACTTTGCAAACGCATCCATGATGCCTGACAAGGTTGAACCCTGCTTTGACACTGTGAGGAACAGTTCGCCTGGGCGACCGTCTTCGTATTCACCGATGTTTGCAAAACCCTTACAGTCAGCAACGCGGAACTCGAAGGTGCGACCACGACGTGAACGTGGCAACTTCTGACGTACTGGCTGAGTAACGATCTTTTCTACAACGCGCTCGATAACGGTGGTGGCTGCTTCTGCTTTTTCAGCATCAGTTGAGTCATCATCTTTCTTTGCGGTGCTAAGAGGCTGACCCACCTTGCAGTTGTCGCGGTAGATAGCTACAGCCTTGATGCCCAATTCCCATGACAACATGTGCAGTTTCTCAATGTCTTCAACTGTTGCCTCTTCAGGCATGTTGACGGTCTTTGAAATTGCACCGGACAAGAATGGCTGCACAGCACCCATCATGCGTACGTGGCCTTCGTAATGGATGGTGTTGTCACCCATTGAGCACGCAAACACGCTGAGGTGGTTTGACTCGATGTGTGGAGCGCCCAAGATGGACTTGTTCACATCGATGTAGGCAACGATGTCGTCTACTTGCTGGGTGTTGTAACCCAAGCGACGAAGCGCACGAGGAATGGTTTGGTTCACGATGCTCATTGAGCCTCCGCCAACCATCTTCTTGAACTTCACGAGACCAAGGTCAGGCTCAACACCAGTGGTGTCGCAGTCCATCATGAGGCCGATTGTTCCGGTTGGTGCAAGCACTGTGGCTTGTGAGTTACGAACGCCGTACTCTTCGCCATCGCGAACAGCTGCTTCCCATGACTCCATACCTGCATACAGAAGATCTTCTTGTACATCTGACATGTTCAAGATTTCGCCGTGTGCATCACGATGCATACGCAATACGTTCAGCATGTACTTTTCGTTCTCAGCAAAGCCAGAGAATGGCCCCATGCGGCTTGCCGTGCGAGCACTTGTTGCATACGCATGACCAGTCATGAGTGAAGTAAGACCTGCTGCCCATGCACGACCGCCATCAGAGTCGTAAGCCATACCAAGAGCCATGAGCAATGCGCCGAGGTTTGCATAACCAAGACCAAGCTGACGGAACTTGCGGCTGTTTTCGCCAATCATTTCTGTTGGGTAGTCAGCGCGACCGACAAGGATTTCCTGAGCGGTGAACATGACTTCGATTGCGTGGCGGTATGCCTCAACATCAAAGCGGTCATTGTCATCAAGGAACTTCAACAAGTTCAACGATGACAAGTTGCATGCTGAGTTGTCGATGTGCATGTATTCAGAACATGGGTTTGAACCGTTGATACGGCCTGTTGCAGTTGCTGTGTGCCACTTGTTGATTGTGGTGTCGAACTGAAGACCAGGGTCTGCACATTCCCATGCAGCTTCTGCAATTTGGCGCCACAGATCACGTGCACGAATTGTGCGTACTGGAGTGCCGTCTGTAACTGCATTGAAGTTCCAGTCGCGGTCTTCTTTGACTGCGTGCATGAACTCGTCAGTAACGCGTACTGAGTTGTTTGCATTCTGGTACTGAACGCTGAATGAATCGGCACCGTCAAGGTCCATGTCGAAACCAGCATCACGAAGTACACGAGCCTTGCGCTCTTCTTTCACTTTGCACCAGATGAACTCTTCAACGTCTGGGTGGTCAGCATTTAAGATAACCATCTTTGCGGCGCGACGAGTCTTGCCACCTGACTTGATTGTTCCGGCAGAAGCGTCAGCTCCGCGCATGAATGACACTGGGCCAGATGCTGTGCCGCCGCCTTCGAGGTGTTCTGCACTTGAACGAATCTTTGACAAGTTGATTCCTGAACCAGAACCACCCTTGAAGATTGTTCCTTCTTCGCGGTACCAGTTAAGGATCGCTGACATCTTGTCTTCAACAGCGAGGATGAAGCATGCGCTTGCCTGCTGAGGAACGCCCTTCACACCGATGTTGAACCAGACGGGGCTGTTGAATGCTGCGCGCTGCGTAACAAGAATGAACTTCAACTCCGCACGGAATGCTTCGGCTTCTTCTTGATCTGCGAAGTAGCCGCCTTCGATTCCCCATGTGGAGATGGTGTCTGCAACGCGGTCGATGACTTGGCGAACTGAGTGCTCGCGCTCTGGTGTTCCTGGTGTTCCACGGAAATACTTCTGAGTCACGATGTTGGTTGAGTTCAATGACCAATCCATTGGGAACTCGACACCCAATTGCTCGAAAGCAACGGTTCCGTCACGCCAGTTGGTGATACGTGAATCACGTACTTCCCATGCCACTTCGTCATACGGGTGTACTCCCGGTGTGGTGAAAAATCGGCCGATTCCAATAGAAAGTCGATCTGGCGCAAGTGACATGGCTACTCCTGTGTATGTATGTATTCGAAAGTTGAGGTTCGAGGAGAATAGCCCACACCACTAGATGTTGTGGGTGATACCCCTCCACAGGCAGTTTTGCTACAAGTGGTTGTGAGATTACAGCACTGTAATTACCCCCCTGTCAACGACCCTCGGGAAAAACCTTGCTGCAGTACGGTCGCGGCGCCCACGAGAAGGTCCGAGACCAAAAGATCCCCGAGCCACATCGTGTGATGTAGCCCTCATCCGCCCGTGAATCGCCGCCACCGACCACCCCTTGAACCTACGGGCATTGCCCTGTGGATTGGAAGTGGACAGAGGTGTGAATTTCCGATTCTTTCTGGGGAAAGTGCCTATTTTTCAGGGGATGACGCTGTGAGGTTTCTGTGCACAACATGGTGCGCCCTGTGGACAAAGCCGACTACGCGGGCACCAATTCCACCGTCACGGGGATACCACTAAGGATTGCGTTGCCAGACAACGGATCCAATAGCTGATCATCGGTGAGAATATTCGAGTTCACGCCAGCTTTTTCTGCAGCGACACCCATCTGAGTTCCCGGTACCCCGTGGCCCCATCCGTGAGGAACACTGACAACACCCGGACGCACTGAGTCTGTGACTTCAGCGGGCACAACAATTTCGCCAACTCGACTTGCAATGCGTAGAGGCGAGCCAGTGATAACTCCGAGACGTGCAGCATCGTCTGGATGAATCTGCGCCGTGCATGCAAGCGAACCTTTAGTGAGAACTTTGATGTTGTGCATCCATGAATTGTTTGACTTCAATTCACGACGACCCACTAACAACATTTGATCAACGTTTACAGACGCAATTGAAGCTTCTAGGCGTTGCAAGTCATCAATGAACACTTGTGGTGACAATTCAATAAGACCACTCGGTGTTCGCAACATGTCAGGCAGTCGCGGCTCAAGTGCACCCAAGTCCACACCGTGCGGATTCTCAATCAACATGTCAATTGACAAACCATTCGGAACTGCACCAAACGCTGCTCCGTACGGGCCTGTTTGAATAACCAGGTCAAGACTGCGTGCAGTTCCTCGTCGGCCTTTTGCATTCAACGCGTTCAATATCTCTTCTGCATCACGACCAAAAATTGGTGACGATGAATTAGCAACTGCACCTAGTACCGCAGCATTTATTGATTGATCATCTAATGCTTCAGGATCACAATCAGCACCGAGTCCCTGGAATATTCCGGCCATCTTCAGCAAAATGTCTGCTTCGTCTGGAGTTGATGGGTCACGCTTCAACACGGGCTCGCTGTAGTTAGCAACGTTGCGAACTGCATACAAATACAATCCAACGTCGTAGTGGTCTTTCTCTAATGACGAAGGCGCAGGAAGAATGACATCCGCATGACGTGTTGTTTCATTGACGTAAATGTCAATTGACACCATGAATTCAAGTTCAGCTAACGCTGCATCCAACTGCTTTGAATGCGGTGTCGACAAAACAGGATTTCCTGCAACGGTGACCAAGCCGCGAATCTGATTTTCGCCAGGAGTAATGATTTCCTCGGCCAGTGCAGCAACGGGATATTCGCCCAATACTTCTGCTCTTTTGCTGACACGACTATGACCGCGACCCATTGCAAAACCTTTGCCCTTGCCGCCTTGTCCGCGCGTTGTTGCACCACCTGTTGCAGGTGTTGTGAACATTGAGCCACCGCGCTTGTCGATATTGCCTGTAAGAACATTGATTGCTTCAATCAGCCATGCACATGTTGTGCCGAATTCAACTGTGTTCACGCCGATGCGTCCGTACACAGCCGCAGTCTTTGCGCCTGCAAGTTCTCGTGCGAGTCTCACTGTGGTCTCTGCAGGAACACCCGTTGCAACTGCAACTGCTTCAGGAGTAAACGGAGCAATCGCTGCAGCAAACTCTTCAAGCCCATTCAGAATCGACATGATGCGTGGTTCAATCTTCACCAAGTTCTCTGCAAACATCACGTTGGCCATTGCAGCCAAGAACAATCCATCAGTGCCTGGGCGTATTGACACCCATTCGTCTGACGCTTCCACCGTGCGCGTACGGCGCGGGTCAACCACCACAATTTTTCCGCCACGTTCGCGAATGCGTTCCATGCGGCCAGGGAAATCTGGTGCGGTGCACAAACTGCCATTAGAAGCATGTGGGTTTGCACCCAACATCATCAAATAATCAGTGTGGTCTAGGTCTGGCACAGAAATACTTTGCGCAGTACCAAACATGTATCCACCTGTCACATGCTTTGGTACTTGATCAACAGTGGATGCACTAAACACGTTGCGTGTCCCCATTGAACGAAGCATTGCGGCGCTGAACAATTGCGGCCCCAAGTTGTGGGCATTCGGATTTCCCAGATACGCAGAGAGGGCTCCACGACCGTGTCGTTCGATTACGCCAGTAAAACCTTCAGCCACAACTTTCCAGGCTTCATCCCACGACACTTCGACATGTTTCCCATCACGCTTCACCATTGGCATCCGCAACCGGTCCGGGTCTTCGTGTAACTGCTTCAGCGTGCTGCCCTTCGGACAAATGAAGCCATGACTGAACACGTCTTTCTGGTCGCCGCGAATTCGCACGATTTGTTCTTGCGGGTTCACTGAAATCTCTAGGCCACATGTGGCCTCACAGAGCGGGCAGGTACGAAATACGGTGCGATTAGCGGTATCGGTCATTCCATAGATTGCCACGCCAGACACGGCCAACTCGCAGTGTTCGTACACTGTGGGCATGACAAGCCCGTTTCACAGTGTGGAGATTTGCATGATCTCTACTCCAGACGGCGTCATCGACGTCAACGGGCGTTCTCGACCATTGGGTGGACCAGCAGACCAAGCGCGCCTCCTTGCGTTGCGTGGAGCCGCTGCAGTCGTGCTGGTGGGCGCTGGTACCGCACGAACCGAAAACTACGGACCGCCGAGCAAGCCCGGGCTGCGCATTGCCGTTGTCACAAAAACATGTGCCCTTGATTTCTCGTCTCCCCTTTTCTCTTCAGGGGCCGGTTTGGTAGCAACCACCGTTAACGCCCCCGCTCTTAGCGTCGACTCTGTGCGAGCGGGCGAAACCGATGTCGACATGGCAGAAATCATTGCCCAATTGCCTCATGGTGTTGTTCATGTGGAAGGTGGCCCAATGTTGAATGCTGCTTTATTTGACGCTGATTGTGTTGATGCAATCAACCTCACGATGTCACCACGTCTTGGTGGTTTTCGAGCACCGTCTCTTAGCCATGCTCCACATGCAATACGACACTTCACGTGCGTTTCGCTAACAACAGATAGCGATTTTGTTTTCGCGCGATACGAAAAAGTTACGACTGCTTAAGCAGTGCAAGTTCGCGGCGAAATGCAGCGGCGTCATCAAAGTTTTTGTACACACTTGCGAATCGCATGTATGCAACTTCGTCAAGAGCTTTCAAGCGTTCAAGAACTGCGTGACCAACAGTTGATGATGTGATCTCAGATCCGGATGTCAGCGCAAGCCGCATGTCATCTTCAACTGCCTCTGCCAAAGCCTCAATTGACGCCTCGTCAACCGGGCGCCCCTTGCAGGCTGAACGCACACCAAACGTGACTTTTGCGCGGTCGAATGGCTCTGGAGAACCTGAACGTTTCATCACCAGCAACGGCGCCTCTTCTAAACGTTCATACGTTGTAAACCTGTAGGAGCATTCGGGACAGGCACGACGGCGCCGAATAGCCGCACCATCATCGGCGGGGCGGGAGTCGATCACCTTGGTGTCGTCATGTGGGCATACGGGGCAATGCACTCCGCTAACTCTAAATGACTACAACTTGCCAATGTGTGGATTTTGGCCACTTTTAGCAAGGAATAAAGCGATTATGGAATACGGATTATCTGGCCAGCTTCAATACGAGCACCATTGGCACGGACCAATTCGCGAACTAGTTCAGATATGTCACCAGTTGGGGCGATGGTGCGAGCAATGTCCCACAATGTGTCGCCTGACTGGGCAACGACTGAACGAGGGATGATTTGATCAGCTGGAGCTGGATCGGAAGCAAAAGCCCCGGTGGTGATGAAGCCAGACGCCAACCCGAAGATGATGACTGCACCGAGGGTGCGACGGCGGCGCTGGAAGGTGCGAACGCTCGGCCGAGGGCGAGCAACAGCTTCTGAGCGGTATGAACCTGAGAACAAGAGTGGATCGATGGTGGTTGCCATGGGATTGCCTTTCGGGGTAAGGGGTTAAGGACCGTGAGGTCTATGTACTGGGAACCGTAGCGAACGGGTGTTCGATAGTTTGCCCGAACAGGTGTTCGTAGTCAAGCACCCTCCCGAACGGCTGTTCTACGAACAGGTGTTTGACCTTGAGGGCGAACACCTGTACGCTCTTTCCATGTCCGAAGCACTCACACCCCGCCAACGCGAAATTCTCAATGTCATTTCCACCAGCATGCAGGAACGGGGCTACCCGCCATCCGTCCGGGAAATCGGTGAGGCAGTCGGCCTCAACTCCCCCTCCACGGTTCATAACCACCTGAACACTTTGCAGAAAATGGGCTTCTTGCGTCGCGACCCGACAAAACCTCGTGCGCTTGAAGTCCGCTTTGACACCAACTCTGAAGTTGCCATGGAACGTCGTCCGTCACGTCACGTTCCTCTCATTGGTGAAGTAGCTGCTGGTACTGGTTTGTTGGCGCAACAAAATGTTGAAGATCTCATTCCGCTTCCTACCGACTTCACAGGCGAGGGCGAACTGTTTATGTTGCGCGTTCGCGGTGACTCAATGATCGACGCCGGAATTCTTGATGGCGACTTTGTTGTTGCTCGTCAGCAGCAAACAGCCGACAATGGCGACATTGTTGTTGCAGGTATTCCGGGTGACGAAGCAACAGTTAAGACATTCAAGAAATCTGGCAACAAGATCACTCTTGTCCCGGCGAATCCAACAATGGATCCAATGGTGTTTACGTCAGACGAAGTCAGTGTGTTCGGTAAAGTCGTTACCGTCATGCGTCGGTTGTAACTTCACTTCCCAACTACATTCTTGGTTACAGTCCTAAACGTTTAGCAACAAGATGCAGTTTGGCATCTGGCTGAACAACGGCAACACGAACATTGTGTGATCCACCTGCGCCATAAAAGTCGCCAGGACTCACTAACGCTCCGCCTTCGCGGGCCAATTTCTCTGTAAAGCTCCACGCATCGCCGGCGTTGAACCACAAGTAAAAACCGCCATCGGGAATCGCAATATCAATTCCTGACCACTTCGACAATGTGGACGCCATGAATTCAAGACGTGAGCGATAACGATCACGTTGCACACGGACATGTTCATCGTCATCTAGTGCTGCAACGCCAGCTGCTTGGGCTGGGCCTGGCACCATAAACCCTGCGTGCTTTCGCACTTCTTGCAGATACTCAACAATGTCGGCATCTCCTGCATAAAAGCCAACGCGCAAACCGGCAAGGTTTGATCGCTTTGAAAGCGAGTGCACTGCAATGACACCCTCAAGTCCGTGTTGCAAAATTGATTGCGCTGATGTCGACCATGTGAACTCGGTGTAGCACTCATCTGAGAACACCGGAATATCATGCAAGCGGCCCCACACAGCAGCAGCCTTCAAGTCGTCAAGTGCACCGGTTGGGTTGCTTGGGCTATTCACCCACAACATCAACGCCCGTTGTCTGTCGTCGCCTGAAATTGACCCAAGATCCATACGGCCTGCAGCGTCAACTCCAACAGGAACTGCTCGTAGCCCGGCAAGCACAGCGCCCATCTCGTACGTGGGGTATGCAACAGCCGGATACAACACTGTGTCGCGCCCTGGGCGACGCAATTTCATGTATTGAGGCGTTGTGGCTACAAACTCTTTTGTGCCAATACAGGCGCTGATTCGAGAGACGGGAACATCTATTTCAAATCTGCGGCCCATCCATCGTGCGATGGAACGACGCAAGGCTTCAGACCCGATTGAGGCCGGATATCCACGTTCAGCATTTGATTGCGACAGGGCTTCAATTACTGCTGGTGGCGGCGGATCACATGGCGTACCAATCGACAAGTCCACAATTCCGCCGTCATGTGCTGCAGCAAGCTTCTGATACGCGTCGAGGCGGTCGTACGGATATGGAGGTGGCACAAAGCCAACGGTGTCGCGATCAGTCATGGTGTCCTAGTTTCGCTGATTCGTGAGGGGAACAACGAACTCACGCAATCGACCCTCTGAAGCACTCGACAAACGGGCACGAATACGCATTCCGTCGTCTTCTAGTTCTGACATCACCACTTCACCTTCACGATGAATTGACGCAAGAATGTCGCCTCGGTCATACGGCACCAACAACTCTGTGACTTGCGTAATTGCACGCATACGGTCGGCCAAACGTCGCATCATGACTTCTAAGCCCTCGTTGCGCAATGCCGATACCGCAACAGCGCCTTGATGATCTTCCACTGATGACGCTCCCCAATCGTCCACCAAGTCGGCCTTGTTGAAGACAATGAACTCAGGAACTTGGTCTGCACCAATTTCAGCTAGAACTTCGCGCACAGCAGTGATTTGCTGCTCCGGATGCACAGCACTTGCGTCAACAACGTGCACCAACATGTCAGCTTCTGCTGCGATTTCCAATGTGCTCTTGAACGACTCAATAAGTCCGTGTGGCAGTTGACGAATAAACCCAACAGTGTCTGTGAGAAGTACTGGCTCTCCACCTGGTAACGACAAGCGGCGCGTTGTGGGGTCGAGAGTTGCAAACAAACGATCTTCTACCAACACACCAGCACGTGTGAGTGAATTCAACAATGTTGATTTGCCAGCGTTTGTATAGCCAACGATTACTACTGATGCAAGACCACTACGGCCTCTGCTCTTTCGCTGCGTCTGACGTGTGTGACGCAGCGCGACTAAATCTTGTTCCAATTTTGTGATTCGGCGCATGATGCGACGGCGGTCAACTTCGAGTCGCGTTTCACCAGGGCCGCGAGTACCAATTCCACCACCCTGCTGTGACAATCCCGCCTTTGCCCCGCGACGCAAACGCGGCAGCCGATAGCGCAACATTGCCAATTCAACTTGTGCCTTACCTTCGAGCGTGTGTGCGTTCTGAGCGAAAATGTCAAGAATTACTGCAGTGCGGTCAAGTGCTGTTCGCCCCAAAGCTTTTTCCAAGTTGTATTGCTGACCAGGAGATAGCTCGTTATCGAATACCACGGTGTCTACGTCAAGCGCCAGACACACTTCCTTTAGTTCATCAACTTTTCCTTTGCCTATATAAAACGTTGAATCAGGAGAATCACGACGTTGTGTTATCCGTGCCGCTTCGTCTGCACCTGCTGTATCAATAAGCAATGACAGTTCATCAAGACCCTCTTCGGTCTCGTCATCTGTTTGTCCGCCCATGGTGACACCGACCAACACAATGCGTTCGCGAAATGTGCGCTCGATAAGAGTCGCACCGAGCGCCTCCTGGTACGGATTACTCATACATGAACCGTGATGTTGCCGATGAACACAGCTGGCCCAATCAACGTGGCGCGGCGATCATCAGAGATGTGCACTCGTGCGTCTCCGCCATCCATGTGCACAACAACATGCTCCACCGAGCGCGGAACTAACCCCCATGCCAATGCCGCGTCTGCTGCAGCGCACGCGCCAGTTCCACACGCACGCGTAATGCCTGCACCACGCTCGTGTACGCGCATAGTGATTGCGTTTGTCTCAGGACCTGGTTCGATGATTTCTAAGTTGATGTGCGGCACAAGTGAACCGAGCTGAGCCAAATCAACCACCGCAACTTCCTCAACACCCACCACCGAGTGCGGGTTCCCTAGCGACACATGGCGCACTGGACGCATTGGATCACACTGCAACGATGTCCAGTTGTGTGGCTCATCAAGATCTTCCACATACCCCATGTCAACACTGATATGAATCGTGTCGTCATCCCATTCACTTGTCACTACAGCTTCGCGAGAACCAGCATCAGTTGACACTTCATACACAGTTCCAGCGACACCCTTTAACGTGAAGTGTGCAGCTTGCACCAAGCAACGAATTCCGTTGCCGCTCATTTCGGCAATGCTTCCATCTGCGTTGTACAAACGCATACCAAGTGTTGTGTTGTCGACAATTGTCAGCAACAACAAGCCATCTGCCCCTACGCCAGTCGAGCGCTCACACCACTGCTGAGCAAGCTGTGGCCAATTCGACTGATCGCCCTGTGCCATGTCGTACACAAGAAAGTCATTGCCGAGGCCATGGTGTTTGGAAAGCGAAACGTGCATTGGCACAGACACTATTCCAATGCAGCTGCCACCACAGGGGTGACTTCTTCAATGGGGTCTTCATGAACATCAACCCATTGAATTCGTGGGTCACGACGAAACCAGCGGTCTTGGCGAATAGCGAACTGCTGAGTACGCAAAATGGTTGCAGACACCGCTTCAGCTAGCGACCAGCGGCCTTCCAGGTGCTCAATCATTTCCTTGTACCCGAGAGCCTGACGAGCAGTGAAGGAAAGACCATCTGGTTCTGCCAACAGGGCACCAACTTCTTCTACAAGCCCCCGCTCCATCATGATGTTCACCCGCTGTGCAATACGAGAGCGAAGAACGTCACGATCCCAGCGCAACCCAATCAACGTTGTCGACGTAGAACTGAACGAACCGATACCTTCACCAAAAGAGCTGAACTTCTCACCACTGCCCAGACACACTTCAAGGGCGCGAATAATGCGGCGCCGATTATTCGGCTCCATCTTTGTGGTTGCTTCGGGGTCTAACGCCAGTAACTGTGTAAACAACACCTCAGTGTCTTCGTTCGCTTCTAGTTCGGATCGAATCTCTGGAAATTCGCCAGGCATATCCAACCCATCAACTATGGCCGTGACATAGAGACCTGTTCCGCCAACTACCAACTCGGCGGCTCCAGCATCTGCAATTGCTTGGCGCGCAACGGCAACGTCTTCCATGTATCGAGCCACTGTGTAGCGCTCGCTTGGTTCGGCAACATCAAGACAATGATGCGTAATCAACGCCTGGTCGGCTGCTGATGGCTTTGCAGTTCCAATATCCATTCGTTTATACACCTGCATGGAATCTGCGGCGATGACATGCACTGAGCCCTTTGGTTGCAATGCTGCAGCAGTCATTGCAGCGTCGCTTTTTCCACTTGCTGTTGGCCCAAGCACAACAACCGACTTACGAATAGTCATGCAGTTATTCCGACACCACAGGAATGCGGATTTTGTGTGTGGCCATTTGAAGAACCTCTACCAAGAAACCTGTGAGGAAATGCGGTGCTGCTTTTGTGATTTCAACTGTGGTGTACGTACCGGGGCGAAGAGCAACATCGGAACTGAAGTGCACCAACTTGTACTGACGAGTCCGACCTGAATACACATTTGGGTTACGGCGACTAGGACCTTGCACCACTACTTCTTCAATACGCCCGATACGTGCTTCGTGTTTAATCAACGCAGAATGTTCAACAACAACCTTCAAGCGGTCGAATCGATCAGACACGATGGCTGGGTCAATGAAGTGCTCTGTCATGTCAGCAGCTTGCGTACCTTCACGCGGCGAGAAGATGTATTCAAACGTGTTATCAAACATTGCCTCTGCGGCTATCTCTAATGTGCACTGGAAGTCTGCTTCGGTCTCCCCAGGGAACCCAACAATGATGTCGGTTGTTACAGACAGGTCTGGAATCAGTCGTCGTGCATCAGCAAGACGTTCCATGTAGCGCTCTGCTGTATAGCCACGGTGCATCAGAGACAACACACGGTCTGAACCCGACTGCAATGGGTAATGCAAGTGCTCACATACGGCTGGAGTGTTCGCCATAGCTTCTAGAACATCAACGCGCATATCTTTCGGATGCGGACTGACATAACGCACACGGCGAATTCCTTCAATATCCCCCGCTGCGCGCAACAGGTCTGCGAACAGGGGCTGCACTCGAGCATCTGAACCAGCTTGGCGCTCTGCCAACGTGATGTCACGTCCGTAACTGTTTACATTCTGACCAAGCAATGTCACTTCAGTGACTCCAGTTGAAGCCAACTGCGCCACCTCACCAATGACATCAGCAAACGGACGACTTATTTCACGGCCGCGTACTGCCGGAACAATGCAGTAGGCACACGAGTTATCGCAACCTATTTGAATAGTTACCCACGCGTTGTATGTGGTCTCACGACGAACAGGCAGTGCACTGGGGAACAAGGTGTAGTCATCAAGAACTGCTTCATCAAGAATCTCTGTGATTGGGCCGTGCTCGATGGAATGGTTCAACAACTCAGTAGTGCGATGCACGTTGTGGGTACCCATCACCACATCAACCCACGGAGCCTTCTCCGCAACAACGTCTTTATCCTTTTGAGAAAGACAACCGCCAATCACTATGCGGCGTCCCTCTTTTGCTGCCTTCCACTTGCGCAAATGGCCAAGTGTTCCGTACAGCTTGTTATCAGCGTTCTCGCGAATACAACAGGTATTCAAGACAACAACGTCAGCCTCATCGTCGGTCTCGACGCGCTCCATGCCGTCAGCCTCAAGCAAGCCGGAAATGCGCTCGGAGTCGTGCGCGTTCATCTGGCATCCAAATGTGTGCACTACATATGAAGTTGGCTGTACTCCGGTCACGCCTCGAAGGCTACCGAGAACGACTCAGCACTAAGCCTTTGCCACCGAGGAAGAGGCGTAGACCCATTTCCCGGCCTTCTTGGCCTGCAACATCACAGACAATCGTTGGCCTTTACTTGATTTAGCCGAAAGAGCTGTGACTACTGATTTTGACTTACGAATCACGGCGGCTGCAGTGATCTTCTTACTTTCCGAACCAACATTTGAGGCAATTGAACTAACAACTACACGGCATGAATACTTTGCACATGCAGCAGCTGACACTTTCAGCGTGATCATTGCTTTAGAACCAACTCGCTTAGTGGTGATCTTTGCGGAGGTTTTTGATTTCACAGAAAATGTTGCGGGCGCAACGGAAGAACCAAAAGCGCGCACTCCTGATGTGGAAACCGCGGCGACAAAGCGAATATCGGGAATAGTCACAAGCCATCCATCAATGCCTTGAACGTCAAAAGTCCAGCGAGTCCATGTAATTGGACCTTGAGTACCCCCATCGGTACGAGCAAGATTTAATGCCCCGGTTTGAAATTCTGGTGTGGCAGCCATCTCGGGCGTTGCTCCATAAAAGTTCAACAGTGCTGCATCTGACAGAACTGCGCTCATTGATGCGGAATTTTGTGTTCCATCACTCCATGTTTGAGGAGCAGACACGCCGTACGTCATCTGAGGAGTCTCGCCTGGTTGCACCATCAGCGAACCCATGTATGAACGCGTGCTACTGAACAGAGCGCCTGTAAAAACTTCTCCCAGCGAATTGTCAAGACTCAACACCAGGCTTGCCGACAACGTTTCATGTGTGTTCTGCGTGTACGGGCACGTTTGAACAGGAACCTGTGAACAGCCAACCTGTTGCGTTCCCTGCATCACAACAGGAGTGAGAGTTGGCTTCAAACGGACTCGAATGGACGCGCCGTCAGTTCCTAAATTGGAAGTATTCCAATAGGTCGCCACACCACTAGCCCAACTCCAACGGACAGATTTGCCGAGAGTATTGAGATTGAGTGTGATATCAAATTCTGTGTCAGCCGTTACTGGCGTCAACAAATTAGTGGCCTTACTGAAGTCGTAACCCAATTGACCGGGCTCAGTTTGGTAACCAACTGAGATACCAATTCTGTTTGGTGTGGCGTAGCAGACACCTTGCGCTGGGGTTTGACCAGTGCGACATAAGTTGAATGGGGCGATGGCTACCGCAATGCGACCGGTCGGGACATTTGTCTCCGCGGTCGCAGTTCCAGCTGTAATGACCGGAGTGGACACCCCACCATTAATCACTGACAACGCCGTCACGTATGGTCTCGCTGCAACTCCGCCAGTCATATTTGGCCAGGTTGCGTTCTGCGTCGATGCAGCATCGAGTTGAGACTGATCTGGCATACCGGTGTTCGGTGGTGACGCTGCACTTACATGCGGAACACTTACAAGAAGTGAACTAAGGACGGTTGCGGTAAGAACTAGTCGTTTCATCATGAGCAAAGCCTCTTTTGAATAATTTTCTACACCGTAACACGCCGATTCGAACAGGTGAAGAGGTACATGGGCCTAATAAATTTAGGTTCCGCACATACCAAAGGGCCGAGTCCCTGGGAGAGGACTCGGCCCTTGTGAGAAAGCGGCAGCTCGGTTGTGCGAAGAACTAATCGAGTTCGATTGGCTCTTCGTCTTTGGCAGAGAACTCCGCGTCTTCTTGACCATTGAGACCGGCGATGGCACGGATTTTTTGTTCCATGTCCATCATGATCTCAGGATGATCATGCAAGAAGTTCTTTGCGTTCTCACGTCCCTGGCCCATTTGTTCACCTTCATAGGTGAACCATGCGCCGGACTTCTTGGCAATTGCCATTTCGACTGCAAGGTCGAGCAATGCACCTTCGCGGCTGATGCCGTGACCGTACATAATGTCGAACTCTGCTTGACGGAATGGCGGTGCAACTTTGTTCTTCACCACTTTGACACGAGTACGTGAACCCACGACTTCGGCACCATCTTTGATGGATTCAATACGACGAATATCAAGGCGAACTGATGAGTAGAACTTGAGTGCGCGACCACCAGGAGTTGTTTCGGGAGATCCGAACATAACGCCAATCTTTTCGCGCAACTGGTTGATGAAAATACAAACAGTGTTTGACTTGTTGAGGTTGGCAGTGAGCTTGCGCAATGCCTGACTCATAAGACGAGCCTGAAGACCCATGTGGCTATCGCCCATGTCGCCTTCAATTTCGGCACGTGGTGTAAGTGCAGCAACTGAGTCGATAACAACAACGTCAAGTGCACCGGAGCGAATAAGCATGTCGACAATTTCGAGAGCTTGCTCACCAGTGTCTGGCTGTGAAATCAACAACTGATCAATGTCAACGCCAATGGCTTTTGCATACACAGGGTCCATTGCGTGCTCAGCGTCGATGTAGGCACAAATGCCACCATTGCGCTGAGCCTCTGCAACAACGTGCATTGCAAGAGTTGACTTACCAGAGGATTCTGGTCCGTAGATTTCAACAACACGGCCGCGTGGCAAACCGCCAACGCCGAGTGCGAGGTCAAGAGGCAATGCGCCAGTTGGGATGGCTTCGATGGTCATCGAGCTCTTTTCCCCCATGCGCATGATGGAGCCTTTTCCGTATTGCTTATCGATCTGGGCGAGAGCCGCATCAAGGGCCTTATCGCGTTCTGGAGTTGGAGTGGTCATGTGAGTGCCTTTCGGGTTTTCCACTAGCGGTTGCTTGTGGAATGACGGACTGTACGTAATGGGTGTGTTCGAACAACAACACTGTAACTACGAACACCTGTTCGGTCAAGCATTGTCGCCCAATTTCATGTGTACGGGGCAGTCCCCCAATTGGCAAGGGTGAAACACACCCGGATTTTGGCTAGGCCAGGGCGCGATTATCAAGCCACGCTTGGGCTTGAGCGAAATCTTCAGCCGTGGGCGACCGGAATGTGATGTCAATTGCGAACCAGACCGTGTATGTCAACGGGTATCCAAGGGTCGGGACAAAGACGGCCAAAGTGCCAGCTATCAGCAACAGTGGCACAAGCGGCACCCCAACCACAACCGAGATAATCATCCACGCAATGATCGAACCGAATGTCATGAAAACGCCCATGGTGGCTGCGCCTAGTTCGAAACCTTCGTAACCACGCTCGCGACTAAGGCCGCACGTTTGGCAGTTATCTGTTTTCGTGTACCACGTTGTAAAAAACGCACCTTTGCCACCGCACCACGCACACTGGCGCAAAAGACCGCGAAGAAGTTTCTTCGGCAATGATGGTGCTTTCTGACTATGCAGTGAGTTCGTCAACAAATTCCCCGAAAATAGTGGCGTATTGAAGAGCTTCCTCTTCGGTGTGCACAACAGATATTAGCCATTGTTCGTCAAGTCCTGGCGGAAGGATGATTCCGCGGTTAATACCGTGAATCCATTGCGCATATGCAATGTCAAAATCTGTCGCTTTGTAATCGCGATAGTTCTTGACAGGGTCTGTCGACCAGGTGATGCAGCCTTTGGCACCGAATTGCACAGTGTGTGCTGGCAAACCTGCGTTGTCGATGATGGAACCACATGCTTCAACTAAGAGTGCGTTACGCGCCACCGTTGCAGCAGTTACTTCTTGTGTGCAGACATCAGCAAGAACAGTTTTAGCGACAGCCATGACAAGTGGGTTGCCGTTGTACGTACCCACGTGAACAACTTTGCCGCTTTCAATCTGCCCCATGCATTCAAGCGTTCCGCCAAATGCACCAACTGGCAAACCGCCGCCGATGCTCTTTGCCAAACACACCATGTCCGGCTGTACATCAAGAACGCCTGTTGCTCCGTTCCAACCTGCAGTGATACCGGTCTTTACTTCATCAAAAATCAACATGGTTCCGTGCTCGCGCGTAATGCGACGAACGTCTTCCAAGTATCCAGGCAGTGGCAAACAAATACCAATGTTTTCCATGACGGGTTCAACAATGAAACATGCAACATCGTTTCTAGAAAGTGCACGCTCTAAAGCCTCGGCATCATTGAACGGAATCACAATTGTGTCGCGCACGACAGCTTCAGTGACGCCCGCACTCGATGGCACTGACAACGGATTATCTGCAGGACCTGCAAAACGAAGATCTGGCTTCTGCGACACCATAACTACGTCATGATGGCCGTGATATCCGCCTTCAACTTTGACAATCTTGTCGCGACCAGTAACACCACGCGCAACGCGAATGGCATCCATAGTGGATTCAGTTCCGGAGTTTGTGAAGCGCCACATTGGCAAACCAAAACGATCACGCAATAGTTCTGCAACGTCTGCAGTTATTTCAGCTGGCGAAACAAACAATGTTCCACTGTCGAGTTGCGTCTCGATTGTCTTACGAACAAGTGGGTTCACATGACCAGAAAAGAGCGCACCAAAGCCCATGCTGAAGTCAATAAGTTTGTTTCCATCTACGTCAGTCATCCAGGCACCTTGTGCCTTAGCGATAACGATTGGATGTGGGTCATACGCCTGCAAACTTGATGGCACACCGAGGGGAAGCACCTTCTTTGCCCTCGCGTTGGCCGCCTGGGAACCAGGCGTTTTTTCGACGTATGTACGCAACTCACGCTGCGTAATTTGCTTGGCTCTGTCTGCCAAGTTGTGGTGCAACGTGGGATTCGTTGCTGACATTGTTATCACCCCGATTAGCGGTTAATCCCATACTACTCGCCTTTTTCAGAGCCTGCGAGAAAACCTTGTTTCCCTTTTGAAGTTGGGACTCTGCTCTCTACATGGCACACTTGGTACACGCATGGTGGGCGTAGCTCAGTTGGTTAGAGCGCTAGGTTGTGGTCCTAGAGGCCGGGGGTTCGAATCCCCTCGTTCACCCCAAATCGTGGGCCGGTATCAGTTTCGATACCGGCGGCACGAATTCCTCATTGGGGAACACATGGCCTTGTCGCCTAGTGTTGAACCTCGTAACGCGCCTTTAGCTCAGCTGGTAGAGCAACGGACTCTTAATCCGCAGGTCCTGGGTTCGATCCCCAGAGGGCGCACTAAATTCAAAGGCCCGAGCATTACGCCCGGGCCTTTATCGTTTTTAGAAGTCGTGAAGTATCCGCTGAATTAATCAGCCAACGACCAACGTGAGTGTTGTTGAACGCGCCTTCTTCTTTGAATCCGTGTAGGTGACTTTCACGCTGCACACACCAGCAGCAATTGTTTTCACCTGTGTCTTTGTCACAGAACACGCGCGCACACTTGCCTTTTTCGGCACGACGAACGCAACTTTGGTGACCTTTTTCAAACCGAGCAGCGTGACTGCTCGCTTAGTCGAGATCGTCGTAGTCACCTTGGTCGTTGGACTTTGAGAAGCAGGCAATACTGCAGCTATCGCCGTTGCAGGGTCAACAGGTGGAGTGACTGCTACGGACGCCACTTCACGTGCGGTAGCGATTGCTTCGGTGCGTCCTTCTTTCTTTGCTGCATCAATCAGAGCCTGAATCTCTTCCGGAGTCAATGGCTTAGTAGTTGAACCACCAAGAGCGGCAATTGTTTTTGCCTTCTGCTCAGGCGTGAATAACTCAATCAGGAACGGCAGTTGCTCTTCAAATTGTTCATCAGTGAATCCCTCAGGTTGTTCACAGTTCTCACAAATAGAGTCATCAATAATCGGCGCGGGACCGCCAAACGACTCAGGAATTGTGATTGTGCTTCCCCAGTTGGAGCCCCACGAAGTCACATTGCCCTTCTTGTCACTAGCAAGAAACGCATCGTTTCCAGCCGATATTGCAAGGATGGGGCTATCTACTGGGTTGATGACGATGTCTTGTTCAAGAACATCCGACTGGTCTTCTTTCATACCCCAGATAACAAGTGAACCATCAACAATTGCGACCGCGTTGGAATCTGTAAGCGCGATAGCTGTGACATTTTCAAGCAATTTCTTCGCAGTTAAAACCACAGGACACGAACCCCACCACGACAGTTTTCCGTCTTTTGTTGCCGCTACCGAGCACGTTGCGTTAGCAGCAATAGCAACAACATTTTTCAACCCTTCGGGAGGTGTTGCTTTCCCTTCATTGTTGTCGCCCCAACCCACAACCGACCCTTTCGAGGTGATGCCAAGAATGTGCGTGAATCCGCCAGCGAGAGACACAATCCGCTCAAGATCTGCTGGCTTTTCAATCAACTTTCCAACAGCAGCAGTATGAGAACCCCACTCAAAAACACGCCCATCGTTGCGCAATGCAGCCGAGTATGAATTTCCGGCGACAACCTGCACAACATTCGTAATGTCCGGAATGTTTGTTTGTCCAAAGTCAGCGGCACCCCAACCAACAACTGACCCGGATCGAGTGATGCCGAGACCATGGCGCCCGCTTGCGGCAATTGATACCAACTCTGCATCGGATGGATTCCAATTCTCAACAAAACTCGTTGCGATTCCTTGCTCATTAAGAGCAATGGCTTCAGTGCCACCCATTGCAATTGGCATGGTGCGCACATTCACGCCCACAAGTGCTGGAGGCAAAGTCGTCTGTCCATACCCGTTACCGCCAAAGGCATACGCATTACCCACATCATCAAGAAGAAGCGAATGCCGGATACCCGCAGCCATAGCAGTGAACTTAGAAGCACCATCCTTCAACGCAGGAACAACCGTCTGCCCTTTCGCGTTGTCGCCAAAGGCATAGGCATTACCCGCATCATCAAGAAGAAGCGAATGACGAAAGCCACTAGCCATAGCAGTAAACCTCGTACCACGATTCCTCAACGCAGGAACAACCGTCTGCCCATACCCGTTATCGCCAAAGGCATACGCATTACCTGCATCATCAAGAAGAAGCGAATGGTATCCACCACCAGCCACAGCAGTAAACCTAGAAGCATCATCCTTCAACGCAGGAACAACCGTCTGCCCTTTCGCGTTGAAACCAAAGGCATACGCATTACCTGCATCATCAAGAAGAAGCGAATGGTATCCACCACCAGCCACAGCAGTAAACCTCGTACCACGATTCCTCAACGCAGGAACAACCGTCTGCCCTTTCGCGTTGTAACCAAAGGCATACGCATTACCCACATCATCAAGAAGAAGCGAATGCTGATAGCCGCCAGCGACAGCAGTGAACCTAGAAGCACCACTCTTCAACGCAGGAACATTCGTCTGCCCATACTCGTTATCGCCAAAGGCATACGCATTGCCCGCATCATCAAGAAGAAGCGAATGAGAGATACCCGCAGCCACACTTGCCACTGCTGGTTTCAGGGCTACGTTGCTAACAGTGAGGCCGGCGTTACGGTTGCGCGAACCATCAGAGTCTGAAGAATCATTTGAACCACCACAGGCGGCGAGAATAAGAGCTCCGCTCAAAAAAACAGCTGTGGTGCGAGCAAAACGACGAGTTGACAAGTTAATCATGTTGTCCAACTTAACCGCTCCAGCCATCTATTGCTAGTTCCAGGGTTCCTAGTTTCGCCAAGACAAGAAAAACGACAGCAAGGCAGCAAATCCCTACTGGGCTAGGTTTGGTTTTTGTCAGAGCTCGGTTCAATCCCCAGAGGGCGCACTAAACACATCGGAGATTCTCATGGCTGTTCTTGAAGTAGAAACATTCACCCTCGCAATGGGAATTGATGCACTTGCGTTTCGCGCTCTCGACGAGCAGATGCAGGAATGGTGCTACGTCAATCGTCCAGGCCTTGCACGTCGCACTACTGCACGCGCAGACAACGGTTCGTACATGGTGATCACGTTGTTTGGCGAGGCATCACAAGCTGACAGCAAGTATTACAAAAATACGGATGCAGTTGTTACCGCTTGGAGTGCTGCAATTACTGAATCAAGCCGCAGTGTTGCGGTGTATTCACTGCTGTAATTACTGCTGAACCAAAGTAATCGGGTTGCCTTCAGGGTCTTCAATACCTGCGATTAACGCGCGGCCAGGAATCTGAAACGGTTCCGATGTCAACGTGCCACCAAGCGACACTGCCATCGCGCGTGATGCTTCAACGTTTTTTACCTGAATAAAGAGCGTGACTCCACCGCGCTTGCCTTGACGCATGTGCCCACCAATGCCATTTTCCGGGCCACCAATGCCTGTCGGAATCTGACGAAGAAAACCCTCGCTGATGTCCCAATTAAACATCTGGCGATAAAACGGTTCGAGCACATCAATATTCAGTGCCTCGATCTCGAAATACACAACAGGGCGTGCCCATTCGTTCGTCATTTTGTTCTCCTATCGGCTGAAGGCTGCAACCACTTCGACGTGGTGAGTCTCTGGGAAAATGTCTAACACTTCTACTTCACCGAGTTTGTAGCCAGCGTCGCATAGGTACTTGGCGTCGCGTGCGCCGGCAACTGGGTCACAACTAACCAAGATGACAGTGTGTGCATCAGTTGCAATAACTGAGGCAGCTCCCATTTTGCCAAGACCATGGCGTGATGGGTCTGCGATAACTACATCGGCTTCCATGGCATCCCACTGATCCATGTTTGCTTGTTCGATAGTTGCAGCACATTCAGCCAAGTTACGTACTGCGTCTTTGCACGCTGATTCAGAAGACTCCACCAGCATCAGTTCATCGAACCGTTGAGAGAACGCAAGACTGAAGAGACCAATGCCGCCGTAGGCGTCAACCATGTATCCGCCTTCGATGCCAAGCTTGTCGAGACGACGCGACACCGAATCGATAATAAGTTCGGCTGCTTCGGGCGATGACTGAAAGAACGAGCCCATTGACACTTTGTATGTGTGCTCGCCCACTACTTCAGAAATAGATGCGCGCTCGCCTGTCTTCAAACCGGCTGGAAGACCGTTTGCAAGTTTGCCTTCATGACACCACACGCCGATGTTGTTGGTACGTGCACCAACACGAATAGTGACTTCGCCAGCACCTTCAAGAACAGGGTTCGCAATGAAGTCATTAATGAGTGGATGAGCAATCATGCAATTGGTGACAGGAACGATGTCGTGTGAATCATGAGCGCGAAATCCGATGACACCGTCGTCGCCAGCAACCATGCGGACAGTTGTGCGACGAGCGTCGTCTGTGAGGCGACGCAATTGCGGGTCAATCTCCATGCGAGCGGTACGGGCATATGCCTCGGCCACGATGGCAAGTTTTGCTTGGCCTTGAATGCGTCGTTCGATGTGTTGGAAATCGCAGCCACCGCAGCCTTCGGCAACATGCGGGCACGGAGGAACCCGACGATTGGCAGACGGTTCAAGAACTGAGATCAATTGGCCACGGCCAAAGTCTTTCTTTTCTTCGGATAATGAGATCTCGACTAATTCGCCGGCAAGGACGCCTGGAACGAATACAACGCGGCCATCTTCAAGGCGGGTAATGCCTTCACCGCCTGCGACGAGCTTTTCAATACGAACAGAATGGGGTGTTGTCACCGTGACAGGATACGGCGCAAGTCCGAGCGAAAGTGGTTTCGCTAGTGTGAGAGGCGTGACATTGCCTGTTCTTATTGCCCCATCAGTCCTTCCCGCCGATTTTTCCAAGATTGGTGAAGAGGTTCGTGCTCTCGATGAGGCCGGCGTCGACATTATTCAGTGGGACGTTATGGACGGCCAGTTCGTACCAAACCTCACCTTTGGCCCAGATGTCATTGCTTCTGCCCGTTCCTATAGCACGAAGCCGTTCGAAGCTCACCTCATGGTTCTGACTCCAGATGTGATGGCGCAACGCTATGTAGAAGCCGGATGCCAACGCCTCATTGTTCATGCCGAAGCATGCACACACCTGCATCGCACATTAGAAAACATTCGTGGCATGGGAGCAACTGCAGCTGTTGCACTGAATCCGCACACGCCAGCAAGCACAATTGAGAATGTTCTTGACCTCGTTGACATGGTGTTAGTGATGACCGTGAACCCAGGCTTTGGAGGCCAGAGCTACATCAAAACAATGGAGCCAAAGATTCGCCAAGTGCGCGACATGATTACAGCTCGTGGTCTCGGAGACTCTGTGCACCTTGAAGTTGACGGTGGCATCTCGCCCACAACCATCGCAGGCGCAGCGAAAGCCGGAGCAAACGTTTTGATTGCTGGTAGTGCGTTGTATCGCGACCCGAAGGGTCTTGCACACGCAGTCACTGAATTGCGCGCATTAGCTACTGCAGCATTTACTGCGTAACTGATTCTCTAGCGACGCATTCCTCGACGGAACCACACAAGGGCCAGTAGCGCCAAAAACACAAGCAGCGTTGGCAACACCAACGCAGCGAGCAACCGGACTGGTTGATCAAAGATGGTGACGAACAACCCAGAGTCGATACTGGTGCCGTCAATGTGCAACGTGCGGGCCGCTGCTTCAAACTTTGGGCAACGGACATTCGAACCCACCACTTCGGCACCGCCAAAGAGTTCGTTTGAATCACGAATAGTTGAGGACAATTTTGAGGTAACGCTGTCGAGAGCAACGCCAACAATGTATGTCTGGTTCTTTTCCAGATACTTCACGTCACGCCCGTATCGCACTTCGACAGAATTGGAATTGATGTAACCGTCAAGAGTTCCGGCACGCACTTGCGTCACCGTGAACACGGCGGCCACCGGATCAAGAGATGTGATGGTGCCCACAAAGACCGCCTGAGCAACTGGAGCCAAAGGACAACCTTCCGGCACTGTGGTGACTGCAGTCGGCACCGTTGTAGTGGTCGTTGTAGTTGTGGATGTGGTGCTGGTGGAACTACTGCTGGTGGTGACTACGGGAACTTCTGTAGTGGTGGTCGTCTCAGCGCTCACCGATGCGGGTGTGCCAGAGCCGAATAACAACACCACAAGAGTGGTGGCAATGATGGCGCGGCGCATTGTCTCCACGCTACTCACCAAGAGTCCGTGCAGAACGGCGGTTGTGCAGCGATACTTGATGAATGGGATTTAATCCGACACGTAAACAAGTGGCCCGCAAAAGCGATGTGTGGTTTGTAGCAATGGCAATCTGTGTTGCCTTTGTTCTTGTGGCATGGGCATTTCTCGGGTAATCACCATGGCTCGCGACATTTGGACTGATCTCTACGGCGAAGTTGATACGCGCCGCGTTCAACCATATGAAGCACTGAAAGAGTATGTGTGCCCTGGGTGTAACCAAGACATTCCATCTGGCATGGGACACACCGTTGCAGTGCCACGCGAAGCGCCTGACTTGCGACGCCATTGGCACCATGCGTGCTGGCAACGACGTGACACTGGCGCTACTCGCTAATCTAAAAAATGTTTTCGTGCATTTCTAATTTCGTTCCCAGCACTGACGCAACATCGAAACGAACATAAAGTCCTGATTCTTCCAGCGTTCGGACAAATGCAAAACCTGCACGCCTTACTCGTTGTTGTTTTAACTGTGTCATTGCTTCCAACGGGGAACCAAAGTTGTTTGTCGCGCGAGCTTTGACTTCACAGACTGCAATGATGTTTCCGAGCCTCGCAACAACGTCAAGTTCTCCACCACGCATCGTCCAATTGCGTGCAATAACAGTGAACCCGTGAGACACATACCAATCGGCTGCGCGTTGTTCTGCCCACCGCGCTCGGGCAAGGCGAATAGTTGCTAGATCTCGTTCGGATTCAGCAGATCGGTTGACGGCAGTTCTTCCACGTTGACGTCTTTGAAACTCAGCACCCGTACTGTGGGGATGAATCGGGTCTTGCGGTACATATCCCATACCCATGCGTCGGTCATTTCCACTTCGATTAGTGGCCGTGCGCTGTCACCGGTGACATTCACCTTGACTTCGTTGGCCAAATAAAACCGGCGTTCTGTCTCGACGGCATATTTGAACATGCCGACGACGTCTTGGTATTCCTGGGCGAGTTTGTACTCGCGATCCGCTTCAAAGTTGTCGAGATCATCGGTATTCATGTGAATGATTTCCGTGTCTCTTGAAGCAAGAGGCTTACGCCTCGCGCTTCTCACGAACTTTGGCGGCCTTACCAACGCGATCACGGAGGTAGTACAACTTCGCGCGACGAACATCACCGCGACGAATTACCTCGATCTTTGCTACCGAAGGAGCATGCATAGGGAAGGTGCGCTCGACGCCAACGCCGTAGCTGACTTTACGAACTGTGTAGGTCTCTGAAATTCCAGAACCTTGAATACGAAGGATGTTGCCCTGGAAGATCTGAACGCGCTCTTTACCCGACTCAATAACGCGTACGTGCACTTTGACTTCATCTCCAGGACCAAAGGTCGGGATGTCTTCACGCTTATTTTGGTTGTCAACGATGTCTGTGATCTTCATGATTGCGTGCTTTCAAACTGTGATGTGTGCGGGTGACCGAAGGAAATGGTCATTCCGTAGGGAACATTGAAGGATACGAGGCAAAGGCCACCCCTTCCAACAAGGCGACTTCATCTTTCGTCAGACCGCCACGGGCTTCGATGAGGTCTGGGCGCTGTTGCAGGGTGCGCCAGAGGGCTTGGGCCTGCCTCCATGCGGCAACTCGGCCATGATCTCCCCCTCGCAGGACCTCAGGGACCTCAAAACCGCGGAACTCAGCCGGACGGGTGTACTGGGGCTCTTCCAAGAGCCCGTCTGCGCCAAAGCTCTCGGTGACAGGCGAAACGGCGTTGCCCATGACGCCAGGGATCAGGCGAGTGACGGCTTCGATGATGAGACAGGCAGCAACTTCCCCACCGGCCAGCACAACATCGCCAACTGAAACTTCATGGTCGACAAGGTGCTCACGCACGCGCTGGTCGACGCCTTCATACCGGCCGCACAACATACTGAAACCACCTGAGGCGGCCAATGTCTGGGCCATCTGCTGATTGAACTGCTGACCGCCAGGGCCGAGCAGAAGAAGCGGACGTGGCGGCTGAACTGCTTCCACTGCCGCAAAAATTGGTTCAGGACGCATAAGCATTCCGGCACCACCACCAAACGGATTGTCGTCGACAGTTTTGTGAACATCTGTTGCGAAGTCGCGAATGTTGTGAGTGCGTACGTCGATGGCGCCAGTTTCACGAGCACGGCCTAACAGGCTGTGGGTGCAGAATCCGTCGACAATGTCGGGAAAGATCGAAAAGACATCAATACGCATCTCTCAGGACGCTACCTATTCTTCGTCGTTAGATGTGTCAGATAACAGTGCTTCGCGCAGACCTTCTGGCGGATTAATGACGGTGACGCCATCAATACACGACTCCACAAACGGAATTGGCACAAGAACGCCTGATGCAAGTTCCAACAAGTCATGAGCTGGGTTATGAAGAACGCCGGTGCAGGTACCCCAAGAAGTGCCAGCCATATCAACAACCTCAGAGCCAATGAGGTGGTGCACCCACAAACCTTCGGCACCTTCAATTGGCTCTGCATAGAGATACTTGTTCGTCAGTTTTTCAACCGCATTGCGATCATCAATGCCTTCGAAGTGAACAACCCAACGATCTTGTTGCGGACGAACAGTTGCAATGGTCAACGTGCGTTGGTTGCCGCCTTCAACAATGATGAGTTCAGAACCGACTGAACGGCGTTGTTCTAAATCAGACGTAAGTGAGAGAAATACATCACCCCGAACGCCATGGGGCTTTCCGATGCGACCGACCTCTAGAAGGCCTTCAGGCGCGGAGTTAGGGAGCAAATTGCTCAGGCGTCGACAAAGTCGACGTCGACATCAACATCGTCGTTTGTTGCCGCTGCGCGGACAACTGTGCGAATGCTCTGTGCAGTACGGCCACGACGGCCGATAACGCGACCAAGATCGCCAGGACCAACACGAACCTCGAGAAGGATCTTGTCGCCCTTGCCAGGACCTGAAGTGACGTTCACTGCGTCTGCATCATCAACAATGCTGCGCACGATGTGTGCAAGCACCGCTGTTGCGATGGGAGCTTCAAGAGAATTTGCGTCGTCGAAATCTGACACGGGATTACTTAGCTCGTGCGGCGGTGAACTGAGCCCACGCCCCACTGATTTCAAGAAGTTTGCGAACGCGCTCTGTTGGCTGTGCGCCTTCCATGAGCCACTTGACAGCTTTGTCGTTGTCGATAGTGATCGTTGATGGTTCGGTACGTGGGTTGTACTGACCGAGGATCTCGATGAATCGGCCATCACGGGCACGACGAGAATCGGCCGCAATAACGCGGTACTGAGGTTGTTTGGTCTTGCCAACTCGTGTTAGGCGCAATTTCACTGCCATGGTGCGATTTTCTCCTGAAAGGACCCAGTTCGGGACTAGGTAAGGCTAGCGGTGGAAAGCCCGACTCCCCAACGAAATAGTTACTTTGAGAATGGAGGAAATTGGCCGGGTCCGCCAGCGCCAGGCATGCCCGGGAACCCACCTGGGCCACCAGCGCCGCCGAACATGTCTCCGAGTTCTCGCATCGCTTGGCGGGTGCTGACTTTGTTCTTTCCCTTGCCCTGCTTGCCTTGTGGCTTTGCGAGGCCGCCCATCTTCTTCATCATCTTTTGCATTTCAGTGAACTGTTTGATGAGTTTGTTGACATCTGCCACCTGCGTACCGCTTCCGAGAGCAATACGCGTGCGTCGGCTGCCGTTGATGATTTCTGGCGTCCGGCGCTCTTCGGGGGTCATGGAGCGAATAATTGCCTCGGTGAGTTTGACCTGGTCATCTCCGACCTGGGCGTCTTTCATTTCCTTCGGCATGCCGGGAAGCATTCCCATGATTCCGGAAAGTGGGCCCATCTTTTTCAGTTGCTGTAACTGCTCGAGGAAATCTTCCAGTGTGAACTGACCCTCGAGCATGCGGGCGGCAGTTTCTTCTGCCTTGTCTGCTTCAAAGACTTTTTCTGCTTGCTCGATAAGTGTGAGCACGTCACCCATACCAAGGATGCGGCCAGCCATACGGTCTGGGTGAAACTGTTCGAAGGCGTCAATTCGTTCGCCAGTTGCAGCAAATGCAATTGGCTTTCCGATGACAGTCTTTACTGACAGCGCAGCACCACCACGTGCATCACCATCAAGTTTGCTGAGAATTACTCCGTCAATAGCAAGACGCTCATCAAATGCTTTCGCAACACTGACTGCATCTTGACCAGTCATCGCATCAACAACGAGGAATGTGTATTTCGGAATGACAGCACGAGAAATGTCAGCAACTTGCTGCATCATTTCTTCGTCAATAGCCAAACGGCCCGCTGTGTCGACAATAAGAATGTCCTTGCCAAGTCGACGTGCTTCTTCAAGACCGCGACGTGCCGTATTTACAGGGTCACCTGGTTCTGAAAAGACTGGAACACCAACTTGGGCGCCGAGTGTGCGCAATTGATCAACAGCTGCTGGGCGTTGTAAGTCGGCACCAACAAGGAGCGGCTGACGGCCTTGTGATTTGAACCAACGTGCCAACTTTGCAGCACTGGTGGTTTTACCTGAACCTTGCAGACCGGCCATAAGAATGACTGTGGGCGGAATACTGCTGTACGCAATCTTGAGAGTTTCCCCACCGAGCATTGCCACCAGTTCGGCATTAACGATCTTGATGATTTGTTGACTGGGGTCAAGCGCTTCAGAAACCGTGATGCCGATTGTTTGTTCACGAATACGTGCAACAACATCACGCACGACCCCAACGTTGACGTCGGCTTCTAAGAGTGCAGTACGAATTTCAGCAAGGACTTCATCGACGTCAGCCTCAGTGAGACGACCTTTGCCGCGAAGGCGCTTTGCTATTCCTTGTAACCGGTCGCCTAACGAATCAAACATGCAGTCTTCAGGTTATCGGCGCTGTACTGCCGAAAAAGAGCGTCAACCGATGACAACGTTTGTTACTAAACCCTTGGTGATAGTGAGATTGACTCGATTGGTCTGATAATCAGTGGTCAGCATGAAAGCTTCCCCGTCACGCATGGCGACACGAACTTGCCACCCCAGTTCGGTGGCGACTTTTTGTGCTTCTGCCTCTGTGAGACCAATCAATTTTTTTACTGACGTTTCATCGAGCACTGCCACTGGATCCGATGGATTCTCGGCTTTCCCAGGATCCACTGCAGGTATTAGCGGATCTACAGGCATCGGCTCAGGCTCCGGGTCCCCACCATCAGTCACTTCGCTGTCGCCATACGAAAGAAATTTCTCTTCAATTGCAATAACAGTGCCGACGTCGCCATCAGCATTAGTGAAGGTATACGAGGGCAACAAAATGCTCGACTTGTTTGTCAATGTTGTTTGCATAAGGGCCAAACGCACGCCAGTGATGGGCACCGTGACGGCAACTGGAGTCGAAATGTCGGTCGCAGGTGACGACACAGACATATCAATAGCGGACCGCGCAGTAGGACCAACAAGTCCATATTGCAATTGACTCAATCGCTTCACCGCATCTTTTGGCGGGATAAGCGGATACGACCCGGCATTCTTCAATTCAACTAGCGGGCCTGATGCGTAGGTAATTTTCGCATCGCTACCGAAGGAAACATACAGAGACATGTTGCTGGAAATGTCTCTCGCCATGAACGTTCCGACAACATCAGTTGACCATTCTGATTTTGTTGCACTAAACGAATAGGGCTTTACTCGCAGACCAACATCTTTCAGCAATTGACTAACGCGTGCAATTGCTGTTGCCTCGTCAGGGAGATTCGCTGGCGGAGGTGGATCTACCGCTGGTGTTCCGACGTCAACACATTCAGTATCGGGAGCACATGCAACAGATGAAGTTGCCCCGGAGCTTGCTGCACCCGATGAGTAGTTCCACCATGCGCTTGACACATCGACAAATAGTCGCAACCCAGCGCCAGTTTTGTCATCTAGTCCAATAACGAAGTTGTTCTTATCTTCTTTCACTACATCACCAGACAATCCGAGCGACACTGCCAACTTCTTCAGTGTGCCTATGTTTTCTTTCAAGGGATTAACCGACCAGGCTGTGGCTGCGTCGCCAAGATCAGGCAATTCATTAAGCACTGAATAGGAAACGTCTTGCGCATACGCCAACTTTGCATCTTCCGCATTTTGTGCTGCAGCCGGATTGGAACGATCAGCACCTGACTTCACTTGAGAAGACTTCAATGAGAGAACGAGTGGGTCAGCTGAGCCACAGGCTGTGAACAACAGCATCGATGCAACGATTGCTGCAATTGGAGAGAAAAAACGGCGATGCGACATAAATACCTTTTGGTTCAGCAACATTTTACAGAAATTGACAACGTGAATACGGCAGCACGAATTTCGTTCTATTCGAACAGCGCAGATACGAACTCAGAAGGGTCGAACACGATCAAATCGACCGCAGTCTCACCTAATCCAACCAGTTTCACCGGAATTCCCAATTCGGTCTCAATAGCGAACACAATGCCACCCTTGGCTGAACCATCCAGCTTGGTGAGAACAATTCCGGTGACATCTGTCGCCGCAGCAAACTCACGTGCCTGCGCAAGACCGTTCTGGCCCGTTGTTGCATCAATCACCAGTAGAACTTCGTTCACAACTCCTTCAGCCTTGTCAGCAACACGTCGCACCTTCTTCAGTTCTTCCATCAGGTTTGATTTGTTCTGCAGACGGCCCGCTGTATCGCCAAGCACTAATTGAATTCCCTTTGCTGCTGCGCTTTGAATTCCATCAAAGATGACCGACGCTGGGTCCCCCCCTTCAGCTCCCCGCACAAATGAAGAGCCCGAACGTTCTGCCCATACCTGCAACTGTTCAGCTGCTGCTGCTCGAAAGGTATCGCCAGCCGCCATCAGAACTGTTGTTCCTTGCGCAACCTGTGCAGTTGCAATTTTTCCGATGGTGGTGGTTTTGCCCACACCATTGACTCCAACGAACAACCACACATTTGGTGAACCAACGGCATCAAGATGTAAAGAACGGTCTGAAGTAGCCAATTGAGCTGTCATGCCGTCACGTAGAGCGGCAATCACTTCATCTGGTGACCGCAACGAACCGTCTTTCACTGCAGCCCGCAACGGATCAATCAAGCGTGTTGCTAATCCAATGCCAATGTCGGCGAGCAACAATGTTTCTTCAAGTTCATCCCACGTAGCGGAATCAATACCTCGTCCACGGATGGATTGAAAAGCAGAAGCAAACAATGATCGAGTGCGACCAGCCTTTTCACGCACGCTTGGCGCAACAGCTACTTCTGCAACTGCTTCTACAACTGCTTCTGCAACAACCTCGATCGGAGCTGTGTCTTTGACTGTCTCACTTACAGGACTTGCGACTACACGAGTGCGATTCCTGCGACTGCGAAGAACTACGAGTATTCCAACTCCTGCGCCACTGGCAGCCAGAGCGATGGCAATGTTTGTAGTAGCCGAGGCAAGCATGTCAGTTCCTAGCGCGTCAATGCGTCAGTGGAACGTTCAGTGATGACCTTTGAAGATCCACCTGGCTGCATGGAGACTCCCATGAGGCAGTCAGCTGCTTCCATTGTGCGCTTTTGGTGACTGACGATGATGAGTTGTGCATCACGACGGAACTCACTGACAAGCCCAAGGAAACGATGAAGGTTCACGTCGTCAAGAGCAGCCTCGACTTCGTCCATTACATAGAACGGAGAAGGACGGCTGCGGAACACAGCAAACAAATACGCAAGAGCAGTAAGCGAGCGCTCTCCACCAGACAGCAACGACAGTTTCTTGAAGGTCTTTCCTGGTGGCTGTGCTTCTACTTCAATACCGGTATTCAACATGTCATCAGGATTCGTAAGGACCAACTTGCCCTTACCGCCTGGGAACAACAATGCGAAGAGATTCGTGAAGTTCACGCTGACATCAGCAAAGGCTTCAGCAAAAACAGACTGAATTTCAACGTCAACAGCCGCAATGACTTGTGCAAGTTCACGGCGTGACGCGCGCACGTCGTTCAGTTGTTCTTCAAGGAATTGGTGACGTTCTTGAAGTTCAGTGAACTCTTGTAGTGCCAGAGGATTAATTGGGCCCATGAGGCGAATATCACGTTCAAGAACACGTGCGCGATCTGCATGAGTAACACCCTCAATTGCTTCCGGCATAGGTGCAGCTTCTGCGACCTCTGGCTCTACTTCAAGGTCACGACGAATCATTTCGACAGCGGCCTCTAAGCGCATACGAGCTTCTGCTTCTTCTACATCAACGCGGCGAACACGCTCACGAAGTTCTTCGAGTTGCTGTTCAGATTCGTGGCGTCCGCGGCGAGCATTATCAAGACGAGTTGCAACAGCACGTACTTCATCACTTTGACGACGACGCATCTCGTGCAATTCAGCAAGTCGCGCTTCTGTTGATGCCTTATGCGTTTCAACAAGGTCAGAAAGACGACCGACAGCAACAAGCGCAGCTTCGATCTTTTGGCGGCGAGCACCTGCTTCGAGGCGAGCTGCCGAGTCAACTTCAAGACGACGCTCGGTATCACTTGCGCGTTGCTTCAGGAATTGTTCACGCTCACGCAAACCAGCTACTCGAACATCAAGATCTTTGCGGCGAAGAACAAGGTGTGCAGATTTAGAGTCAATGGTGGCTCGCTCTTCTGTCTGAGCTTTGGCAGCAGCAACTTCAGCGGCTTCAGACTCTTCAAGACCTGGAAGAATATTCTCAAGTTCCAATACACGCTGTTGGTATTGCGTCAAACGCGCACGAGTTTCGTTGGCGGCATCGCGAGTGATCTGTTGTTCGGCCGCATTGGCACGACGGTCATTGATGGCGGTGGTCAATTTGTCTGACGCGCTTTCAACAACAATCAATTGACGATCAATTTGTGATTGAAGCTGAGTTCCTTGTTGGCGAGCTGCCACTAGACGCGTCTTTGCAGATTCCACTTCGCTAGCAAGACGTGCAAGATCAGCAACTGCTGATTCCACCTCGATACGGGTGCGTTCAATGACTTCTTGCGAACCAAGATCATCGGCAGCGCCAAGACGCCAACCAGACGGAGACAACCTGTCACCGCGACGAGTAACAACAGTGGCAGACGATGAATTCTCTACAACTGCGATTGCTGCATCAAGATCATCGGCACACCCAATATGCGACAGCAACGAATCGAGTAACGCTGCCAAGGCAGCAGGTGCCCCAGATGCGGGCCTGACATGTGAGCGCACCGACTGAACGCCAGAAGGCAACGAAGCAGATGAATTCTGACTAATTCCGAGAGCAAGAACTGCACCGTTGTGATCAACGGCCTGCAACGCTTCAATTGCGCGACGAGCAGTTGCCGAATCGGACACCACGATTGAGGCAAGTGCTTCACCGAGCGACGCCTTCACTGCTGCATCCCAGCCAGCATCTACTTCAAGAAGATCTACAAGTGCCCCAACCACACCAGAAACATTGGCGAGATGCTCAGCACCGATACGAGCCCGTGATGAAGCGACAGCTTCTTCCAAAGCTTCAAGTTTTGCAGCGGCGCGTGCACTGCGACGTTCTGCTGCTGCGCGAGCTACTTGTGCTTCGTCACCTAGTAATTCAATTTGTTCACGGGTATCTGTGACATCAACCAGTTGAGCCCGCAATGAGCCAACTTCAGTTTCGGCATCTGCCAATTCTGACTGGAGGCGATCAATACCCGCAGCAACATTTGCATCGTGTGCAATTAATTGCTCGGTACGAGCCTGCATCTTTTGTGCTTCGCCAGCACCTTGTTCCACGGTGTTGCGCAATGTGCGAAGCTCGCCGCGAACTTCTGCTGCTGCGTTTGATGCTTCGTTGCTCTGCACCATATGGAAAAGACCTTGTTCGGTGCGCTCACGCTCGAACGTTTCTTCCTCTTCAAGCAGAGAATCATTTTCTTGCATGGCAATGGCAAGACTGCGTTCGACTTCAATGAGCTCTTCGCGCATTTGCGCTGCATCGGCCTCAAGTGCTGCCACAACATCATCAGCAATGAGTTGGCCCTGATCGCGTTCCATTGAACGGCGGCGTTCTGCCAGAACCGCAGCAAGTCCACGCGCACGTTCACGTAACTGCTCAACACGCATCAGTTCGTCGTTTACACCTGATTCACCACGGGCAGAAAGTTCCGCTTCGGCTGCAAGTACCTCAGTATCCAGGGCTGCAAGTTTCTGGCGAATCTCTTTTTCACCAGAATCTCCGGCAAGTTTTTCGCCTGCAAGAGCTGTGAGTCGGGCACGCAATGAAGCAACTTCGCGACCCGATAAGAACAGACGCAATGCACGAAGTTCACCAACGATTTCGCCGTGCCGGCGAGCAGCTTCAGCTTGACGCTCGAGTGGGCGCAACTGACGACGCACTTCACGAATGAGGTCTTGTACACGCAACAAGTTGACTTCGGTTGCCTCTAAACGGCGCTCTGCTTTTTCTTTGCGCTTGCGATACTTCAGAATTCCTGCGGCTTCTTCGATGATCGCACGACGGTCTTCTGCGCGAGCAGTAAGCACTGCATCAATTTGACCTTGGCTAATAATGACGTGCTGTTGACGACCAACACCTGCATCAGACAAGAGCTCTTGCACATCAAGCAAACGACATTCAACGCCATTGATGGAGTACTCACTGTCACCATTACGGAACAACGTTCGCGACACACTGACTTCCGAAAAATCAAGTGGTAATAAGCCAGCGGAGTTATCGAGGGTAAGGGTTACCTCGGCACGACCAAGAGCCGCACGTTTGTTTGTTCCGCTGAAGATGACATCTTCCATTTTCTGGCTTCGCACTGAACTTGGAGCTTGTGCACCAAGCACCCACGCAATGGCATCAACAACGTTCGACTTGCCCGACCCGTTCGGACCGACCACAACGGTGACACCTGGCTCCATCTCAAGGACGGTGGAATCAGCGAAGGACTTAAAGCCTTTGAGGGTGAGAGATTTAAGGAACACGGCGTTAACAACAGTAATAGACGGGCACCGTGTTCAGGGAATGGCGCTCTATTTCTGACAGCGAGGGCAATAGGCCGTAGCCCTGCCGGCGGCCACGACTCGGACAATGTCGGCTTTTCCACAGGTGACACATCTCTTGCCATCTCTTCCATACACGCGATGTTCTGCCTGAAACGAACCCGTTTTGCCTTCAATATCGACATATTGGGAATCATCAAGGGTCGAACCACCTGCCGCGATTGCATCGCGCAGTACTTCAGAGATGTGTTCGGCCAGGCGGCGGACCTGCGGTTTCGTTAGAGAGTCAGCGGTTCGATTCCATCGCAAACCAGCACGATGCAAAATCTCGTCTGCATAGATATTGCCGATTCCTGCCACCACGTGCTGGCTCAACAACAAAGGTTTGATTGCTCCGCGTTTACCCTTCAAGCGACTCGCCAGAATTGTGCTGTCGAATTCCTCGCATATGGGATCTACCCCAAGCCGAATGAGTTCTGGCAATACTTGCGCCACAAGAGACGGATCAAACACCACGACTTCACCAAAGGTACGAGGGTCGACAAACCACATTTCGTCACTCACCCCGTCACGTTCAGATAATGACAACACCACATGTGTATGTGCTGGGCGTGTAGTTCCGACTGGTTCCACCAATACTCGCCCACTCATGCGCAGATGAATCATCATCTCTTCGCCAGAATCAAGATCACACAACAGATATTTGCCACGACGACGTGCAGTTGTAATTGTGACTCCTGTTAAACCGTGAATAACGGCTTCACGACCAACGCGACGCACTGATCGTTCACGACCAACTTCTACCGAAAGAATTTTTCGGCCAACAACTCTGGCTTCAATCCCCCGCCGAACGGTTTCAACTTCCGGCAGTTCAGGCATTGTGCTGTTCGACAAGAGCGTCGTATGCACCCACGGCGGCAATTTGCTCGGCAGCTTTTTTCGTACGCCCAATACCCGAGCCATACGCGCGACCATCGACATACAGAACTGCAGTGAAGATGCGCTCATGGTCAGGACCTTCGCCCTCTACGTCATACGTAGGAATACCGATGGACAACCGGGCGCATAGTTCTTGCAGTCGAGTTTTTGCATCAAACATTTCAAGATGCGGAATTGCTTCTTCAACCGAATCAGCAAGCAATCGCTTCACCATTTCATATGCAGCTGGAGCTCCACCATCGAGATACACAGCACCGATAAGGGCCTCGAGGGCATCGGCCAGAATGGACGACTTGTCGCGCCCGCCTGCTGCATCCTCGCCTTTTCCGAGCAGCAAGAACTCACCGATTCCTAATTGCCGAGCAATGTCAGCGAGTGCATGCATGTTGACGACACTGCGTCGAAGATCTGTCAGTTTGCCTTCTGGCATGTCGCTGAGGCGATGAAATGCCACATCAGCAATAACCCAGCCAAGAACTGCATCACCAAGGAATTCAAAACGTTCATTTGTGACTGGGTCACTATTTTCAGCCTGCCACGAACGGTGGATCAGTGCCTGACGCAACAATGCGGGGTTGCTAAATGAATATCCGATTCGCGAGGCACACTCTGAAAGAGCCGAGTTCTCCAAATCCGACATCGGCGTTAGTTATTTGCCAAGTGCGAGCACGATGTAGTTCACCGCGTCAGCAACAGTGAGAAGACCGGACAAATCATCGTCTTCAAATTGAAAATTCGGAATTATGTCAGAGAATTCTTGCTCGAGTGAATCAACAAGTTCGATAAGCGCAATGGAGTCAGCACCCAGATCGTCTGCAAGAGTCTGTGATTCAGAGATATCTGAGGCTGAAATCTCGAGAATTTCCGCCAAGTTGCGACAAACAGTTGCGAGAACTTCGTTGCGTTCAATAGTTGCCATCGAATGTCTCCTTCAGTGGGTGCTTACTCAGCAAGAGTACTTGAGATTGCAACACGAATCGCCTCGACCATGCCGGTCTCAACCATTTCTTGTGCGCATTTGATGCCATTCACCATGGCGCGTGCACTACTTGATCCGTGAGAGATGATGCATACGCCATCAACGCCGAGCAAAATTGCGCCGCCGTAGGTATCAGGGTCAAGCGTTTCGTACAACGGCAGTAGTGCAGGCATCAGTGTGTTTGCTGCATCTGCATATTCGGGTTGGCCAAAAGCAGTAAAGAGTGCCTTCACAACAGTGCGCAAACTGCCTTCAAGAGTTTTCAGAACCACGTTTCCGGTGAAGCCATCAGTGACAACAACATCAACAACGCCGGTCATGAGATCGCGGCCTTCAACATTGCCGATGAAATTGATTCCGGGAGCAACCTTCAATAATTCATATGTCTCTTTGCGCAAGGTGTCGCCTTTGCCAGGTTCTTCACCAATCGACAGCAAACCAACACGAGGGTTCTCTACTCCGAAGCGACGTTGTGAGTACACAGAACCCATGAGTGCGAACTGCACTAGCCATTCGGCCTGAACTTCTGCGTTTGCACCCGCATCGAGAAGAACCGTTGGGTGACCACCAGGAACTGGAACGGGTGTTGCGATTGCAGGACGAGCAACTCCTGAAATACGCCCCATGCGCAATAACGCACTTGCCATGGTTGCGCCCGTATTGCCGGCCGAAATCATTGCACTGGCTTTCCCGTCGCGCACTGCTTCAGCAGCACGAACAAGAGTGGAGTCGCGCTTGCGACGCACCGACTGCGCAGGGTCGTCATCCATTTCGATGACTTCACTTGCGACAAGCAATGGAAGGTCGCCAGTTCCTTCTAGGCCTTCAGGGCCGACAAGAAGAAGAGGGATACCGAGGGCAGCGGCTTCAAGTGCTCCGGCAAGAATTGCCGAGGGAGCATTGTCGCCACCCATCGCGTCAACAGCGATTGGCAACATGTGTGATAACTGGTCTGTTAGTCGACGGCGATTGCCACGCGGCCTTTGTACCATCCGCATGCACCACAGACTGTGTGGGGCAGCTTGACAGCACTGCAACGTGGGCAGGTACTACGTGAAGGTGCATCGAGGCGCCAGTTTGAGGCGCGACGCATACGAGTCTTCGACTTCGACATTTTTCTCTTGGGAACGGCCACCGTGGTCTCCCTTGTTAGCGGCAAATGCCCTGTTGGGGGCTTCGTAATGATAGCCCGACAACGCCAAAAACTTACGGGGCGTCGTCAGGAAATACGCCTTTGAGGTTTTCAAGGGCTGCCCAGCGGGGGTCAGCGGCCGAAGTAACGCATCCGCAATGGGTCTCAGAAAGGTCGGCTCCGCAATGAGGGCAGAAGCCCGGGCAATCCTCGCGACACAGGGGCGAGAGCGGTACAGCGAGCAGAACGCCCTCTCTGACCATGGGCAGAAGATTGATCTGGTCGTTCTCAATTTCGTATGCGTCGGGGTCGTAGGTCCCCTTCTGATACATCTCATCAAGGTCGACGCTCATGCGCTCAACAAGTGGCGCCAAGCACCGCCGACACACACCGGCCCACGTTGCGCGAGCGGTGCCGGCAACATGAATACCAGTGGAGAGCGATTCAAGATGGACCGAGATATCAACGGGCGTGTCAACTATTCGGGAGTCGTCAAATTCGAAATCAAGAACTGCGACAGCAACCTCGATGTCTTTAGTAGTTCCAGGGCGGCGCAGCAATTCAACTGCATTAACGATAAGTGGCTTAGCCAAAGTGGGCCTGCCTAGAGATCGTCTTGGTTAAAGAAATCCGCAACTTCTTGTTGTTCGATTGGTTCTTCAGATTCTGGCGGTGGCGGCTCTGAACCAATCGACAAACGGTTACGCCCATTGGCGACAGTCTTTGACAAACGATCGAGAAGAATCTCAAAACTTCCAAGACGCTGATCAAGGAAATCTTCTGTTTCGTTCTTCAAGCGACGAGTCTCTTCTTCGGCTGCATCAATAACTTGGCGAGCGCGAGCTTCAGCAGCACGTACCACTTCAGTGCGTTGCACCATTCGTTCAGCTTGTTGACGTGCAGCACCCAATAGCTCGTCTGCCTCACGCTTGGTTTTATCAAGGAATTCTTGGCGTTCTTTCAACATCCAACGTGCTTGACGAATCTCGTCTGGCAAACGCACTAGTGCATCTTCAAGCAACTCAATCACTTCATCGCGGTCAATACGAGGCGAACTTGATAAGGGCATGCTCGGAGCAGTTGCCACAATGTCGATAGTGCGACGAAGTATTACTTCGCTCTCACCAAGACGAGCCTGCACAGGTATCGGTTGTGGATACGAGTCATCTGTTGTGTCATCGAAATCATCAAAACTCATTATTTGCTCCGTGGGGAAAAGAGAGACGCAAGCGCATCAGAAACTGCGCTTGGAACCATTGATGACACATCGCCACCATGGGCTGCAATGTCGCGAATAAAACGACTGCTCACAAAACCAAAACGTGGCTGACATGGCACATACACGGTACGCACGCCAGAGACCGCGAAATTTGTGTGCGCCATTTGTTGTTCCACTTCGAAATCGCCCGAGGTGCGAAGACCCTTCACGATGCACAATGCCTTGACGGACAGTGCTGCATCAACTGCAAGGCCAGGAAAACTGCGCACTGAGACGTTCGGCAAGTGGGAACACGATGCGGCGATCAGTGAAACACGCTGATCTGTAGACAGGACGCCTGATGGCTTGTCGGGGTTATGCATGACTGCAACCACAACTTCTCCGAACAAGGCAGTTGCCTGCTCGACGACGTCTAGATGACCCAGATGAAACGGATCAAAGCTGCCGGGGTATAACACAGTGCTCATTGCACCTCTACCGTACCGTCTGGCGCACTGCTGGGACTGAGAAAGGACACATGAGTTCTGCCATATTTCTTTTCGCGCACTGTTTCAAAGCCCGCAATAGGCCCGATTGGCCGTCCCGATTCAAGAACGACAAGCGGTGCAGTTACCGAAGCCAGCAATGCACCCCATGCGTCAAAGCCGTACGGTGGGTCTGCAATGAGGAGGTCAATTTCTTGTTGATGCGCTGCGGTTCCGACTGCGTCTCCCGCGATCACCGTGGATTTATCGGAGATACCGAGTGCCGCAATGTTGCTGCGAAGCACGGCAAGGGCTGCACGGTCATTTTCCACGAAAACACAGTGGTCAGCCCCCCGCGAAATGGCTTCGATACCCATCGCGCCCGTGCCGGCAAAGAGGTCAAGAACACGGGCTCCCTGAACAACATCAAGGCTGCCAAGAGCATTAAAGACTGCTTCTCGCACCATGTCGGTCGTTGGCCGGGTGGCCTCTGACGTTGGGGCTTCTATTCGTCGACCACGTAGGTCACCTGCAACAACTCTCACGCAAGGCAGACTACGGCGGTGATTAGTCCGAAAGAGTCCATTATCTGTATCGACTGCGGAGGCCCGTGCCATTTGCTGTCCCACGCCCCTGAAGATGGGGTCTGGGAAGTCGACGATGTGGTCTCATATCGCTGTCGTGACTGCAGAGACGTCTGGTATTTCCCTCTGACTGACGACGACACCGACGACGAGCAGGACTATTGAGCCTTAGCCCTTGTCGAGTGGATCGAACTTCACTCCGAAGATTGCGAAGTTCGCAATACGAGTCGGTGCGTGATTCAACCAGAAATTGATACTGAGTCGCTTTGGGTCACGTACAAAAGGCTTGTTCGCTGCAACTGCATCAACAGTGCGGATTGCAAGCTTCACCGGATCAGCCGTAGGAATCAACTGCAATCGTTGAAAACGCTTTACAACATTTCTGATTGTCGATGTCTTATCTTCAATGACATCCCACATGCCCGTATCAACTGGCCCAGGCGACAACACAGTGATATTCACCTTTGTTGATTTCAATTCACGACTCAGACCATTTACAAAGTTAAGAATGCC
>Ga0208227_1000008_pt1 | contig 56214 bp, 56 predicted proteins | sample LakMenEpi13Jun11_FD_150692 | JGI IMG/M metagenome (GOLD analysis project Ga0208227, IMG submission 150692) | Freshwater microbial communities from Lake Mendota, WI - 13JUN2011 deep hole epilimnion (SPAdes) | ecosystem: Environmental > Aquatic > Freshwater > Lake > Epilimnion/Euphotic zone ...
ATGGAACCAATTCGGCGTCGGCTTGCGGAGCTGGCACCAGGGGTCGAGTTACTTGAGAACTTACGGTTCAACGCGGGCGAGGAAGGTAATTCTCCTGAGTTCGTTGCCAACCTTGTGAAAGGCATTGACATGTATGTCAATGATGCTTTCGGGGCAGCTCATCGCTCACATGCATCAATCGTTGGGCCCCCACGCACTGTGCCATCTGCAGCCGGACGACTTCTCGAACGTGAGGTTGAGATTTTGGGCTCATTGCGTGAATCTCCCAAGCGTCCTTTCGTAGCGGTTCTCGGCGGTGCCAAAGTCAGCGACAAGATTGGTGTTATTGAAGCATTGTTGCGTGTTGTTGATTCGTTAGTAATTGGTGGAGGAATGTGCTTTACGTTCCTCGCCGCTAAGGGGTACCCAGTCGGTGATTCTTTGTGCGAACTAGATCAAATTGCAACTTGTAAGAAACTCCTTGAGAACTCGAAACCGATTTATCTGCCAGAAGACATCAACGGATTAGATGCCAGTGGTCAGTTTGCCTCCTACGGAGTTCGTCTGCCGGATGGTGCTAAGGGTTTGGACATTGGGCCTGGTACTGCAGGTGCCTTCACTGACGTGATCATGGATGCTCGTACCGTCTTTTGGAACGGACCAATGGGCATGTTTGAAGATGCCAGGTTTGCAGCTGGCACTCGTACTGTTGCAGAGGCCATGGCAGCAACAAAGGCATTCACTGTTGTTGGCGGTGGTGACAGCGCTGCTGCACTTGCAACCTTCGGTCTTGATGATCAGATTGATCACGTATCCACCGGTGGTGGTGCATCATTAGAACTTCTTGAGTTAGGCGATTTGCCTGGCTTAGCCGCATTGAGAGGCGCCCCAAATGTCAAATAATTCACGCAGACCGCTGATTAGCGGTAACTGGAAAATGAACCAAAACCATTACGAAGCAATTCAGTGCCTTCAGAAGTTGGCGTACTTAGTTGGCAAAGATGATTTTGCAACCGTTGATGTAAGCATTCATGCTCCATTTACGGACATTCGTAGTGTGCAGACTTTGATTGATGCCGACGATCTGAAATTTCTACTTGGCGCGCAACATTGCTATTTCGAAGACAAGGGAGCATTTACAGGTGAAGTGGCGCCTGCTTTCTTAGCGAAACTGGGTGTTAAATATGTGATCTGTGGTCACAGTGAGCGTCGGGAATTGTTTGCCGAGACCGATGAGATGGTGCAGAAGAAAGTCTCTGCAATTCTTGCGAACAAGATGATTCCGATTTTGTGTGTGGGTGAGACATTGGCGGAACGTGAAGCCGGGCAGACACTCGACAAGGTGCTCGGTCAATTACGTGTGGGACTTGCAAAAGTAACTCCAGAACAAGCTTCAACACTGGTTGTGGCGTACGAACCAATTTGGGCTATTGGAACCGGCAAGACCGCAACAACTGCAGACGCACAGGAAGTGTGCCATGCCATTCGCCAAGAAATTGGCGTGCTTTTTGGTGCTGAGACTGCAGCAGCTATTCGCATTCAGTACGGCGGTTCTGTAAAGGCCGCTAACATCGCTGAGTTAATGAGGCAAACAGATATTGACGGTGCATTGGTTGGCGGTGCCAGTCTTGACCCCGATGAGTTTGCACGCATTGTTCAATATCGTTTGCACGAAGAGGCACAATGACCTCACTGATTGATTCTGTGAACGAAGAAGGTGCTCAGCCGAATTCTGCAGAATTAATCATTGGTAAATCTCCTCGCGAGCTTGCATGGGCAAGATTGTCGAGAGACAAGTTTGCTCGAGTAGCTCTTGGCGTCATCATCTTTTATCTCTTCGTAGCTGCCTTTGCTCCCGCGATCTGTGCGGTCCTTGGTATCAGTCCGTATGCGCTCGATGGTGATGCGCTCAATGATTACGGTCTGCCAAAAGGCGCCTTCGGTGGTATCTCAACCGAGCATTGGCTCGGTGTTGAACCTGGAACTGGTCGAGATATATTCGCCCGCTTGATATATGGAGCTCGGGCTTCTTTGCTGGTAGGAATCCTTGCAACAGTATTGACCACTGCAATTGGTCTGGTAATTGGCATGGTGGCTGGTTACAAGCGCGGTTGGGCAGATTCAATTATTGGTCGATTCATGGACTTAACTTTGGCGTTTCCGTCTTTCCTGTTGATCATCGCGCTCACACGACCATTTACACAACGACTCGAATCTCTTGGCGTTCCAGAAGGTAACCCTGCCCGAATGACATACATCATTTTGGTGTTAGCAACGTTTGGCTGGGTTTATGTGGCTCGCGTTGTGCGCGGACAGACCTTGTCATTGCGTGAACGTGAATTTGTTGAAGCAGCTAAGGCAAGTGGTGCGACCAACCGGCACATCATCTTCAAGCAGTTGTTGCCGAACCTTTGGGCGCCAGTAATCGTGATCGTGTCATTGAGCCTTCCTGGCTATGTGGCCACCGAGTCAACCTTGTCTTTCCTAGGGCTTGGTTTGATGCAGCCTGCAGCGTCTTGGGGCGTCATGTTGGGGGACTCGGTTCGCTATTACCGCGCTGACCCCACGTATTTGTTTATTCCTGGCATCGCACTAGTCGTGCTGGTTATGGCTTTCAACATCGTCGGCGATGCTGTTAGGGATGCCTTAGACCCAAAAGCTGATCGACAGAATTTGCTCTAACAAAACTGACGCGGCCGAGCCTTTGCTGTCGGTGTTCATGCTCTGTTTGCTTTAGGGGTAATGTTTTACATCTTGTAAAGACACAAGACATGAAGGGGAGAATCTCATGAAACAGCGTCGAATAATCGCCGCAGTCGGTTTTGCTCTCGTTGCTTCAGTTATTGCCGCAGCATGCGGTGGTAGCAGTGGTAGCGAAAGTGAAGGCGGCACGCCAACAAAAGGTGGAACAATCCACATTCTGAGCAACGGCGAGCAAATTGCACACCTTGATCCGCAACGTAACTACACGGGCGATGACATGGCTTTTGCCGGATCAACGATGCACCGCACATTGACTTCGTATGCGTACGTGGCTGGCGATGATGGATCAGGCATTGTTCCTGACCTTGCTACCGACCTCGGTACTGTCAACGAAGACGGAACGGTGTGGTCGTTCACTTTGCGTGACGGTGGAACCTTCGAAGACGGTTCTGAAATCACCTGTGCAGATGTTGCATACGGTGTGTCTCGTACATGGGCATCAGATGTGATTACCGATGGTCCTACCTACGCATCGTCATACATTGACGCCGGCGACTATCCAGGTCCATACAAGGCCACTGCTGAACAGCAAGCTGCTTACGACAAGGCTGTTTCATGTGACGGTAAGACAATTACCTTCAATTTGAAGGTGCCTGTCGCTGACTTCAACTACACCACTACATTGCTCGCATTTAGCCCAGTGCCAAAAGCAGCTGACACTGGCGAAAAGTATGACATGAAGCCTGTGTCATCAGGACCATACAAGATTGAGTCATACACGATTGGTAAGTCTTTGGTTCTTGTTCGCAACGAAAACTGGAGCAAAGACTCTGACCCAATTCGTAATGCAAACCCAGATTCGTTCGTTTATGAGTTTGGTCTCGACGAAGCTGTGATGGACGAGCGCATGATTAAGGATGCCGGGGATGATCAGTTCGCAGTATCAGCTGGTATTCAGCCAGAGAACTTGCAGACAATCTTTGAGGACGATGCTTTCAAAGACCGTCGCGTTGATTACTACGATCCGTATGTTTCCTACACAAACTTGAATAACAAAAATTTGTCTTGTGTTGAAATTCGTAGGGCTATCTATTTGGCTATTGATCGTGATGCTCTTCGTAAGGCCGGCGGCGGACCGTACACCGGAGATTTCGCTGACGGTTTCGTCAAACCTGCTCTTGTTCTTGACTACAAGAAGGCAACACTGCCTGATGGTTTGAATGAAGACGGAACTGCAAATGTTGAGGCTGCACAAGCAGCTATGACAGCAGCAGAGACCGCATGTCCAGAAGTAGCAGCACGTGCGAAAGCTGGCTTGTCCTTCTACCGCCCTGCAACACCTACATGGGATAAAGCAGTAGCCATCTGGATTGACTCACTTGGAAAAGTTGGTATCAAGTTGAAAGACGAGCCTGTTGAACAAAGTAACTACTGGCCAACAGTGATGAACCCAGAAACTGATTACGACATTGCTCGTGGTGGTTGGGCTCCTGACTGGGCGAATGCCTCAACTGTTATTCCAGAACTCTTCACAACATCTGGTGGTTTTAACCTCACCCGCAATGCGGATGATCCTGATTATGCAGAGTTCCAGACCAAAGTCGATGCTGCTAAGGGTGAACTTGATCGCACGAAGCAAGGCGTGATGTGGCAAGAACTAAACCAGTACGTTGTTGATCGTCTCTGGGCATTGCCCGGAACCTTCTTGAAAGCTCAAAGCATTTGGGGTTCAAAGGTTGGCAACGCGTACCAGTGGGCACCGTTTGGTTCGTATAACTACGGAGACCTCTACGTTAAGTCGTAGGTAAGTCACCTGGTGAAGGGGGTATCGGCATTAGTCGGTGCCCCCTTTGCTATTGGTGAGATGTGAGGAATTAGTGTGAAAGGGGTCTTATGTTCTTGTTTATAGTGCGGCGTGTCTTTTTCGCCCTCGTTCTTCTTTTGGCTGTTTCGTTCTTTACGTACATGCTCTTTGCAATGTTGCCGTCAGATCCTGCCGCACTAACGTGCGGGAAGAACTGCAAACCTGACGTCATTGAAGCGAACAGAATTCGATTGGGCTATGACAAGTCTCTGATGGAGCAGTACTGGCTTTTCCTGAAGGGCATTTTCGCTGGTCGTGACTATGGCACGGGTGCTGCTGCGTTCAGTTGTGGTGCGCCGTCACTGGGGTATTCATTCGGACAACATGAATGTGTCACGACTCTTATCGCACAGACTTTTCCTGTCACTGCCTATTTGTCAATCGGGGCATTCATATTGTGGATGTTGATTGGTATCAGTACCGGAACAATTGCGGCCTTGAACAAGGGCAAATGGCAAGATCGTGCGGCATCTATCTTCACTTCGGTGGGTGTAAGCCTCCCCACCTTTTACATTGGCCTCTTGGTCCTGTTCTCAGTAGTGATTTGGCTAAGAATTTTGCCGTTTCCCTCGTATGAATCACCGTTCGAGAACTTTCCGGTCTTCTTGCGAACAATGATTCTCCCGTGGTTGGTTCTTGCTGTGTTGTCTGCTGCTAGTTATACGAGGCTTACGCGAAACGGAATGTTGGAAGCAATGAATGAGGATTTCGTACGTTTAGGCGTAGCGAAAGGTCTGACCAGGCGAATCATTCTTCGTCGCTATGTGATGCGCCAGGCACTTGTTCCAATTGTGACCATCGCTGGTCTTGACTTTGCGGGCCTGCTTGGTGGTGCGATCATTACTGAGAGCGTCTTCGCTCTTCCTGGCATGGGGAAGATGTCGATTCGCGCTGTGGTTGAATCGGATCTTCCAGTCCTTGTGGGCACCACTATGGTCGCTGCTGTTTTCATTGTGCTGGCAAATGTTCTTGTCGACATTGCGTATGGTTTCCTTGATCCCCGAGTTCGGGTTAAATAACCATGTCAGACAATGTCGTTCTATCGGTCAAGAATCTGTCAGTTGTGTTTCACACTCCTGATGGTGATGTTGCTGCAGTCACAGATGTTTCTCTTGATCTTTCTAGCGGCGAGACGCTCGGCATAGTCGGAGAAAGCGGTTCCGGAAAATCTGTTACGGCGTCTTCAATTATGAGACTTAATAACTCAGTTACGGCCTCAACAACTGGGTCCATTCTTGTCTCAGGTGTAGATGTCCTGACAGCGGATGAGAGTGAAGTGCGCAGAATCCGAGGTAGCGAAGTTGCAATGATCTTCCAGGATCCGCTGTCTGCATTGAATCCGTATTACACAGTGGGCAAACAAATTGCTGAGGCCTATCTGGTCCATCATCCGACAGCTTCAAAATCTGATGCGCGCGCTATCACCCTCGAGATGTTGAAAAAAGTTGGCATACCAAATCCGGAAAAGCGAATTGACGAGTTTCCCCATCAATTCTCTGGTGGTATGAGGCAACGCATTGTTATTGCAATTGCTCTCATTAATAACCCAAAGGTTCTCATTGCAGATGAACCAACTACTGCGCTTGATGTAACTGTGCAAGCTCAGATTCTTGATCTGATGAAAGAATTACAGGCTGAGTTCAACATGGCCATTGTGTTGATTACTCATGACCTTGGTGTGATTGCTGAAGCTGCAAAAGATGTCCTCGTTATGTACGGGGGAAGAGTGGTTGAACGTTCAACCGTTGACGCTTTGTTCTCTGAGCCAACACACCCGTATGCATGGGGATTACTTGGGGCCGTCAACAGCCTCGGCAACAGTGGGCGCGGAGCGCTTGCCACCATTGCTGGTTCACCACCGTCTCTCATTGCCTTGCCACGTGGTTGTTCTTTTCATCCGCGCTGCGCCTATGTATCGGATACATGTAGAACTGATGTGCCGATGTTGCGTGCCATTGGTCGTAAGGGTTCGGTCACTGCATGTCATCTTCCTGACGGCGAAATTCTGTCAATAGGCCAAGAGGTTGCGTCTCGATGAGTAATGACATTGCTCTGCAAGCCGTTGACTTGGTAAAGCATTTTGCGACTGGTTCAACAGGCATTCTTGGTCGAGCTACAAACATTGTGCAAGCCGTGGATGGTGTTTCGTTTTCGTTGCCTAAAGGAAAGACCTTAGGAATCGTAGGGGAGTCAGGCTGTGGTAAATCAACCCTTGCTCGTTTAGTAACACGACTGATCGAACCCTCCTCCGGCTCTGTGGTACTTGATGGAATTGACATAACAACTCTTTCTGGGAAAGCACTACGTGAGATGCGCCGAAAGCTGCAGATCATTTTCCAAGACCCGTATTCATCGTTGAACCCGAGGCATTCCATTGGTCAGATCATTGGTGACCCAATGCGTATTCAGGGAATTGTCACCAGGTCCAATGAAAAGGCTGAAGTTCAAGATTTGATGCAACGAGTGGGGCTCAACCCCGAGCATTACAACCGTTACCCACACGAATTCTCAGGGGGACAGAGACAACGAATTGGGATTGCTCGGGCGTTATCTCTTCAACCATCAGTCATCGTGGCCGACGAACCAGTCTCTGCACTTGATGTTTCCATTCAGGCACAGATTCTGAATCTTCTTGAGAATCTTCAGAAGGATCTTGGTTTGTCTTTTGTATTCATTGCTCACGACCTTTCAGTGGTGCGTCATATCGCCGATCAGGTGGCAGTGATGTACCTGGGCAAGATTGTTGAAGTGGGCGACGCAGCGACTGTGTACAGCAACCCTGCGCATCCGTACACGAAGGCACTGTTGTCTGCGGTCCCGGTAGCTAATCCATCGTTGCGCGGCTCTGGTAAGCGCATTCGCCTAGAGGGTGACGTGCCGTCTCCTATTGACCCTCCTTCTGGGTGCCGTTTCCGCACTCGCTGCTGGAAGGCAACAGACCTCTGTTCGGCTGTTGAGCCCCCTCTGCAGGCTGATGGGGCTGGGCGAGTGGTTGCGTGCCATTTCCCTGAAGAGACCCTTGTATCCGTAGGGTAGAGCCCTGAATCGGGCGATAGGATTTCTTTTCGTGCGATCCATTGTTATGTACATCACCCTCGTCTTGAACGTGGTTTCTATGTTGTCCCTCATTGTGGGCGTTTTGCTTCACAGTGGACAAGGTGGAGGGCTCTCGGACATGTTTGGTGGAGCCAGTGGAGCCGCGCTCGGTTCTGCAGCTGCTGAGCGCAACCTCAACCGCATCACAACGGTCTTTGCGACAATCTGGCTATTCACAGTCATTGCGCTTGCATTCTTGCTGAATTAGCTCGTCCTATTCTTAGAGCAATCTAGGTATCCTGACACCCACGTCGAAGTGGCGAAATAGGCAGACGCACCGGCTTAAGGGGCCGGCGCCCGCAAGGGCGTGGGGGTTCAAGTCCCCCCTTCGACACCAAATCAAAAAGCGCCGCTTCGGCGCCGCTTCTCTTTTGTCCTATTTGAGATAGTCCGACAACCGAGCGACAGTGAGACCCTGTCGCTTGAGTCGCTTCTCTAGTTCTCTGATGCTTTGTGCAAGAGACCCGACGTAATGGGCTATCACGATATTTCCCGGATGAATCTTTCCGTCCCATGTAGTTATGGTTCGGCCATTGAGGCTTACCGTCCAGAGGACCACATGCGAGATTCCACATGCCGCAGCAGCTTGAAGTGTTCGTTTGTCCCATGATCCGTATGGCGGTCTGAAATACCCAGTTGTAGAACCGAATTTCTCTTTGATGCGGCGCTCGCCATCACAAATCTCTTTCTTCTGTTTCTCGAATGAAAGGCCTTTCAATGAGATGTGGCGGGCAGTATGAGAGGCAATGTCATTACGTGATCCCAGATTCGAGAACCAAGAGGTAAACGTTCCAACTTTCGTTGGCAATATAAAGCTGGTGATTGGCCATTGCAGGCGTTCCAATTCAGTTGCTGCATCTGCAGGTTTGTCTGCACCGTCATCGATTGTTACGAAGACAACCTTGTCTTTTGTAGGAATCTTGTACAGCACCTTTGCCTGTGGCAATTCAGTTGCCGACAGGGGGTATGAACTCATAGAGACAATGGATCCTAAAACGATTGAAGCTATGAAGACACGACGAATCATGAGTGCCACTTTAGGCCATGGGGCGAAGGTGTTTCTTCGCAGCGACGAAATACAACGCGAGAATTAGCATCAGCGCGCCGGCACCAGAGAATGTCATTGGTGCATTGTCTAGTTTGCGTGCAATTATTCCGACCAGCAAAGCAGCCATAGGTGCAAGGCCGCTCATAAGAAGCGAATGGAATGCCATCACTCTTCCCATGACCTGAGGGGGAGTGTTGTTCTGAATGAGTGTTTGACTGAGGTTCATGTAGAAGCCGCCGCCCATTCCCCACGCAAAGAGAAAGAATCCCATTCCTAATAAAGAGGTTGATTGACCGAGAAGTACTTGAATACTTCCGCCCCAACATAAACCGCACATAAACCAAAGACCCTTGCGAATCATCTTGTGGTTGTAGCGCATGATGAGCGTGGAAGTCAGAAGTTGTCCGACTCCAAGCATGGCGAACAGCACCGTGGTTTGGCTACCTGAAGCCCCTGCTTGCTCCTTTGCAATTTGCGGACCAAGCACAATCCATGGAGCCATCATGAAAATGACAGACCCTGCTAGAAGAACAAAGAAGGACCGAACAGCAGCATTGCTTTGAATGAAGGACAGCCCACCGAATATTTCCTCTCGCAATTTGCGACGATGAGTGTTCTGGGAAGGAGGAAGTTCGAGAGGCAACAACACAAGAAAACCAATGGCATAGAGGACTGCCTGTAGCCAAAAGGCTCCTTCAATTCCCCATTGACTGATTGCTGGTCCAGCCGCAATAGGTCCGATAATCAAACCGAAGTTGTTCCCAATCGTGCTGATAGCTATCGCGCCGACCAACTTGTCGCTCGAGACCAAAGTGGGGACAATCGCTGAACGGACTGGTGTACCGAGTGCAATGAAGATTCCTGCAACAAATGAACCGACAATTGCCCATCGAATTGTCATGAGGTCAAGCGTGATCATTGCCGCAATAGCAATGGTGATAACGAGGGCACCTATTTGGCTCGCTATAAGAATTGCGCGTCTGTTCATGTGGTCACTCATGACTCCAACAGGAAGTGAAATCAGAAGTGCTGGAACTCCCATGACAAAAAGGATGAATCCACTGATGTCGGACTTTGCTCCTAGACCGAGAGCCAACCAAACGAATGCGAACCGCTGAGTGCTCTGAACCAAAATGAAAATGAAGCTGTTGAGCCACAGCAATCGGAAAGGCTTGATGCGAAGCAGATCAACTGGCCTGATTGCTTCATTCACGCTCACATTGTCAATGGTGTCAGGTTGCTACCAGAATTGGGTTACTGAAGGCATGAATACAACGAATCAATGAGTGCTCTATTGCGCGGATTTTGCCAACGTGGACCCATTTGATTCATTACGTACCCAAAACCTACTTTTGCCTTTGGGTCACAGAAGCCAACAGAACCGCCAGCACCAAAATGACCGAACGACTCCGGGTTCGGGCCAAAACCGCGCTCGGGAATCGGCAATTGAAATCCGTGTGCGAATCGCGAAAGGCGATGAAGGATTCGGTCTTCGCCCATTGAAACTTCTGATGAGGCTGTGTTGAGCACTTCTTGAGGAATCAGTGTCACATTGTTGTGAGTGCCACCGTGAGCAAGAGATGTGTACAAACTTGAAATCGCTCTGGCGGATGCGTGAACGTTAGTGCTGGGCATTTCTGCCAGTCGCCATGGCGAACTGTTCACTACGCCAGCTCCTGAGAGGCCAGAAGGGTTGTAGTAGGTATTGAACTGAAGCAGTTGTTCTTCATCAAGACCAGTCGGCTCTTGTTCTGGGAAAGGATCATTCGGCCACTCGTAATCTGCAACGCGTGAATGCAAGTGTGCCGGGGTTCCCAGATAGATCTCGGCGCCAAGAGGTGCTGCAATCAGTTCTGAGATCAATTGGCCTACAGATTTCCCAGTAGTGCGTCGCAAGACTTCACCGACAAGAAACCCGTAGGTATTGACGTGGTAACCGTGTTCCTGGCCCGCTGTCCACCAAGGAGTCTCCGCAGCTAAAGCTTCAGTCATCATCTTCCAGTCGAACATTGCGTTCGGCGGTAGGCGAGTACGTACTGCTGGCAGTCCAGCACGATGCCCTAGTAAATCTCGAAGGGTCAACGCTTCTTTTCCATTGACGGCGAACTCAGGCCAAATTGAAGCAACACGTGTTTCGTAGGTGACCAAGCCCATGGCGACACACTGCGCGGCTACGACCGCTGTGACGCCTTTTCCAATGGAGAACGCATTAACCAATTGGTCTTCTTGCCAGAGATTGCTTCGCTGAGGATCAGAGTATCCTCCCCACAGGTCGACAACATTTACGCCGTTAACGGAAATGGATACTGAAGCACCGATCTCTCCGTGCTCAATAAAGTTGTTCTGAAATGCATCACGCACAGCGTGAAAAGCCGCATCACATGTTCCGTGAATGGGCGTGGTCATTTCTAGAGAGCTGATTTCTCCAGAATATGAATACCGCAAGCCGATCCAAGTCCAATTACGTGAGCAAGTCCGACTTTTGCGCCCTCGATTTGGCGAGGTCCGGCTTCTCCACGCAAGTGATGGCACACCTCCCAAATGTTGGCAATACCAGTTGCAGCAATTGGGTGACCCTTTGATTCAAGTCCACCTGAAACGTTGACAGGCATGGAACCATCGCGCCAGGTTGCACCTGAATTAAAGAAGTCAACTGCTCCGCCTTCTTCACAGAGCATGAGGTTGTCGTAGTGAACAAGCTCGGCTGTAGCGAAGCAGTCATGAAGTTCTACAAGGTTGAGGTCTGAAGGTGAGACGCCAGCTTGTTCATAAGCCTGCTTGGCTGCAATGCGGGTGAGTGTGTTGACATCAGGAAGAACTTGACATGCCTCTTGGTACGGGTCGCTGGTGAGAATCGACGCAGACACTTTGATCGCACGACGCTGTTGCTCAAGTGACAATGTCTTCAACTTTGCTCCGCTAACAACTACTGCTGCAGCTGCGCCGTCACAGTTGGCTGAGCACATCGGGCGAGTGTTCGGGTATGAGATCATGATGTCGTTCATAATCTCGTCGAGCGACATGCGCTTTGTGTATGCAGCAAGAGGGTTCAATGTCGAGTGAGCGTGGTTCTTCTCAGAAATCTTGGCGAACAATTCAAATGTTGCACCACCATATTTGTGGCCGTACTCCATACCGACTTGGGCAAAGGTTCCTGGCATAGCTGCTGTACCGATAAGACCGTCAACGTTTGTTACAGAACCGAAGCGACCTGATGGGGTCCATTCCTTGTTCTTTGACTTAGGAGAACCGCCGCCTCCAAGGAGACCAACGCCTGCAAGCTTCTCAACACCAACTGCAAGACCCATGTCACACTCACCGGCTTTGATGGCCATGATTGCTGTACGAAGGGCTGTAGCACCGGTGGCGCATGCATTCGAGACGTTGTATACGGGGATACCGGTTTGGCCGACTTGCTTCTGAATCATTTGGCCAATGCCGCCCTGGCCCATGAGGCAACCAGCTGCCATCACGCCAATGTCTTTCATTGTGACCTGCGCATCAGCTAGCGCGTTAATAACCGCTTCCGATGCAAGGTCGACAGTGTCTTTGTCGGGATACTTACCAAACTTGGTCATGTAGATTCCGAGGATGTAGATGTCGTCAGTAGCCATTGTGTTCTCCGTTGTGTGTTGGTTGGGTTGGGTTGATATTAAAACTAATTACGCGGGCTCGTAGCCAAAACCAATGGCTTCAAGACCATTGTCGTCAGCACCGAGTGAATATGTCGTGAGTTTGACCTTCATGCCTAGGGTCACTTTTTCTGGTGTGGCCTCTACGTTTGCCAGGTTTCCGCGAACACTGGTGCCACCACAATCGATGATGGCCGCAACGAAAGGTACGGGTACGCCAGGAGCAGCGAAGGTAACAATTGTGAATGAGCGAACAATACCTTCGTTCACAATTGCGACCTTTTTAAAGTCTGTAGCGAAACATGATGCACAGGCGTTACGGCGATCGAAATAGCGGGCGCCGCATTTCGTGCACTCGTTGGCCGTGAGATGAGGGGAGTCGCCGAGGACGAGATAGTCAACCAGTGGTACTTGTGTGATGGTCATGTTTTCCCTTAACTATTAAGAAGTTCCCCTACCTTATGCCCTATATGGGCCTGGCGACCGAGCCAGAGAAGAAGCACAGGTTCTAGGATGGGCGCACAGCTTCGGCTGTTCTTGAAGGGGATGCCCTATGGCAACATGGCGAAATTGGGCAGGAAACCAAAAGGCGAGCCCTTTGTCGATCGAGTCCCCGAGGTCCGTGGGCGAGTTAGCTGCCTTGGTGGCCAGTGCGTCTGAACTAGGCCAGAAGGTGAAGGCAGTCGGGTCAGGGCACAGTTTCACGTCAGCCGCTGCCACGAATGGCCGCATGGTTCGCCTAGAGAGCTTGAGCGGCATCCTGAATGTTGATCGCGCGAAGTGCCAGGTAACCGTTGGTGCAGGAACTCGATTGTCAGACCTGAATACGTTGCTTCATAGCGAAGGCTTGGCACTTGCGAATCTGGGTGACATTGCCTACCAGACGGTTGCAGGTGCAATTTCTACGTCAACTCATGGAACTGGCAAGGCACTCACTGGGCTTGCCGGTCAGGTAGTCGCGATGAAATTGATCAACGGTAAGGGCGAAATCATTGAATGTTCGAAGTCAGTGAATCCTCAAATTTTTGATGTCGCAAGAGTGTCCGTTGGTGCGCTGGGGATTATCACTGAATACACATTGCAGGCTGTGCCGTCTTTTCGTCTTCGTGCGCTAGAGCAACCAATGAGACTTGATGATGTGCTGGAGAATGCTCATGATTTGGCAGATACTCATGACCATTTTGAGTTCTTCTGGATTCCTCACACCAAATGGGCGTTGACCAAACGAAATAACCGCACTGAAGATGAATTGCAACCATTGCCACGCGTGAAAGGTTGGATTGAGAAAACCTTCATGGAGAATTATGCGTTCGGTGCTGTGTGTCGTGTTGGGCGCGCTCGGCCGTCACTTATTCCTCGGCTTGCAACTGCCTTGCCGTCGTCTGGGTCTCGTGAATACGTTGATCAGAGTTACAAGATTTTTGCTAGCCCCAGAATTGTGCGTTTCTACGAAATGGAACACGCGTTGCCGGTTGAAGCTCTTGTCCCGGCTCTGAAAGAGATTCGCGCAATGGTGGACAGAAAGGGTTACCTTTTGAACTTCCCTGTTGAGGTTCGATTCACAAAGGGAGACGATGTTCCGCTGTCGACGGCTTACGGCAGAGACTCGGCTTATATTGCGGTGCATGTGTACAAAGGAATGGAATGCGAACCGTTCTTCCGTGATGTCGAAGATATTTTGCGTGCGTATGATGCCCGCCCGCATTGGGGCAAGATGCATTACCGCGACGCCGAGGAATTATCGAAGTTGTACCCGCGTTGGGATGAATTCATTGCGTTACGAGATCAGTTAGATCCTCAGCGGACATTTTCTAATGCCTATAGCGACACAGTGTTTGGCAAATAGCTTCTAGAAGCAAATGTCCTGTGGGCGAACTGGGCAACGTTCAATCGATTTACCGGTTGCGTTGCGAATTGCTGCAACTATCGCCGGTGTGACAGAGATACAGGGCGCTTCACCAACACCTTTGGCACCCATAGGTGCTTGGGGATCTGGTTCTTCGATCATTGAGATCAGAACTTGTGGCGCGTCGAGGGCTGTCGGCAACAGATAGTCGGTGAAACTTGGGTTACGAACTATTCCGTTCGTAACAATGATCTCTTCCATCACAGCCAAACCGAGCCCTTGAGCAATGCCGCCTTCAATTTGCCCAGTTACAGACATCGGGTTCAGAACTCTTCCCACATCTTGTGCTGTTGCGATCTGTACTACTTTCACCAAACCAAGTTCAACGTCGACGTCAACGACAGCGCGGTGAGCCACGAAGGCGAACGCCACGTGACAATTGCCTTGACCATTCTCATCGAGATCTTCGGTTTTTCTATGGTGATATTCATACGTCTCTGACACTGTGAAGTTTGCCGAGGCTTCCTGTACGGAGATTCGCAAGGTACCAACAGTGTCAACGACATCTGTGTCGTCAATTGCTAGACGCAGTGGATCAATTCCGTGCAGTTTCCCGACGTGTTCAAATAAACGTTCTCTCACCATTCGGCATGCTCCGTCAACGGCGCCACCGCTCATCCATGTCTGGCGTGAAGCAGAAGTGGAACCAGCTGAACCAATCTGAGTATCAATAGTGTCGTATGTGACATTGTCGACACCAAGCACTGAACGGGCAATCTGCGGTGCAAGAGTGACGAATCCTTGACCCACTTCACTGGTAGCAAACTTAAGTTCTACAGAACCGTTAGTGAGTGTGCATCGAGCTGTTGAGTAATCATCAAAACCTTCGCTGTACATAAGGTTCTTCATGCTCACACCCCAGCCGATACCACGCACGATGTTTCTGCGGTCAGCCGTGCGACCTGAGCCACCTGGAAGATCAAGTTCATGTGGATTTGAACCCATGTCTGCAGGTAAAGGCATTGCTGCTGTTTCACGAATGCAACGTTCGAGAGGAGCAACGCTCTCAAGTACTTGTCCGGTGATCATGGTGTCGCCAGTGTGAATAATGTTTCTCAGACGAATCTCGACTTCGTCGATGCCCGTGGCAGCTGCAAGCTTGTCCATTTGACCTTCGTGTGCAAAGCAGGCCTGCACCACGCCGAACCCGCGCATTGCACCGCATGGAGGATTATTGGTGCGAACGGCATATCCATCAACAACGGCGTTAGGGCATTGGTATGGCCCTTGGGTGTGGGTAACACCGTTGATCAGAACTGCAGAGGAAGTAGATGAATAGGCACCGCCGTCGAAGACGAAACGTGCTTCAATCTTGACGATTCGACCGTCAGTATTTGCATGGTGACGCATCCAGATTTGAGCAGGATGACGGTGCACGTGCCCAAAGAAACTTTCCTCGCGTCCGTATTGCATTTTGACGGGACGACTAGTCCGCATTGCCAATAGTGCCGTGTGCACTTGCAGACTGATGTCTTCACGAGCACCGAAGGCGCCGCCAACTCCACCCAGAACTAAACGAATCTTTTCTTCAGGCATGCCCAAGCATTTGGCCATTTGTTTTCTGTCTTCGTGTAACCACTGTGTAGCAACAAAGACTTCAACTCCGGCTCCATCATGGTCGGGGATTGCTAGTGCGGATTCGGTGCCAAGGAACGCCTGATCTTGCATTCCTATGTCATATGTACCTTCAACGACGATGGGCGCGGTTGCATTGGCGTCTCCATGAATAATGCGTTGCCGTCTAATGATGTTGCCATCCGGGTGAATTGGCTCATGTGATTCGTCTATCGCATGCTCAGGGTTTGTCAGCGGCGTAAGAACTTCGTACACCACGTGAATTGCAGCGAGCGCGCGTCTGCATGTCTCGGGATGGTCCGCAGCAACGGCTGCTATAGGTTCTCCCATGTAACGCACAAAATCCTTGGCGAATACTGGTTGGTCTTCGCTGATGAGACCGTACGTCAATTGTCCTGGGACATCATCGGCCGTTATGACGCACTCAACTCCGGCAATCTTCCAAGCGCCAGAAACGTCTATAGACACAATTCGCGCATATGGATGCGGTGATCGAAGAGTTGCACCCCACAACATGTTTTCTGCATGCAGGTCGGATGAAAAGGCGAAATCACCTTGAACTTTAGAAATTCCATCCGGACGTAGGGCACTTGATCCGAGAACGTCTCGCTGTGTCTTAGTGATGCTCATGACGATACGCCTTTGCGTACAGAGATCACAGTGTCAACGGCTGCGAATATTCGACCGTAACCAGTGCAACGACATATGTTGCCCGATAAGGCTTCTTTGATGTCTTGTTCGTTTGGCGAGTCATTGTGATCTAGCAAGTAATGAACAGCCATCACGAGACCGGGTGTGCAGAAACCGCACTGGACGGCACCTTCTGTAATAAAAGCTTCTTGAACATCTGTAAGCGAGCCGTCTTCATTCAGTCCTTCAACGGTTGCTATTTCTGTGCCTACTGCAGTTGCAGCCATGACTAAACAACTACACACAGCAGCATTGTCAATAAAGACAGTGCAACTGCCGCATTCACCTTGTTCGCATGCACCCTTGGAACCGGGAAGGCCAAGTCGTTCACGTAGTACGTAGAGAAGGCTTTCGCCAATCCATGCGTCTGCCACTTGACGCTCAACACCATTAACAGTGAGGCTGTAATGCTCTAACTCGCTCATTTTTGGACTCCTCGTAGTAGTAGTCGAGCGGCTAACACGCCGACAGCATGTCGTCGGTATTCCGCAGTTGATCGATGGTCGTCAATAGGGCGAGATTCTGCTCGAACTTTGTCACCGAATTCCTGAGCAATTGCATGATCAACATTCTCTAGACCGACGCTATTGATCCATGCTTCGGATTCGGAGCATCGAATAATGGTTGGTCCCACTGAACCAAGTGCTACTCGAACTTGGCCGTTGTGTATTGCGAGACACACTGAAGCGACAGAGATAACCATCGCATTTCGTACTCCGACTTTTGCGTATCCCTGCCACCCGTTAGTCAGTGGAATGGTGACGCCAGTGATGATCTCATCGGGTTGTCGTGAGTTTCTCTTTGGCCCCACCATGAACTCTGCGAATGAGACTGAACGAGTTGACTTCTCGGATTGCAAATGCACTATGGCATCTAAGGCCGAGAGGACAGGAAGTGAATCTCCGGCTGGAGAACATGTTCCGAGGTTGCCTCCAATGGATCCTGCTGCACGAATCTGTGGTGAGCCAACAGTGCGTGCTGCTTCAGCGAGTGCCGGCAAGGCTTTTGCAAGTTCGCCATGTTCCATCGTTGCGTAAGGGACAGATGAACCGATATGAACTAGGCCAGAAGCAGTGTCAACACTCCACTGTTGAAATTCTGGGATGTTGCGTAACGCGATAACGGTCTCAGGGTGTCTGTGGTTGAAGTTAACTTCGACCATCATGTCGGTGCCACCAGTAAGCAGATGAGCGTCTGGATGGTTCGTCAAAAGCTGAGTTGCCTCAGCCAAGGACGTAGGGATAAATACAGGCATAGTTACCTCAAGGCAAGTTTCTTATGGAGTTTTTCGGCCGCTTCAGCTGCCTTGGTTCTAATTTCGTTCATATCGAATTGCGTAGGGATTCCGTTCTGAACAACCAATTGCCCATCGACACGAACATCGAGACACCTAATTCCGGGCGTGAACGCAACATGCCATGGACTGTCGGATTGGTCGTATGACCACGTCACGGTGTCTTTGTTTATCTCGGGGAAGAACTTGTCTGCATTTCGTAACCATTGCCACACAATCTCTGGCGTTTGGGTTACATCTGACTCACGGAGGCGCACGTATGCGAGGCGCGCCTCTTCCAGCATGTCTGCGCCTATTCCATCGGTCCCTAATGCGACATCATTTGTAAAGCGAACAGGATTCGCATAGCCGACTGAATTGTTCATATTTGATCGGGGATTATGAACAATGGTTCCTGGTAGATCACGATCTAGATGAACCGCATGTACTAATAACCATTTTTCATTTGCTAGGTCTTGAAGACGAGCTCCTGCGTCCTTATCGTCTAGACCTTCAGCGACATGAATATGTACTCCCGTATTCATGGTTTTCGCTAGAGCCGTTGCACTTGCGAGTGTCTCGTCTGTACAGGTAAATGATGCGTGCACTCCAACCATGCCGCGACCACCCGAACGCAGATAACGCTCGTTCTCACGAAGACCTCGAGTAGCTCCCTCAGTCATGGGGGACAGAGGACTCACTTTCGACCGCAGAGTCAAACCGTCCCATCTATCCGTGATGCCGTAGGACAAATTTGCTTTAACCCCAATCATTGAACATGCATCTGCAATCACGTCGAGACTGCCGTCAATCGCCAACGGAGATTCGTGATGATCGATAATCGCAGTAGTGCCATTGCATAGTGCCTCGGCCGCTCCAAGTGCAGCCGACCAGTACAAGGTTTCCAAGTCGAGCGCCATGTCTAGTTTCCACCACACGTTTTCCAAGATTGAAAGGAAAGAGTTTGGTGTCACATCGGGGGCAGGCATGCCTCTTGCAAGAGATGAATACAAATGATGGTGCGCACAGACGAGTCCGCGGGTCTCAAAGGACATTGTTAATCCAGTTCCACTCCGCGTTGAGCGGTGATGCGCGTATAAACCTCGGGTCTGCGGTAGCGGTCAAAATCAAAAAGAGTCTTTGTGTACTTCTGGCACCAGTCCATATCGCAACGCGCAACAAGTAGTTCATCATCGGATGTGAGTGCCTGAGCAACTATCTGACCCGATGGCGCAACAATCATGCTTTGTCCAAGGGAATCAATGCCTTCTTCGACGCCAGCCTTAGCGACTCCTACGACCCATGTTCCGTTTTGGTATGCACCAGATTGCATTACGAGAGCATTGTGAAAACCTTGAAGTATGTCTTGGCTTGGATCAGGAATGTAATGAATTGGTGTGTTGTATCCACACAGAATAAGTTCAACGCCCTGTAGACCCATCACTCTGTAGGACTCTGGCCAGCGTCTGTCGTTACAAATCATCATTCCGACTCGTGCATCAAATGCTTTCCACACTCCGAAGCCTTCATTTGATGGCGTGAAGTAATAGCGCTCTGCATGTTGAAAAGCCCTGTCGGGTTCGTGCTCTTCATGTCCAGGAATATGAACTTTGCGATACTTGGCTACAACAGTCCCGTCTTTCTCAACAAGGATTTGTGTATTGAAGCGTTCTCCCTGTGGTGTCAACTCCGCGTAACCCAGACAGAAACCGATGCCCAACTTCTTTGCTTCATCAAAAAGGGGAGCAGTAATAGGAGAGGGCATCTCGGTTTCGTAATAGTGATCAGTTTCAGAGATGTTCTCTACAAACCAACGTGGAAAGAAGGTTGTGAGGGCTAGTTCTGGAAACACGACCAGATCGCATCCGGCTGAATGAGCCTGACGAAGAAGATTTATGAGACGTGCGACAACTTGCTGGCGAGTGTGGTTCTTCTGAATTGGGCCAAGTTGTGCAGCGCCGATGGTGATTGTGCGTGTCATGATTCAAATTCCTCGATGTGTGAAAGTTCGATAAGTACTTGAAGCAAGATGTTCGTGCCCATCACTAGATCTTCGGGTTCAGTGAATTCTGCTGGGTTATGACTGATGCCTTCTACGCTCGGTACGAAAATCATTGCGGATGGACATACGCGCGCAAACATCTGCGCATCATGACCTGCACCACTTGGCATGCGACGCACGGAAGGAGTTTTTGCCGTTGAAACCCTTTCCACAATGTCAATAACTTGAGGGTGAAAAGTCACAGGCTCGAAACGCGCAAGTGAGCGGCTTGAAATGTTGACGCCTTCACTCAGTGATAGTGACGCCATGAATTCAGAGATTTCCTGTTCTGCTTGTGAGAGGACGTCTTCATCAGTGTTACGAACATCAAGTGTCAACACTGCCTTTGCCGGAATCACATTGATCAAGTTCGGAAAAAGATCAATCTTTCCAACAGTGCACACTTGGTCACCTTTGTATCGATCAGCCATATCGCGAAGGAATACAGATATCTTCGCCGCAACATAACCCGGGTCTTTGCGCATGCTCATTGGAGTCGTTCCCGCATGGTTGGACTGACCGGTGATGGTCACTTCCTGCCAACTAATTCCTTGAACTCCCGTTACGGCTCCGATGGTCACATCTGTTCGTTCCAAAACAGGGCCTTGTTCAATATGTAACTCAACAAAGGCATGCGGGGCAATCCCAGGGCAAGGCGTTGCGCCGTTGTAACCAATTCGTTCCAGTTCATCACCGACTCGTGCGCCATCAATCCCAACGATGTTAAGAGCGTCTTCTATGGAAAGGCCACCGACATACACAAGAGAGCCCAACATGTCGGGTGCAAATCGTGATCCTTCTTCGTTAGTGAAAATTCCAACACTGATTGGACGTGGCGGAACAACGGACGATTCTTGAAGAGTTTGTATCACTTCTAAACCGGCGAGAACTCCGAGATTGCCGTCATATTTTCCGCCTGTACGAACAGTGTCAATATGGGACCCAGTCATTACTGGCAATCCAGCACCAACATTCCATGTGCCGATGACGTTTCCGATTACATCTGTGGTGACTGTAAGACCCAACTCGTGCATCCAGCCAACAACAAGATCGCGACCTGCAGCATCTTCGTCAGTAAGAGCCAGACGAGCGCAACCGCCTCCATCAATGGCGCCAATGCTCGCAAGATCCATAATCCTTTGCATCAGGCGATCCCCGTTTATCTGGGGCAACACGGGAGCTGACGAAGTAGGCACCCCCAAAGTGTACGAAATGTAAAGGTCAAATGCCTGAATGATTGGGGTTACAGAAGCCGCAACAGTGAATAAACGACCGTAACGAGTCCCGCAAGCCTAGGGTTGCTGCGATGAGTGGTGGGGAATTGGCATGGATTGCCGGGTGCATAGCGTTTGCCTCGTTTGCTCAGACTCTTTCCGGGTTCGGTTTTTCCTTGATGGCTGTGCCGTTAATGACATTGGTCGTTAGTCCCCGCGATGCGGTGGTGGTAGCCACGATCGTTGGAGCCATCTCTACAACGTCCCAGGCTGTCATTGATCGAAAACATGTTGATTCGTCCATTGCAAAGCGACTGATTTTGGCCTCGTACGCCGGCATGCCATTTGGGTTGATGGCTTTCATCTTCGTGTCTGAGACTGGTCTCCGTTTAGTTCTCGGGGTCGTAGTGATCTCGGCTGCGATTCTTTTGCTTCGTGGATTTCGCTTACGAGATGATTCCCATCATCTCGATTGGGTCTTCGGCATTGTTAGTGGATTTCTGTCTACATCCACATCCACAAATGGACCTCCACTAGTTTTCTTGATGCAAGCTCGTCAGTTGGCACCATCAACTTTTCGCGCCACCATTAACACAGTTTTTGCGGTCGTGAACATAGGCGCTTTGGCATTGTTTGTTTCAGCCGGAAAAGTGAATACCACTAATTTGGCGGGTGTTGCAGTCGCAGTACCTGCGTTAGGTGTCGCAATAGCGATTGGTTATGCAGTGAGACGACTCATTACTCAAGAGAGATTCAACAACCTTGTCATCTTTCTTTTGTTCTTGTCCGCAATAAGTGTGGTTGTGTCGGCCTTCACGAATTAGTCGTGACCAAACATCATCATCCATTGCTCACGTGTCCGTGGCTTGAAGACATAGTTGTTTTCTTTTACGTCTGAAAGGCGAGCGGCAGGTGGAGCCGAGTACTGATGTCCTGGCAAGACAACGGTGTCGTTTGGTAATCCAGCCAAGAGAGTCAAGCTGTCGAACATATCTGAAACATTTGAACCGGGTAAGTCTGTTCGTCCGCAACCGTCCAGAAAAAGAGTGTCGCCTGAGATCAGACAACCGTTTGTGAGAAAACATTGGCTGCCAGGAGTATGCCCTGGCGTATGAACACATGTGATCTCAACGCTCCCCACGGTCACAAGGTCTCCCGCTTCATGAACCATCAGATCTGAGTCGGAGATCCCGGTTGTTTTGAGAACCCACGGCGCCTCGTGACGATTGACATGAATGGGGACGTGCACACGTTCCAACAGCGCCGCGACACCCTCAATGGTGTGGCCCATCATCGAGCCACCTACGTGGTCTGGGTGATAATGGCTCGCGAGTACGCCAGTGACCTTCATTCCATCGGCCTCAGCAATGGCAAGCAGTTCGTCTACTGCGTACGCCGGGTCTACGAGGAGGCACTCTTTCGTATTGGCGTCACCAACCAGATAGGCAAAATTGACCATTTGATGCGCGATCGGGTTTTGGGTGCCGAAATCCCGTCCACTAAGAAGTTGGCGAAAATAGAACGGATTGTCATCTTGAGTACTCACACACAGCAGAATAGAACAATGACAAGTAACGAACTACTTCAAGCCGGAGATTTGGTGGCCATCGGGCGTCACAGAACTGTCATTTCAAGCGAATTCGCTGATTCTCTTGAGCCAGGCGACCAAGTTCTGGCTCTGTCACACAATGGTCAGTTACGCCGCCTACCGAAAGCCGTTGTTTCGCTTGTTGATGAAGCCGTCTCATCAGCGTCTAGGGCATTCACGCAGTTGTCAGATGTATCTGATTCAGCCATTAATCGATTCTTTGCATTGGCTGCTGAAGCTCTGCAAGACGATGGTCGGTTTAGCAAAGTGCGTGACGCCAATCAACGTGATGAAGAATCTGCACGAGAGAGAGGTCGGTCTGTAACTCGACTTGTGTTGTCAGAGAACATGAGACGCGACATGATTGCCGCTCTCTTGATGTGGCGTGACGCACCAATGTCACGCGACTCAGTAATGAATAGAACTCAGCATGTCGGCTGGTCGGTGGAGCAACGTGCTGCGCCACTCGGAGTATTAGGTTTTGTATTCGAAGGTCGCCCGAACGTGTTTGCTGATGCCACCGGTGTGTTGAAGGGTGGAAACGCTGTTGTGTTTCGAATCGGCAGTGATGCCCTCGGCACGGCAAATGCAATGATGGACGTCATTATCCGACCTTCTCTCATTGAAGCTGGACTTCCAGTTGATGCAGTTGTTCTTCTGAATTCTGCGGAACATGCTGCTGGTTGGAGCTTGTTCTCAGATTCACGCCTTGGTCTTGCAGTAGCGAGAGGGTCTGGTGCGGCAGTGTCTGAGCTGGGCTCTATAGCTCAACAATCAGGAGTACCTGTCAGTCTCCACGGAACGGGTGGGGCATGGATGATCGTCGGCGAAGAGGCAAGTGCTGATCGCTTGGAGTCGTGTGTGCTTCACAGCCTTGACCGAAAAGTGTGCAATACATTGAACGTAGTAGCAGTGATTCGCCATCATGCGTCCGTCCATATTCCGATCATCCTGAATGCTGCAGAGAACGCAGCTGCTGCTCGCGGCACGCGCCCGCGCATACACGCGATTCAGGGTGCTGAAGAGTTTCTCCCCAAGGATATGCACATTGTTGTAAGACGATCAGAGGGGGAGATGACTGAATCTCAGACAACTGTTGCGAGCGTTGATTCTCTAGGTAGAGAGTACGAATGGGAAGAAAATCCCGAGTTTGCAATTGTTCTGGTTAATGATCTCGGAGAGGCCGTTGAATTGTTCAATGCATACAGTCCTCAGTTCATAGTGAGCATGATTTCTGAAGATTCTGTAGAGCAGCAAAGAATATGGTCTTCCACCAATGCGCCGTTCTTTGGCGACGGATTCACACGTTGGGTTGATGGTCAATTTTCTCTGCTGCGACCCGAGCTTGGCCTTTCCAATTGGGAGAATGGGCGACTGTTTGGGCGGTCAGGAATCCTTTCCGGAGATTCTGCATTCACTGTTCGACTGCGAGTTCAACAAACTGACGACAAACTTCATCGTTAAGGAATCAGTTTCCCCAACAACCAGTTGACAAACCGATTCTTGCGGCCGGTTCGCTTCTCGGATTCGTCTGCTCGTTCCGTTAGTCGCAATATTGAGTTGATTCCAACGTAGCGAAACGGTTCTGGTTCCCATCGGGGAGAGACATGATTAACGATTGGAAGCGGACGTGCATCATGACGCTCGCCGACAATGTTTCTAGCGACTTCCTTCGCTGCCACATAACTGAAGGCGACACCATCGCCAACATACCCACCAAGGGTTGCAATGTTGTCCTTATGGTTAACGTTTACTGATGCAAACCAGTCTCGATGCACGCCGAGAGCGCCACCCCATCTATGAGTGACCGCAACGTCATCTATAGATGGAAACATCTCTCGCATTGACGTCTCAATAAGCGAATGTATTCTGGGGTTATTGTCGAAACGGGAACCAATGCGACTTGCAAACTTATACGGAGCACCACGTCCTCCGAATGCAATGCGACCATCGGCAGTTCTCTGTACGTAAATGACCAAGTTGCGACCATCAGACACAGTCTCTCTATTCGTCCAGCCGATGTATTGCCATTGCGCATCTGACAATGGTTCTGTTGCGATCATGTACGAATACAGAGGAGCAACGTCTCGGCGGTATTGCTTCATTCGGGCTGTGAAGCCCTCCGTGGCACGGACTATCCACTTGGCGTCAATCAAGACAGTTCCCTTGGATGTATTGGCTGTGATCTGATGAGGGTTAATCTCTGTGACCTGAGTTGAACCGAAGAATTGAACGTTTCTGGTCAGCAATTGATTCACGAGGCCATCGACCAATTGAGCGGGATGCAACGCCGCACAGTGAGGGCTATATGAAGCACCGTGGGAGCCGTGAATTCGCACGCGATCCTCAACTTGGTCCGGTGATAAGTAGGTCATGAATGAATCGTCGTAACCGAAATCACGAGACATTTCTATGGTTTCTTTGATCCCCTGTAGTTGCAGTTGGCTTGACGCAAACGACAGCGTGCCACCCTTGTGCCATCCACAGTCGATTCCGGAACTAGCAACATAGGCACCAATCTCATCAACGGAAGCAACTAGTGCATTCTGAAGATCTATTGCTCCTTGTTTGTTGGACTGAGTTGCAACAGCTTCCAATGACATCGGACTAAAGGCACTACACCAGCCTCCGTTACGGCCGCTCGCTCCGAAACCAGGTTGACGGGCATCAACAATTGCTACCGAAAGCCCAGGATTCAATGTAGCCAAATGATGTGCAGTCCATAAGCCGCTGTAGCCAGCCCCGACAATGACAACGTCGAAAGAATACGAGAGATCAAACTCGGGGAAATCCCACGTAAGGGAATTTTCAGCCCACAGCGATCGTGGCCATTCCGCAAAAGCTTTCTCCATATAGAAAGATTAGCGGGAGATCAGATACTGATGTTGTCGATTAATCTCACGTCATCAAACCACACAGCCACGCAGATGGTCGTGCCATCTTGTGCGGTTGTCACGGGGAGAAGAGTGTGGGAGTCGACGACCTCAACGTATTCAACCTTTGCAGCGAAGATTGATTTCATTCCGTTATTGAAGTGATTAGCGAGAGTGATTGTCGAAGTCTCACGGGTTCGGGCTTGATGGGCCATTTCAGCCAAGAGTGTGTAAATACACGAAGCTTGTTCTAAGCGTTCTGGCGACAATCTACTGTTCCGACTTGAAAGCGCAAGTCCCGAAGAACTACGAACAGTTGGGATGCCCTTGATTTCGCACTTTATGTTTAGATCGCGAACAACCCCACGAATAACTGCAAGTTGTTGAAAGTCTTTGAGGCCAAAATAAGAAACGTCAGGCATCACAGCATTCAATAGTTTGACAACTACGGTTGCCACGCCATCAAAATGTCCTGGACGATGTAGTCCCTCCATATGCTGTGCAATTGGTCCAGCGGTGATGATTGAAGCGAAACCATCTGGGTACATCTCCTCATGGTCGGGAACAAAGAGGACGTCGACCCCTTGTTGCTTCGCAATCACTTGATCTTGTTCAAGTTGACGCGGATATGCCTCAAGATCGGACACGCTGTTGAATTGCAACGAATTTACAAAGATCGATACCACGGTTCTTCTGTTCTCACTCACGCTCCGTGTGAAGAGTTCTGCATGTCCTTGGTGAAGCGCACCCATCGTAGGTACGAAACCAATGGAGTTACCTGCCGACTTTTCATCAGATGACCATTCCTGCATCTCCGGAATGGAACGAATGATTCTCATGTGAGTTAGAAGCTATTGGAGGCGTCAGGAAAGCGCCGATGTTGCACATCGGATACATATTCCGAGACAGCATTAATCGATACCTGTCTGAGGCTGCTGTATGCCTTTGCGAACTTGAATGACCGCTCAGATAAACCAAGAAGATCATGCAACACGAGAACCTGTCCATCGCAGTTCACGCCGGCACCGATGCCAATGGTAGGAACAGCAGCATTGGCGGTGATCTCTGTTGCAAGTTCCGCTGGAACAGCTTCGATGACAAATGAACACACACCGGCGTTTTCGACAGCACGTGCATCAGCCAAGATTCGGTCTCGGCTACCTGATTGCGTGCCTTCTTCTCGTCCTTGCACTTTGTTCCCACCCATACGGTGATAACTCTGAGGTGTTAAACCAATGTGTCCCATTACAGGAATGTCGGCGCGGACAATGGCCTCAATAGCTTCCTGAACATGTACGCCACCCTCGAGCTTTACGATCTCTGCACCGGCCTTAACTAAGCGTATGGCATTACGTACAGCGTCCTTTGAGGATGCTTGATACGAACCAAAAGGCAAATCACCGACAATCAAGGCTTTTGGTTTCACGGAGGCGACCATCTGGACGTGGTATTCCATCTGTTCCATTGAAACGCAGAGAGTTGTTTTCTGTCCCTGCATGACTGTCGCTACTGAATCGCCCACAAGAATCAAATCAACTCTTGCTTCATCAACAATGGAAGCAAATGTCGAGTCATAAGCGGTGACCATGGTCAACACTTCTGAAGAATTTTTGCGATCGATTAGGTGCGGTACAAGAACCTTGACGCGGGGGCTAGACATTTGCGGAATCTCCTTGAGCCCATAAGGCTATTGGTGATTCTTTAACTCACTGTTTGAGTCGTTTGTCACTTAGACGAATAGTACGCGTATCTCTGGCTCGGGGTCATGTACCAGACGTGTTTCTGTATCAATCACCAACGTTGGTCGATCATTGGTATTGAACTGACTCCAGCTCGGGTGTCCATGTGTGGCGAAGGTAACTATTTCAGATGAGAATCTGTCCGCTATTTGCGAACGTTCGTTGCCGTCACCGGTCATCATCAGTACTCCTTCAGCATCGAGATTGTCGAATGCAAAGGGAATATCAAGTGCATGGCAACAACCGACAGTTCCGCCGAATGCAGGAGTTGGCCAGGTGAACCAGTACATCCAGGTAGGAGTATTGCTGCCAACTCGGTTCTCGCATAGTCGTTGGGACGGCTGGCGGAAACCAGTGTCAGTGCTCACTGCCGACATCAAATCTCTTGCGGACTCGCCAGGCCGCAGTGCCTGGTAAGCGACGCGTGCTTGTTGCCCTCGTTCGCCGAAGGTTTCATCGGTAAATGTTTTCCAACGAGCGTCGTCGGCATCAGCCAATGAAGCGTCGAAAGTTGACCACAGCTTGTTCTCGTCTTTGTTAGTTCCCACAACAAGCGGGATAGGTGACTGCGCTGCTGAAGCAAGGATGTCATTACTGAGCGATGCACCGCCAGCTGTTGGAGCATAAAAATCAAAAGCCTTTGTTGCTGAAGTCATTTGCTTTTGTTGCGTAGCAAGAATGTCATCGATGGACATTGACTTGACATCTTCCAAAGTCTTCAGTCCAGCCAGGTCAAGGAATTGCTTCTGCAGATCTAGAGCACGTGTCTTGTTGCGAAGTTGGCCAATAGACGGGCTCATTGCCCACGCCTTGTGAGCGAGACCATCAATCTCAGGGCTGGCGAGCAAAGAAACAACGGCCGAGCCGCCGGCAGATTCTCCAAAAATAGTTACGTTCTTCTCGTTACCTCCGAAGACGGAGATGTTTCTCTGTACCCACCGAAGAGCCGACAGCATGTCAAGAGTGCCGTAATTACCGTCACCAAGAAATCCCAAGGGCCCTAAGCGGTAGTTGATTGTGACAACAACTGTCTCGCGCGACGCTAACGAGGCTCCGTGGTACCAAGCGACTGAACCGGCTCCGTTTGTATAAGCACCACCGTGAATCCAGAAGAGGACCGGCAACGACATTCCTTCTGTTGGGGTTCGCGGGGTGTACACATTGAGATTGAGGCATTCCTCTTTCATATGGGAAGCATCCATGTTCAGAGCCATCTCCAGCATTCCCGGAGTTTGTGGGCAGATTGGCCCATAAGCCGTTGCTGTGAAGTTGTCTTCCCACGAAGAGATATCTACGGGGTTCTCAAGTCTTTTGGCAGTCGCAAATGGAATGCCTAAGAACTCACAACTTCCAGTGGGCGAGAGAAGCCCAGTAATTGAGCCTTGATTGGATGCAATGGTGTGTGGCATTTTCTGCATGAAAACACGGTAGTCCCCACGCCCTGTTTGGTCACTAGCGTGTTGCCTGTGTTCGGACGTTTAGCTGGTCGTATTTATGTAGACCTCAACAGGCGACTTTCTTTTTGGGCCTCTACAAGCGCTACCGATGTGCGGGGCAAGAAATTCGCGGCGTTCGGGGAACGAAGCATGATTATGTGGAGACCCACGACCATCTTTAATGAGCGTTACATTTCTATTGGTAGCGACACCTTGATTGGACCTGATGTTGCGCTGTCTGCTGGCATGGTTCCAGGCCAAGAGTGTATTTCAGACATTGTCGTATCCATTGGTGATAGGTGCCTGATTGGTCGAGGGAGTGGCATCGTCGGACACTTCTCCATCACTATTGGAAACGATGTATGGACTGGCCATCATGTGTACATCACTGACCAGAACCATGGATATGAAGATGTGTCTCGTCCGATCTCACAGCAGTCACAGCCAGAGCGAGCAGTGGTGATTGGCGACGGGTCGTGGCTTGGTTATGGCGCCGTAGTGCTACCCGGGGTGACAATTGGAAAACATGTTGTTATTGGTGCCAACGCTGTCGTAACTCACGACATACCTGATTATTCAGTCGCGGTTGGTTCACCGGCGAGAGTCGTTCGCCGACACGACCCTGACCTCGGTTGGGTAACAGTCGACTAGACGGATAAGTCGTACGGGGCTTGACATGTCTTCATGTCATTTTCTCGTGCAAATTTGCTGATGCGTTCACTGACAGGGACACCCTCTACGTCGCTCTCTGCGAAGAATGGACGTGTGGTCGCGTTTTGAAGGGCCACTTCAAAGGCGCGACGATCTGAAATATAGAGGCGGTAATCCGCGATCCAAGCTGGGACTAATTCTTGCCCTTTTGCGTCTGAGGGTATGTCGGCAGCAATTAGGTTTATTGCATTCTCAAGCGCGTCTGTGGCTGCTTTGACTATTTTGGCTTTTGCCTGTAACGCGAGCGGGTCGTCGGCTTTCATAGGAGTGAGGTCCTCGAATGAGAATCGAATGTTTTCTGCTTTCTCGCAATGAGCTTGAGCTCTTGCTTGCCATGCAGTGTCATAAATCTTGTTGAAGCTCTCTCGAGGTGCGAAACCGTACGCGTAAACCCACATTCCAGCAATAAGAACACAGATGGATGTGAGGAGCACGCGAGTAAATTTCTTCAGAAACACGAGATGAATGCTACGCCGAAGGATTGTTCGTTTGTGGTCGCCAGCAGAGCGCCAAGTGACACATGGCAAGAAAGAGACCAATGGGTAGGGCTACGAGACCTGAAGTTTGGTTGATATTCCAAGCGTTATCAATTGACCATGAGCCAGGGCCTGTGATGGCGATGGCAGTAGTGACAGCAACGATAGATGCACAATATTCCCATCCGCCGTTTGGCAGGAATATGAAATACCCAACGCGCCCATGCACTGTTGCTATTGCAACGGACATCAGAGCAATAACTGCAATGCATGCAAGGGGTGTTGCTAATCCAATGATTAGCAGTGCACCAGCAATGATTTCGGTGGCGGCTGCTATCAATGCTTGATGCCTTGGCCAATTCATCCCAATGCTTTTGAACCACGACGCTGTCCCGGAGATACTTCTCGCCTTGTTGATGCCGTGATACGCAATCGAAGCACCGACCGACCCTCGCAAAATGGCCATAGTCACATCAATCTTGTTCATATTAGAACTGTAGATGGCTGCGCATGCTGGGGCGGTGCTGGCAGAATGGATACGTGCACTCTTCTCGTTATGTTTCCCGATGGAGTGCAGTTTTGATGCTTGGTGCGTTGTCGGTTCTAGGGTCTTGTTCGTCTGATCAGAATTCTTCTTGTAGTTCAGGTATTTCAATTTCGGACTACGTCAGTGGCTTCTCACAAGGTCTAGACAACTTCTCAGAAGATAGATATGCCCAGTTGCGCGCGGACTCAAATTCTGCTTACGAACGTGCCGTTAATGCTGTTACTGAAGAATTGGTTTCTAACGAGGCGTCGATGGTTGCGAGGAAGATTGCAACATTCATCTCAGTGATGGACTCGATCGATTGGGATGTGAACAGCGCTCTTGATGTTGGAGAGGCTGTTTCCGCTGCTGTTGAACTCGGTTCAGAAGCAACACTCCGGCTAGCAAATGCAGTGGAAGGTCAACTGGTGAGCAAATGTGGTTTACCGTCGACTCTGGCGCCACCTACTGATTCTGAAATCACTTTGCCCATGGCTCCCATTCCGAGCCCCACTGCCACGGACCCAACGGTAAACCCGTTGAACGATTCTTCGGAAATGACAGTCGTCGGCAAGATGATTGCAACTCAATTTGGTCTCACCATTTCAGATGCTGAAGCAACGTGTTTGGGCACTTCGCTATCTGACATATATGACGTGAGTGGGCCAGACACCGATGACGCCCAATACCAACGACAATTTCAACGCGCCTTTGACAGTTGTGGCATTGAATTCACCATTCCGAATCAATAACGGTGCCTAAACGTTCAAGCGCTCTACAATTCAATAGATGGAAATTGTCTTTGTTCGCCACGCTGAACCAGAGTGGGTTCGAGACAAACTGAACGTTGACAATCCACCGTTGACGCAACGCGGTCACGAGCAAGCATTGTTGTTGGGTGAATGGGCAACGAATGAACATTTTGATGAGGTCTTTGTTTCACCGTTGGTAAGAACGCAACAGACGGCGGCTCCGATACTGAAGGCCTTGGGGATGGAACTGGTCATTGATCCATGGTTGGAGGAAATTCGAAATCCGATATGGCATGGAACTCCTGAAGAAAAAGCCATTGAGGCATACAAGAAAGAGAAGGCAAAGCCCTCGCATGAACGTTGGAATGGTCTCGATGGCGGGGAAGCGGTGTCTGATTTTGTACAGCGCATCAATATAGGTGTCAGTTTGTTCTTGGAAGAACATGGACTGGTGCGGGCGGACACGGATCTACCAATCTGGAAGAAGACTGCTGCGTTCAAGCCGGATACTCGAATTTTGCTGGTCGCCCATGCAGGTACCAGCAGTGTAAGTATTTGCCACATGCTTGGTTTTCCTCCCACGCCTTGGGAGTGGGAGAGGCTAGTCATTGGTCATGCCACTGTTAATCGTCTGGAGTTATTCGAGATTGGTGACGGCATGACTTTTGGTCTTAGTCAGTTGTCGGGCAATGAGCATCTCCCGAAAGAACTGCGCACGTACTGAGTAGTTACCGGGTGTGATTTATGTCGTAGATTGCCGATATGACAGAACAACGTGAACTTGATCCTGATGCACTGAAGATGTTTTCTTTCGGCATCTTCAGCAAATTAGAAGGTGCAGTCACAGCAGGCATGATTCATCTCGGTGATCGTCTTGGGTTGTACGAAAAAATGGCAAATTCCGTTGAAGGTGATACTTCTGAGTCTCTTGCTGCGAAGGCTGGGCTACACGAACGTTGGGTACGTGAGTGGTTACATAATCAGGTGGCGGCCCGCATCGTTACATGTGCGGATTTGGGTGCGACCGCTCCCGTCTTTCATTTGTCTCCAGAGGGCGTGGCCGTGTTGGCGACACCAAATCACCCCGCCTACGGAATGGGCATGTTTCATCGGCTTCCTCAGACCATGGGAGCACTGAACGCAATGCCCGAAGCGTTTCGTACCGGTGTCGGGCACGACTACGACTCACATGGCCCTGAAGGCGCAGTCGGCATCGAACGTAGTTTCGAGCCTTGGAATCAGAATTTTTTGATTCCAATGGTTATTCCCACCCTTGACGGAATACACAAGAAATTGACTGATGGTGCGCGCGTTGCAGATATCGGATGTGGTTCTGGTGGTGCTGCTCTGCTGATGGGCTCGACGTTTCCAAACAGCGTTATCGACGGGTTTGATATTTCGAAGTTTGCCCTAGAGCGAGCAGAAGAGCGCAAGGCAGACGCAAAAGTCTCAAACGTATCGTTTTATGATCCACGAGATAATCCAATTGCAGTTGATCACAGTTACGACCTGATTTGTACTTTTGATTGCATTCATGACATGACTCATCCGACGGAAATGATGAAGACCATTCGTAAAGCTCTAAAGGATGACGGAACCTGGCTGCTGGTTGACATTAAAGCGCATGATTCTCTCGAACTCAATGTCACGAAGAATCCGATGGCATCTTTGCTCTACGGAATCAGCGTCCTTAGTTGCATGTCTTCTGCAATGTCGGAAGCCGGCGGAGAAGGGCTCGGAACGTTGGGGTTGTCGGCTGTGCGTGCTGAGGCAATGGCTCGCGATGCTGGATTCACGCATTTCAAGAAACTTGATGTCGATCATTCGGTGAACGCCTTCTACGAAGTACGGCCGTAGGGGAATACATCAACGCTCTCTTTCTCGTCACTGGATCGTGTGACAGGAAAGAGGGCGAAGACGATCTTGTTTAAGCTGCTGGTACTGGCAGCGGAGTAGTGACGCTGCACGCATCGACTGCAGCAACGATTGGTGTCGGGTCGATAGCTGCCCCACCCAATGGGTGAACTTCAAGGTGAAGGTGTGGGGTGGTTGTGCCACCAGTTTTTCCGAGGTAACCGACAACTTGTCCCGCTTTTACCTTGGTACCAATTGTCATTCCGTCAGCAATCTTCTGCATGTGACCGTAGAAGAAGTAAGTTCCATCAGCCATAGTAAGACGAACACCATTACCGGCAAGCTTGTCTGACGCTTCTGTATAGAGCTTTGTAATTGTTCCGTCTGCAACTGCGTAGAGAAGGTTTCCTTCTTTAGCAATGATGTCAACTCCGAGGTGCTTACGATCTTTGCCGCGAGGTGCGTGCCAGGTGTTCTCATAGCTGCAAAGGCCTTGTACAGGGAATACCGAGATAGCTACAGCTGGAGCAGCGACAAGACCAAGCTTTACTGCAGTCTGTGTTGTCAAGGTTCCTGTAACGGTAAGAGCATTAGCTGTTTGGTACTTCTGAAGCGCAACAAACGTTGCTCCGCCGAAAACTCCGTCAGCGCCACCCTTGACTTCAATACCGGCATTGATTAGTGCTGTCTGCAGTGCACGAACACTGTCACCACGGTTTCCGCGTACTGGAAGTGCTGAAGGGTCAATAAGTGTTGTGGTACTTGCAACGCTCACTGTTGCTGGTGCAACTGCAGGAGCAGGTGCTGGAGCCGCAACTGGTGCGATCAGTGCAAGAGCAACTGCTGTAGGGATGTCGAGAACACCGCTGGCAGTTAAGCCCTTGTTTGTCTGAAATGTTGCGATAGTTGCTGTTGTTCCTGAACCGAACGCACCATCGATACCACCCTTAACTTCGAGACCAGCAGCTTTGAGTGCCTTTTGCACTGCAACAACCGCATCACCTTTGGCTCCACGAACTGGAAGTGTCGAGCTTGTGAAGGGATACACAATGGCAGGAGTGGTAGTTGTGGTTGGTGCAACAGTTGTGGTGGTGGCCTGAACTGTTGTTGTCGTTGCTGCTGCAACTTTGAGAACTTTCGCTGTGGCATTGTCAACAACGCCTGTTGCCTTGAGTCCGACAACCTTTTGGAAGTTCTTCAGTGCGCGTTGCGTAGATTTATTAAAAACTCCGGTGGCTCCACCTTTCAAAGTGAATCCATTACGCATGATCGCAGTCTGTACAGCCACGACGTGTGGACCCTTGTCTCCGAATGCTGGCTGGCCAGGAGCTGTTTTTGCTGTGGCTGATGACGCAACGACAACGCCAGTAGATGCCTGCGCACCTGTTGGGGCCATGACGAGGCCCAAGGTTGCAACTGCCGTGGCAACGATGATGCGATTGACGAAATGTGTGTGGTTGTGAGACATGTGTCTGCTCCCTGTTTTTGATCCGCAATAGGGATCGGCAGGTATGGGCAGAACTTGAGGAATTTCTCACAGAAAATGTTTGGGTAACCACTATGAGTGATATCTGTGATGAGGCGATCACATGGAGTGGTGGGAAGCAAGGCCTCAAGAACCAAAATCGGGACGAAATGCTGTGAGAACATGGTCTTCAGCGCGTTTAGGCGAAACAGGGGAGTTGTATGAGACTGAGCACATTGTCGAGGAGCGTCAAAGGCGCAAGGGTTGTAGTTACTGGGGCTGGGAGTGGCATGGGAAGAGCTACAGCGCATTTGTTTGCCGATGAGGGGGCTCATGTGCTGGTTGTTGACCGGGATTCAGAGCGTGTTCAAGAAGTAGTCCAAGAAATTGTCGGGGCCCATGGTGCTGATGCGGCCCGTGGGTGCAGCGGAGACGTTTCGCATGCTCCAGACCGTGCAGAGATCATTCGTAGCGTTGTGGAAGCCTGGGGTGGAATTGATGTACTCGTGAACAACGCTGGCGTCAGTTTGGTCTCGTCAGTTTTCTCTGATGACGAGACCTTTGCAAACAATTGGGATCAGACAATCGCAATCAATGTTTCCGCCCATGCCCATCTGATTCGCGCAGCACTTTCGTATTTGCAGACGGCGCCAAATGGCGGTCGGGTTGTGAACATCGCGTCCACAGAAGCGATAGTTGCGACGGGGGGCCTGTCCGCCTATACGGCATCAAAGCACGCGGTCATTGGACTCACGAAAAGTTTCGCCGTAGAACTTGGGCGCCACAACATCACCGTCAATGCTGTATGTCCCGGACCCATTGATACGGCCATGACTGCAGGTATTAACGATGAAGCAAAAGAAAAGTACGCAAGAAGAAAAGTTCCACTTCGACGTTATGGAACTCCTGAAGAAGTTGCGCACATGACTTTGAATCTGTGCTTGCCTGCATCATCGTTCGTAAACGGCACTGCAGTAGTTGTAGACGGAGCAATGTCCGTCAAGCACGGCTAAGGCTTTGAAAACCCATCACTCATTCCCGTGAAGCCTGACGGTTCGTGAGCGCCAAGTACAAGAGTTTCAAGAATCCCAATTCCTTCATGCACGCTTCCGTCAGACAGTGTGCAAGAGACGGAACTCAGCGTTTGTGTGTGAAGATTGTGCATCAGCAAGGGTTCTTCCACCGGAACTGTGTATCTGTCTCCACCTGTTACGGATTCACCTTTCCAGTTCCCGTGATTCCATTCTGGATGCAGGTAGCCGAGTCCGTTCATCTGAAAATGGACTAGCGGAGTGAAAACCAGATCGGCAGAGTCCTTTGCAAACTGATACCTCAAAGCAAACTGTTCAGCACGTCGAGTCCCGTGTTCGAAGGAGTATTCATACGTGACAGAGTTGGCGTGTTTGATGGTGTCGGAACCGATCAACATTGCACCTGACTCGTGCCACCGTTGGCCGTCGGAATATTCATTGACATCGAATACGGTGCCGAATCCGTCGAACCAGACGGGGGCCCATAGCCAGTAGAACTGGGGCGGAGTATTTTGCGGTGCACCAAGTTGAATTCGTTCACCAACTCCACGTATTCCCCAAGATCTGTCGCGAGAGCCAACGATGTCTCCAGGAATGAGTTCAGTCCGAACGCCATCCACTTCAATCCAGCCGGTCCATGTTCCTAGTTGGGTGAGCCTGGTGTAACTCATAACTTTTCTGTTTCCCGCGCGTACAAGAAACGGTGGTTCTTCGTACGGCAAAGATGATGCTTCGAAACGAATATCAGCACGGATGCCATGTTCAGGAGAATCAACCGTGATGTGATGTTGTTTCATCGGGACGACAACATCGACTTTGATTGGTCCGACTTCATTACATTGCATGCGATCAAAAGGTGCGCGACCTGAAGAATGCACATTTATCTGTTCTCCGTCTCGCACGACGCTGAACGAAGCATCAATTACGTGTCGATTCGGATACAGACCCATCGCGGCGGCAAAGAAGAGTTTTCCATCTCGTGAATACCCGTTGAAGAAATATCGGTCATAGGCTCCTGGATCGCCTGACTCTGTATGTGCGATTGGTTCAGACGTCTGATGAATTGGGTAGTCGTCAAAGGAAGTGATCATGACTGTGACCGTAGCCACTATTTAACTGCCAATGCCAGACGGAAACCGAAGCCGTTGCTGTCGTACAGTGTGTTCCGTGATTACGGTTTCCCAGAAGGCTTTTCGAACTGTGGCAGGAACTGCTTTGGGTTCCTTGTCTGTCATTATCTTCTCCGGCGCAATGGTCCGATTGACAGGTTCAGGTCTTGGCTGTGCTGACTGGCCACGATGCAACGAGGCAAAATTTGTCGATGTATCTACTGGCCACACGTTGATCGAGCAAGCAAATCGGTTGTTCACAGGTTTTGTATCACTCAGCGTGATTGCAGCGGTGTTGCTGGCTCACTTTCGTAGACCTCTGAGAAAAGATCTGGTTCGCCTTGCATGGGGTTTGGTGATTGGAGTTCTGGCCCAGATCATCATCGGAGGCATCGTGGTGCTCACCGGCTTGAACCCGTACGCGAACATGGCCCACTTCCTAGTGTCGCTGGTTCTGGTGGCTAACGCCTTTGTCTTGTATCGCCGTTCAGGAGATCAGCCTGCGACGTATTTTCGAACAGGCCCTGTTCGCATAGTTATGGCTATCCGATTAGTTGTCATCAGTTGTGCGTTGGCTTTAGTGACGGGGACCGTAGTAACGGCAACTGGTCCACACGCAGGAGACGAGGATGCGGTTCGATTTGGTTTTGCCTTGACCAGTGTTGCTCGCGTTCATAGCGTGAGCGTCATCATCACAATTGCGCTCATCATCTTTCTTGCGATTCGAGCAAGACAACTGAACGGCGACTCGAGTACGCGTGACGCGATACAAGCTTTGTTGATTACGGCCGTGTTTCAGGGCGCTATCGGTTATGTCCAATACTTCAATGGTGTGCCTGTGGCGTTAGTGGCAGTTCATATCGTTGGTGCCACGGCCTTGTGGTTCGCCGTGTGCAACTTAGCGGTATCTCCATCACGCGAGTTACAGAATCTTTGACCTACTGAAGCAGGAGATCGTATAGATGACTGCAATCATTCAGAGTCAGCACACTCGGCGTTTCACTCAGTTTCACAGTTGTAATGCTTGTATTTTCAACCATCATCCATAGTGATCGTTGCGTTCCCAACATTTCTGCCAAATACGCATTGATGACCCCGCCGTGACATACAACTGCAATGCATCCGCCTTCATGTTGCGCGGCCAATGCATTGATGCGAGTTGATACACGCGAGCGAAAGTTCTGATCGCCTTCAGCATTCGGTATTCCGTCCCACCGCCCAATGGCGGCCCATTTGACATACTCGGCATCAGCTGTGGCTGCACGTCTACGAAATTCACCGTTACCCCAATCGCCAAGGCGCACTTCTTCTAAATCTTCAAATACGCCCACCTCCAGTTTGTGATGCGATGCGATTGCCTCTGCTGTATGAAGTGCTCGTAACAGGTGACTTGAATACACAGCGTCGATACGTGCCTTGGACAATCGATTTCCAACCGCAAGTGCTTGTTTCTTGCCAAGGTCATGCAATGGAGGGTCGACGCTTTCGGGCGACCCTGGGACAATGTCTGCAGACCTTCCGTGGCGAATAAGGAGCACTCTGCATCCATCGCCGATAGAGCCATCAAGAGTTGGTTGAGGGACGCTAGTTGAGTCTGGCGACCCAACTGATTTCTGAGTTTCCATAGTTGTTATCTTTGTTGGTATGACCAAAGAAGATGAAGTCCTACTAGAAGTTTCTAACCGAATTGCAACAATCACTTTGAATGCCCCGGGACGAATGAACACCATTTCAGGGGTCATGCTTGATTTGTTATCTAAAAAACTCCTTGAAGCGGATCGCAACCCAGACGTTCGTTGCATCGTGCTGACCGGCGCGGGTCGTGCGTTCTGTGCAGGGCTTGATCTCGGATCGCAAGCGGGAAAGACCGAATCGCTAGGAGTGCTTGATGACACCGGTGCGAACATGGCCGAGTTTGACCTTCGTGAGGCACCACCAATCGTTCTTCACGGCATCGACACTCCCGTGATCTGTGCACTAAATGGCGGGGCAGCCGGGTACGGACTAGACATTGCGCTTGGTTGCGATATTCGTATTGCTGCTGACACCGCAAAAATGGCGCCAGGCTTTGCTAAGCGTGGAATTCTTCCAGAGAGTGGTGGCACTTGGTTGTTGCCACGAATGGTTGGCTACGCACGAGCTGCTGAGATTGCGTTCACGGGTCGCACTTTGATGGCTAATGAATGTTTTGAAATGGGTCTGGTGAACAAAGTTGTTCCTGCTGATCAATTGATGGATCACGTTATGGATATGGCGGGGGAGATCGCATCAAACGCTCCGTTAGCGGTTCGAGCGATTAAGAGAATGATGCGAGCAGCAGAAACTGAGACTTTTGAGCAGAATGTGCATCACGTGTTTCTTCAACTGCTACCGCTCTTCCGTACGAAAGACTTCAAGGAAGGCGTTGCAGCATTCATCGAAAAGCGCCCTCCAAACTTCATTGGCCGTTAAAGGACTTCGTGACATCTCAGGATCCTTTCTTGGTGTTGTGCATAGAGCGCGGAGCCTCAGCTGACGAAATACGACAAGCTTGGAAAAAAAGAGCTCGCATGGTTCACCCCGATGTTGGGGGAACTGATTCGGCAATGCAGGAACTCAATGAAGCCTTGCAGTCAGCATTGGAACTTGTTGGAGCTCCAGTAAGTCTGAAAGCGGTTCCGCCTATCTTGGTGAGGCGAGAACGAGACGTTTCAAGTTTTACTGTTGATGTACTTCCGGCAGAATGTTTCGAAGCGTTGCTAATTGTCGCAGGAATCAGCGGAGCTATTTCATATGAAGATCCTCCGTATCAGTTGGAGTTTTCTCTGCATGACTCTGATGTGACCGGCGCACTCAATGGCTGGTGTCGGTGCGACCTAGTGCCAGAAGCAGGAGCAACAACTGTTTCACTACTTGTCGGCACTGAAGCTTCTTCAGAGGGAGTTTCAGTAGAAGAGGTCAGGGACTATTTGGTTGCGAACCTCAATGGAATTGAATGGCCCAACTAACTCGAGGCTGCAGCTTTCCGAAGCCGATCGCGTATGGCTGCACCTAATCCGCCTTCTGGGGGCAGTACGGCAATCACTACTTCTCTGCAACGCAAATCTGCTGCACGTAGGTCATCGTACAAACTCAGTGCATAGGTGGTCGGATCGTCATAATGCAAAATTTCCACTGACAGTCCCTTGGAAATGTACTGACCCAGTAGGTTTTGTGCGTGGGATAAAGAACCACATAATTCCACTCGAGCGCTAGGCGCATAATGGGCCAGCAACATGCCTGGAGCGCGTGACGGGCCGTCCGTCATTGATATTTCAAGACCGGTGACTTTTGCGATCTCAAGAGCCGATACTTTTCCGGGACGCAGAATCTGAATAGAGGATCCTGTGCAATCAACGATTGTTGATTCGATGCCGATTGCGCATTGTCCACCGTCGAGCACAAGGTCCACTGTGTCTCCGAGATCATCGACAACGTGTTGTGCACTGGTAGGGCTGACGCGACCAAATCGATTAGCCGAAGGCGCAACCACAGCCTCATTCAAGGTTTCGAGAAGTGCAATGGTCATGTCATGGGCAGGTATCCGCAACGCGACGGTGTCGCGGCCCCCGGTAACCCAGTCGGAAACAAGACGAGTTCGTGGAACAAGGAGAGTGATCGGACCTGGCCAAAACGTACTTGCAAGCAATTGAGCAACCTCATTCAATTTGCCCCACCGATTGATGTCGTCGTGCGGAGACAAGTGAATGATTAGCGGATGTGATGTTGGTCGTTGCTTTGCATTGAAAACACGAGACACGGCTTCCTCGTTCAATGCAACTGCCGCTAATCCGTACACGGTCTCTGTCGGGATGCCTACAATTCCTCCGGCCGTCAGTGTTTGAGATGCTCGAACAATGTCTTGCGTTATGCGCGAGGGAAAGTTCATGCAGCGAGGAAATCCAGAATCGCATCAATAAATGAGAAGGCTTCTGGTGTTGCGAAGTGATCGGTGTTCTTCAGGACTTTTAACTTCGCATTTGGAAAAGCAGCAGCTAGTCGAGTTGCCGGACCAGCAAAATCAGCATCGCCAATAACGATAAGAATCTCGTTTGTCACTTTTGATAATTGTTCTTCCGAGACTGGATCTGATGGAGGGCGCTTCATGATTGCGGTGAGAGCTAGTAGGTCATTTCCAGGTGAGTTGCCATAATGGGCAAACATTCGTGCAAACGTGTCATCCTCTGGTGCGCGACCCTCTAACGCATCAACAATTCTTTTGTTGGCATCTGGGGGTGACATTGTAAAAACCCCGTCACCAATTCCCGATAGCACTACTTTGCCGAAGCGATGCGGTGCAGCGATGAGAGCGCGAAGGATGGTTAGAGCGCCTAGCGAGAATCCGACAGCATCAACTACTGGTTCCTGCGGCAAGTGTTCAAGGAGCCACGTCGGAAGTTCGACATAGGCCGCAGGGTCATGTGGCTTGTCTTGTTCTCCGTGCCCTAAGAGATCAAGTCCGACAGGATTACGCCCGACATCAGCCAGAAGAGCGTCAATTCCAGGCTTTTGCCATGTTTCGCGGAAACTACCGCCCCAACCATGAACTAGGACGACGGGAACGTTCTCGGTAGATGCCATGCCTACACGGTAGTCTCGTCATGCCCTATGCGGTTCTTACATGATCTCCCAGCCCACGATTTGACCTATAACGATGTGTTTATGGTCCCGAGCAAGTCCTCGGTGTCATCGCGTTTCGACGTAAACCTCAGTACCCCAGATCAGGTGGGGACAAATGTTCCCATTGTCGTCGCAAACATGACTGCCATCGCTGGCCGTCGAATGGCCGAAACTGTTGCACGGCGTGGAGGACTTGTCGTCCTGCCACAAGACATTCCTCTCGACATTATTGAGATGGTTGTTGAACATGTGAAGTCGCGGCACCCCATCTTCGAAACCCCCATCACGCTTGCTCCAGAAGACACCGTGGGCGAGGCGTTGAGTCTGATTCACAAGCGTTCGCATGGTGCAGTCATAGTTGTTGATTCTGAAAATCGTCCAGTGGGTGTTTTCACTGAGTATGACGCCGTCGGTTTCGACCGGTTCACTCAACTTAAAAATGTCATGAACCTTGACATGGTCTGTTTTACGGATTCGATGCCAGTAGCTGATATTCACGACAAGTTGATAGACCAACGTTTGTCATTTGCACCGGTAGTCGACAAGAACGGAATCCTCGTTGGGGCAATCACACGCAAGGGTGCTCTACGCAGCACCATCTACGCGCCAGCCACTAACGCGAAGGGTCAGTTTTTAACATCAGTTGCGGTTGGTATCAACGCAGATCCAGCAAAGCGCGCAAAAGCACTGGTTGCACTCGGAGTTGATGTTCTAGTCATCGATACAGCTCATGGCCATCAAGACCGTATGTTGAGGGCCATTGAGGCTGTGCGCGCTGTTGCGCCGTCCACAACGATCGTTGCTGGAAATGTAGTGACTCGTGAGGGCACACGAGATCTACTTAACGCGGGTGCAGACATCATCAAGGTTGGCGTCGGACCTGGTGCTATGTGTACTACTCGAATGATGACAGGTGTTGGTCGACCACAGTTCAGTGCAGTTCTGGAAAGCGCAGAGATGGCTCGCTCTATGGGCAAGCATGTGTGGGCAGATGGCGGAGTACGTTTCCCACGCGATGTGGCTCTCGCAGTGGCAGCAGGTGCAGCCAACGTAATGTTCGGATCGTGGCTCGCAGGAACCTATGAATCTGCAGCTGACACCTTGCGTGACACAGAAGGGCGTCTGTACAAAGAGAGTTTCGGCATGGCCTCTAATCGCGCTGTAAAGAATCGTACCCGGGCAGAAACTGCTATCGAACGGGCGAAAAAAGAGCTATTCGAAGAGGGCATTAGCACTTCGCGTATGTACCTCGACCCCGTGCGACCCGGTGTTGAAGACATCATCGATCAGATAGTTGCTGGGCTTCGTTCAGCATGCACCTATGCAGGTGCCTCGAGCATCGAAGAGTTTCACGAACGTGCCGTTGTCGGAGTTCAAAGCGCAGCCGGATACGACGAAGGTCGACCTCTCGGCACCAGTTGGTAATCATGCGTGTCATTGCGATCGATGGTCCTGCCGGGGCAGGAAAATCGACTGTTGCCCGCCAGGTTTCTACAGCAACTGGACTTCGTTACCTCGATACAGGGGCCATGTACCGCTGTGTGGCCTTAGAAGTGCAAAACACGGCAACTGATCCCAATGACGCGGACGCCGTCGGCAAGATTGCACGTGATGTCAAGGTTGTCATTGAACGTGACGCAGCCAAGTTGAATGGCGTTGACGTGTCTACAGAAATTCGTACTGGCGAGATCAATGCAATTGTCAGCATCATTGCTGCTCATACTCCTGTTCGTGATGCCATGAGAGAACAACAACGGAAGTGGATTGAAGCCCAGAAGGGCGGAGTCGTGGAGGGTCGCGACATCGGAACTGTCGTTTTTCCCGATGCGATTCTGAAAGTCTTTCTTACTGCCTCACCTGAAGTACGCGCCGAACGTCGCGTTGGGCAAACAGGTGGGGACATTACGGCAGTGGCGGCAAGCATTGCTGAACGAGACCACCTTGACTCCACCAGGCTTGACTCGCCATTGCGACCGTCTGAGGACTCGGTGATCGTTGATTCCAGCAACAGAACGATTGAAGAAGTCGTTGCAGAGATTGTTTCTCATTTCGAAAGAGTTGATCATGGCTGAAGTTGACACATTCATGGCGGGCCAAAGTTTTCTCAGTCGACTCTTCTACAGACTTCTGCGCGGTCTAGTTGTGTTCGTGTGTGTGTCGTACACCCGCACAACAATCATTGGCAAAGAGAATATTCCGAAGTCCGGAGCTTTCCTTTTGGCACCCATTCACAGATCAAACATTGATACGCCTCTGGCAGCAGCGGTGACTTCTCGTCGAATGCGATTCATGGGCAAGGACACGATTTGGAAATTCGGCCCAATCGGGTGGATCGTGTCGGCTCTTGGGGCGTTTCCCGTTAGTAGAGGCACGGCAGACCGTGAAGCTTTGCGTCGATGCGTGACGGTTCTAGAAGCGGGAGAACCATTAGTGCTTTTCCCAGAAGGAACACGTCAGAGTGGACCCGTTGTTCACCCACTGTTTGATGGCGCAACCTATGTTGCCGCTAAGGCCGGCGTACCAATAATTCCGGTTGGAATCGGCGGTTCCGAGCGCGTTATGCCCAAAGGTTCAAAGATGATCTACCCACGCAAGTGCGTCGTAGTTATTGGTAAACCGATTCAGACAATAATGAACGGTACAGAACGTTTGCCTCGGTCTGCTTTGAAAGATCTGAGCTCTAACTTGTCTAGTGAATTGCAACGATTGTTCGATGAGGCACAGCGTTTAGCTGGTAGTCCAAATATCTACTAACTAGCGCTGTAGAAATGCACTCATTATCGAAACCATGTGTAATGGGTCGCTAGCGCCACACATTTCTCTGGCCGAATGCATTGATAATTGCGGAATGCCGATGTCAATAGCTTCGATGCCAAGTTGTGTAGCCGTGATTGGTCCGATTGTTGAACCGCATGGAACGTTGTTTCGTGACGCAAAAGTTTGTAACGGAACACCACTCGACTCTGCGATTGAACGAATATGTGCCAGTCCGCGGGCGGATGTTGCATATCGTTGGTTTCCATTCACCTTGATGGCAGGACCATGGTTAATCAGCGGTGCGTGTCGTGGTTCATGGCGTTCTGCATAGTTCGGATGAATGGCATGGGCATTGTCGGCTGACAGACACCAAGAAGAAGCAAGACGATCAAACTGTTGGCCTTCACTAAGACCGTGTTGCGTCGCGATGCGGGAAACAACGTTTGCAAGCATCGGGCCAGCAGCCCCGGTGGAGCTGTTACTGCCCACTTCTTCATGGTCATTGAGAACGAGTATCGAAGTGTGCTGGGATTCTGGAGCATTACGCAGCGCTTCAATTGCGCTCCAACAGGATGCTTGGTTGTCTAAACGGCCACTCGCCAAGAGCGATTCATCTGCACCCAAGAGTGAGGCGCTAGAAATATCAAATAGATGAGCATCGAAAGCTGATACGTCTGCAACGCCCGAGGTCCGTTGTATCCAATCAATGAATGATTGCTTAGTTGAACCCCATACAGGTGTCATGTGTTGGTGACGGTCGAGATGAAGACCTTTGTCTCCAATCTCCCTATCAAGGTGAATCGCCAATTGCGGAATGCGAGCAAGAGCCTGCGGAGCCGAAAACAAATGAGCTACACCGTTTGAATCAATGACACGTCCCGCAATACCGAGGTCTCTGTCAAGCCACGAATTCAGAAGTACTCCGCCATAAATCTCTATTGCCAATTGCGACCAACCGAGTTGGTGAATGTCAGCATGGGGCAAGACCCGCAAGTTGGGGGAGTCGGTGTGCGCGCCAATGATTCGTAGTGCCCCCGTTGAGGCGCCAAGCCTCCAGGCAACAATGCAGCCGTCAACGGCTAGATAACCAAGGCTGGGTAACTCACTACCAAGTTGAGTTGTTCGTATGAACCCGGCCGCTTCAAGATTCGACGCCGCTGTCTCCACAACATGGAACGGTGTTGGACAATTATCGAGCCATTGAAGGAGCGAGCCGATTGTTGTCTCAGGCATGGAATAGGCCCGTTGGTAACCCTGAACCGCGAAGATGCGAAGTTTCATTAACAGAAAGAATGCTGCGATGCCCGGAAGACGAAGCAGCTATGCGATGTATTGATGTGTAATTCGGATAGAAGAACTGCGAACTTGAAATACCAAGAATGTGAGAGAGATAGTCGTTGATTACACCACCATGACAGGTGACGACAACGGTGTCACCACGATGTTTGGCAATGATTCCTTCGATTGCTTCAAGAACGCGGTTGTGGAAATCTTCAGGAATTTCGTCAGAACTGAAACCCCCCTTAGCCATTTCTAACCAACGAGGGTCGTTCGCTGCCTTCAATTCTTCGACAGGAATGTATTCATTTGAATGCTGATCCCACTCTGCAATACCCGGAACCAAGATTGGGTCAATGCCAATTGCAGATGACAACGGTTCTGCAGTCTGCACAGCGCGACGTAGCGGACTTGAGTAAATCGCATCGACATTCTCGGACATCATGTACGCAGCAAAAAGAGCTGCCTGCGCATGTCCGTCGATGGATAGCTCAGGGTCAGCTGGTCCATCGGTATTTTCTTTCCTCACCGGGAGGCCATGACGCACAAGAATTAGTTCCACAACTATGAAAGGATAGGGAAGTGGCTCGTGAGCAGCATCATCGACTGGACGAGTCTCCAATATTTTCCACTGAGACCGGCCCAAACTCCGAACCATTAGTCGTTCTTATCCACGGCTCCCTTGACCGAAGTGGCGGAATGGCGCTTCTCGCTCGCCACATACAGGGTGTACATCGAGTTTTGCGTTACGACAGGCGAGGCTACGCACGATCGTGGCCCCATGAAGGTCCATTCACCGTTAATGACCAAGTTGACGATCTCGTCGGACTAATTGAAACAAGGAGAGTCGTCCTCATTGGTCACTCTTTCGGAGGAAACATTGCGTTGGCAGCGGCTGCGCGTCTTGGCGCTCAAGTCGTGGGAGTAAGCACATACGAGACTCCTCTGTCGTGGATGGAATGGTGGCCTGGAACCACAGCAGGCGCGATGGCTGTGGCTTCGTCTGAAGCTGACGCAGCCCAGAACTTCATGATTCGCCTCATTGGGCGCAAACGATGGGAAGCATTGCCCGATAGAACGAGAGAGGAACGCAGACGCGAAGGCGTTGCGTTGGTTGGCGAACTCACTGCACTGCGTAGCAAGGCACCGTGGGCTGTAGAAGAAATCACATGCCCAGTTCTGTGTGGCTTCGGTTCTCTCGGAATGAAACATCACGCAGAGGGAGCTAAGTGGCTTTCGCAAAACCTTACGAATGGGCACTTAGTCGAACTTCGCGATGCTGCTCACAGTGCACCAATGACACACCCGTTGCAGTTCGTGAACGAACTAGTACTTCCTCATTGCGAGGGCTGAGGAACTTTGACTTTTACTTCTTGCCCAAAAAAGGTGCACGTTGTGTTAACTGAAGCAGACGCCGTTGCTTGAGCCTTCACTGAGTTTGCACAGTCAATAACTTGAGCTCGCTGTGAGTATCCAGCCAGGGCAATGGCTACAAAGATCACTAGCGAAATGATCTTTCCAATGATGGAGGAGACCACTTTCATCAGAATTAGGCCAACAACGATTGAGGCGCCCGAGAGCCCCAAAGCGAGGTTTTTGAGGGTTTCGATGTCGGTTGATGCCCATAAGGAGTTCATTCCATCACCATAGATGGCGAACAGCCCGTAGCGTTGTCATTATGCCTGTCGAGCAATTCACGGTCGCGATACTCATTGGCGGCGATAGCTCTCGTATGGGCGTCGACAAGGCAACCTATGAGATCGATGGAATTTCAATGGCTAACCGTGTGTCGCTTGCGGCTCAAGAGGCCGGGGCTTCTCAGGTACTGATCATTGGTGGTACGGCTGCTCGAGCAAAGACAATTACTGGTACATGGAAGAAGGACGGCTTCCCAGGTGAAGGTCCACTTGGTGGTGTTATCACAGCACTGAAGCATGCGGATCACGATTCCGTCGTAGTGCTGTCATGTGACATGCCTTTCATTACAAGTGCAGTTATTTCAAGTCTGGTCAAAGGCCTTAACGACGCCCAGGCAACGGTAGGTCGCACTGATCGTTTGAACTGGTTGTGTGCGGCCTGGTCGAAAGAGGAATGTTCATCAACTTTGCAATCTGTGTGGAAGAGAAACGAACGAGCTGTACATCGTGCTGCAGTATTGCTTGACGTAGCAGAAGTGCCTGTTCCAGCCAATGCGGTGCGAAACATAAATTCGTTTGCAGATCTGAACCCTTCAGATGAGCCAACTACTATCTAGACATGTCAATTACTGAAATTTCAATATCTGAACTAGCTGCCATGTCTGAGCGCACGGTGATCGACGTTCGCGAGGTTGATGAATACGTCGAAGGTCATGTTCCAGGGGCTATCAATATTGCTCTCTCAGAGTTGGTAGGACGCGAAAACGAATGTGCACTCGGGCCGGTCGTGTACGTCATCTGCCAGGCAGGTGGACGGAGCCTCCGGGCGTGTGGCCACTTGTCAACCATTCCAGCACTCGACGGCACAACGTTCATCAATGTTGCTGGCGGAACTGGCATGTGGATTGTTGAAGGGCACGAGGTGACCACAGGTGACACAGCGTCCTGACATCTCATTTGAGTGGATTGACACAAACTCAGCCTTGATGGAGTTTGTGTCTTATGCATCTCAGCAGGATGTGTATTACCTGGATACCGAGTTTCACAGGGAAAAGACATACTTTCCCCAATTGGCACTGATTCAAATTGCAACCGGTGATCGTCTTGGTGTCATTGACCCCGTCTCGTGTGATGCGACGTTGATGCGTCCTCTGATGGATGGGCCGTCGCTATGCGTGCTCCATGCTGCTCAACAAGATCTTGACGTGCTAACTCAAAGTGTCGGCTTTGTACCGTCACGTATTCTGGACACACAATTGTGTGCAAGTTTCCTCGGGTACACTCAGCCGTCACTCGCGTCTCTTTTGCAATCACTCTTGAAAGTTGTCGTGCCGAAGGGTGATCGCCTAACGGACTGGTTGCGTAGACCACTCACATCAGATCAATTGCGGTATGCAGCGTCTGACGTTGCGTATCTGGCCGAACTCTCATCCATTATCTTTTCAGATCTTGAAAAACGTGGACGTATGGAGTGGGCTGCTGAAGCGTGTGAGGAACTTCGCACACGACCGACTGGACCTAACTCACCTGACGAGGCATGGCTTCGCGTGAAAGATGTTCGCACGTTGCGAGGAAAGTCGCGCTTTGTAGCACGGGCTGTAGCGAAGTGGCGCGAAGAACGCGCAATGGATCTTGATCTTCCGCCTCGTCATGTTTTGTCTGACATAGCGGTTCTTGGAGTAGCTCAACGTGCTCCTCGTACAGCAGAAGATCTCGTGCAAAGCAGGGGAGTCGATAATCGGCATGCCAACGGCGTTCACGGTAAGGCTTTGCTTGATGCGATTCAATTTGGTGTCGCTGACTCCGTCGACGGGGAACTCAATTTGCCAACTAGCGATGGAGATGATCTTGAGAAATCCATGAGACCTGCGGTGACTCTGGTTTCAGCATGGATAACTGAACTAGCAAAGCAAAGCGATTTGGACGCAGGCCTGCTCGCCACGAGAAAAGACATTGTTGACCTTCTCAGCGGATCACCAGAAGCGCGACTTCGCCACGGGTGGCGTAAGGACATTGTCGGCGCAGATATTGAAGACCTAGTCGCGGGCCGAAAGGCTCTGACGTTTACTGGAACCTCAGGATCTGGCCTCAAACTCGTTGATATTGACCCATCCTGAGGCAATAGTCATCTTTTTGTCTCACTGACCTGTACACTCGTTTCGGTTGTCCAGTAGGCATTTATGCCAATGAAATGTTCGGAGACCGACCATGAAAAAAGGTCGACATCGCCGGTTTGAAGAAGCGCGGAAATTGAAGCAAGCAGGCCCCAGTGCCGCAGACCTAGGTCTTGGTGACTCACCACGAGTGAGTTCTACCGATGATGACGAGTATGCAGCCATTGCCGAGCGCTACGGGGTGCGCTTCGACGAAGACGAAGACGAATCCGAAGACGACATCGATTAATCCGGATAGCCGGACAGAAAACGAAATACCCCCATGACAAACTCCTTACGCAATGTTGCCCTAGTGGCGCACGTCGACCACGGTAAAACCACTCTTGTGGACACCCTTTTGAGGTCTACAGGTGCTTTTGCATCTCATGCCGCAGTTATCGACCGGGTCATGGACTCGGACGACCAAGAGCGCGAGCGCGGTATCACCATTCTCGCTAAGGCAGCCCGAATCAATTACGGAAGCACCCTCATCAACATTGTGGACACACCAGGTCACGCTGACTTTGGTGGAGAAGTGGAACGTGCACTTGCACTCGTCGACGGAATCGTTCTTCTGGTGGATGCTGCTGAAGGCCCACTGCCTCAGACCCGTTACGTGTTGTCGAAAGCACTTGGTCTCGGTTTGCCTGTCATCTTGGTTATCAACAAGGTTGACCGCCAAGACGCACGCCCTGAAGAAGTGTTGGTCGAAGTTGAACAATTGTTCCTTGATCTTGCTAGTTCAGATGATCAGTTGTCTTTCCCCGTTATTTCAGCAGTCGCCCGTGAAGGTCGCGCAATGATGGGTATCGGAATGCCAGCAGCCGATGCTGACCTGTCGTGCCTTCTTGACACAATTTTGACAACAGTGCCAGCTCCAACGGGCGACCCGACAGCGCCACTTGCCGCACTGGTTACCAACCTTGATGCGTCTGAATACCTTGGACGTCTCGCTATTGGTCGCGTACATAGCGGCGTTATGAAAAAAGGCGACACAGTCGCTTTGTGGGGTAAAGACACCGACGGAAATCCGTTAAAGCGCCGTATTGCCCAACTCAGTGTGTTCGACGGAATCGGCAGAACTGAAGTGGAATCAATTTCAGCAGGAGACCTTTTCGTTCTCGCTGGAATTCCTGAAGTTGAAGTGGGAGACACCATCTCAGCACTGACGGTGACGACTCCGTTGCCACGCCTAGAAGTTGACGAGCCAGTTATCCGCATGGCCTTCGGTGTGAACACCTCTCCCTATGCAGGACGCGAAGGAAAGTTCGTTACTAGTCGCCATTTGCGCGACCGCTTGCAGAAAGAGATCCTTGGAAACGTGTCCATCAAGATTGCTGACACTGATTCACCAGACGTCACCAGTGTTGCTGGTAGAGGTGAATTGCAGCTTGCAGTTCTTATTGAGAACATGCGCCGCGAAGGGTTCGAACTTCAGGTAGGTCGTCCCGAAGTAATCACCAAGGAAATCAACGGTAAGCGCCACGAGCCTCTCGAAGCTGGGACGTGCGACGTTCCTGACGAGCATGTGGGCACCATTACTCAAGGCCTTGCTCCACGTAAAGGCCGTGTAACAGACCTTCGTCCAGGAGATCCGGGCCGCACCATTGTGTCTTTCGAGGCACCATCACGCGGACTCATCGGTTTCCGTTCCATGTTGATGAGCAGCACACGCGGAACAGCTCTTTTGCATCAGACACATGCAGGCTGGACCCCATGGGTAGGCGAGTTGCCTCACCGTTTGGGCGGAGCCATGATTGCTGACCGCATCGGATCAACAACTGGCTACGCACTCGACAACCTGCAATTACGCGGAGAGCTATTCGTAGCGCCAGGTGTTGAGGTCTACGAAGGAATGGTCATCGGAGAAGCTGCTCGCGGCGAAGAGATGGTCGTGAACGCAGTGCGTGCCAAAGAGAAGACCAACATTCGTACTCATAGCCATGATGATGGCCCAAAGCTTGCAGCACCTGTTGATCACACATTGGAAACTGCCATTGAGTGGATTGGCGACGATGAACTTGTGGAAGTAACTCCGAAGAGCATTCGTATTCGTAAGCGGGGCCTCAGCATCGAAGAGCGCCGTAAGTCTTCGAAAAAGGGCTAACTAGCCCAATCGAATTAGTCCTTCTTGCGTAGTGCAGGATGGGGTAGCGCAACCCCTACAGGAGCCGACAACATCTTCACCAAGATGGCGTATGCCTTTTTGCCCATGATCTCTGTGAGCTCATCAGTGAAGAATGTGTAGGTGGGGTCTTTGCCGACAAATGAATCAGCGGATTCAGTGCACCACCAATGAAACTCGTCTCCGCCTTCGCCCCAGTCGCGTCGCTTCCATTCACGGATAGTTGACACGACGTAGCCGCCGTCTTCGATGTGTTCTTCAAGACGAATAGGAACTTGCCAACATACGTCTGGTTTCCAGTCCATATGACGTTCGCCAGCTTCAACAGCAGCGATATGGAATGCACAACCGGTGCCACCTTCAAAACCTGGCGGATTATGAAAGATGCACGCACCGTTTACGACGCGCGTCTTCTTTTCGCCGTCCTTCTCTGTAGAGAACCAGCCTTTATCCTTGGCTTTGTCCTTGTTCTTCCAATGACGACCCTTGAGGCGCTTTACATACTTTGTGACATTCTTGAAGTCTTTTTCATCAAGGAAATGGGCACCAAAAGAGCAACAGCCGTGCATCAACTCTGGTGAGGCCTCATCAAGGATGCCTTGGCAGCCCTGGCCATAAATGCACTTATAACTTGATCGCAAGAATGTTGCATCAAGCATCCAGGTACGCATTTCGTCGGGATCTTCAAAGCTGATCCATTCGTGTGGTTGGTCTTCTCTAGGCACAAGAGATAACGCTACGCCATTGGGACCCTCTCCACACATACCACCACGCTTGTGGCACAGTATTCATCTGACAGTCATCTGAAAGGGCGACACAATGAGCGATATAGACGCGATAATTTCCGACCTCGAGAGAGCCAGTGAAGCGTTGAATGATGCCGCCATGTCATTGATAACAGGTGCAATACGAAACGGCGAAAAGGAGCGTCCCCCGTTAGAGAAAAAGGTATCTCAAGCCAGACGGTCTGTTGACAAGGCTCTCTTTATTCTGCGATCTGTCTAGAACTCATTAAGTGCGTTGATTAGCCCCCGCAGATCTGCAAAACCTTTCGCTGCGTATTTCAAACTGACCCTCGGCAAATCCGGCAGGTCATTGTCTTTCACTTCTTCAGGTGTGGCAGTTGTTTGAAGAATTTCTCCGTCGGATGCGAGGGGGGCGAAGCGATGTGCAATATCCGCGAATTGCGCCGATGGAATCGAGCGCTGCATACGGATGTATAGAACATCGTTGACGAACCGTATTGAGTTGTAATTTGAATAAAAGCGCGTTATCTCGTTGACTGCATCTTCAATGTTGTCTGTAATTGTGTACAACGAAGTATCGCTAGGTGAGATAAGACCATGATCGAGCAGTAAAGGCTCCATTGCATTCATCAGGGGCGTCCAGAAGGGCTGACCAGGGACCTCTAGAAAAACTATAGGTACCGGAACAGACTTAGCTGTTTGAGCAAGTGTCAGCAGTTCAAAGGTTTCGTCCAGAGTCCCGAAGCCACCTGGCACACAGAGAAAAGCATGAGACTCTTTAACGAGCATGAGTTTTCTTGTGAAGAAGTAGCGCATGCTGACGTACTTGTCGTCTCCGGCAATAACGGAGTTGGCACCGGTCTCAAATGGAAGCCGAATAGAAACACCTATTGAGTTCTCTCTACCAGCACCCACCATTCCGGCTTCCATAATTCCTGGGCCTGCACCAGTGACAACCATGAACTGATGATCGGCAAGAGCCTTGGCGGTAGCCGCCGTCAAGGCATAGATAGGGCTGTCGGAAGTTGTGCGAGCCGAACCAAAGATAGAAACTTTACGAACTTCTCTGTATGGCGCAAACATTGTGAACGCTCTACTCATCTCTTCAACTGCGGAACTTGCAATCTTTATGTCTAGTGAAGAGGATGGGCCACCAACAAGGTCAGTCACAGTTTTTAGAATACGATTCAGCTGCCGTACTTCTGATGGAGTGCGTTGTACCTTCTCGAAACTCTTCAGCAAATCATCAATTGCTTTACGTGTGTTCGATGATGCAGTCACTGTGTTACGAAATCCCTGACGCTTTATCTTCAAGTACACCAATGAGCTCGTCAAAGCTCTTTATGAAAGAGGCGACGCCTTCGGCCTCTAATTGGGCTGCAACTTCGTCGACATCAATTGCATTCATGGCTAATTCAGCCCACTGACGCCGGCTAACACCAATGTTCTGATCAATTGTGCGCGCAAGCGTTCCATGATCTGCAAAAGCTTCCAGAGTCGCATCTGGCAACGTATTGACGGTGTCAGGTCCAATCAATTGATCTACGTACATCGTGTCCGGATACGTGGGATTCTTCGTGGATGTTGAAGCCCACAATGGACGCTGAACCGTGGCACCAGCTTTCGCAAGTGCCTCCCATCGTGGCCCACTGAACGTTTTTTGAAATGCTGCATAGGCAAGCCTCGCCTGATTGACGGCTGCGGTTCCGCGAAGTGCGAGAGCTGCTGGAGTGCCAATCGATTCAAGACGTTTATCGATCTCATTGTCAACGCGACTAATGAAGAAACTCGCAACACTCGAGATGTTGGAAACAGGGGAACCCGAAGCCATTCGCTGTTCTAGACCATCGATGTAGGCGTCCATCACATCCTGATAACGAGAGAGACTGAAGATCAGCGTCACGTTTACATTTCGGCCTTCAGCGATCATCTCTCTGATTGCTGGGAGTCCCGCTTGCGTAGCAGGGATCTTGATCATCACGTTCGCACGTGAAATACGTTCATGAAGCAAACGTGCTGCTGACAATGTTCCCGCAGTGTCGTGAGCTAGTGATGGATCTACCTCAACGCTGACGAATCCATCTGTGCCATTTGATTGCGCGTACAAATTGGCAAATACATCGAGCGCACCATGAATGTCCTGAAGTACCAGTTCCCAGTACGCATCTCTGGCAGATGAGCCTTTCAGAATTTCACTACGGAATTGCTCGTCATAATCTGAGCTGCCTTGTATTGCCTTTTGAAAAATAGTGGGATTCGATGTGAGGCCTCGTACACCACGCTCAACTAGTGAAACGAGATTTCCCGAGGTGATGTATCCGCGTTGCAAGTTGTCTAGCCACGGACTCTGCCCATGTTGAGATGACAATTGCTTAAGAACATCGGTCATCGACTGATCGCTTTTCTTGCTACATCGGCCACATGGGTCGCAGTGATTCCCAGCTCGGCCATTACGACGTTTCCGGGGGCGCTTGCACCAAAGCGGTCGATACCGACACTGTCAGTGGCGTATGCAGCCCAACCAAATGTAGTGCCAGCCTCCACGCTGATGCGAGGGAGCGAACGCGGAAGAATCTCATCTTGACGTGATTGCGAAAGAGCAGCAAAACGTTCCCATGAAGGCATAGTTACAACATTGACGTTGACACCTTCTTTCTTCAGCAACTCTGCTGCGTCAACTGCTACAGACAATTCGCTACCTGTTCCGATGATTGTTGCCTGAGGGGTGTCTGTTTTGACAATGACACCGGCACCGTCAGCGACAGCTGATCCATCTGTGAGAGCTACAACCGTTTGACGCGACAAAATAAGCGCGGTCGGTCCGTCGTGTGTCGCCGCGATCAACCAGGCTTGGGCGGTTTCATTTGCATCCGCTGGACGAATCACTTGCAGGCCTGGAATTGCTCGTAGAGAGGCCAGTTGCTCTACTGGCTGATGTGTAGGGCCGTCTTCGCCAACTCCGACAGAGTCATGACTAAACACGAACACGGTACGAGCGCGCGAGAGAGCTGCTAAACGAATTGCTGGACGCATGTAGTCGGCAAACACGAAGAATGTGCCGCCGACTGGCAACACACCACCGTGCAAAGCCATTCCGACCATCGCTGCTCCCATCGCATGTTCGCGAATGCCGTAGTAGATCTGTTTACCCTGGCGGTTCTCAGCAGAATATCCACTTGTCTCAGAAAGTTTCGCTCCGGTGTTTCCAGTGAGGTCTGCAGCACCCGCAAGCACGAAAGGCAATGCGCTTCCGGTTGCCTCAAGAACTTTTTGAAATGCCTGGCGAGTTGCCAGTTTGGTGTCCGATGGAAAGACAGGAAGTACCGAAGCGATTTGCTCTTTACTTGCAATGCCAAACGTGGAAGGTGTTAAGGCGGGCGACAGCGACTGAGTGCGCTTCTTCCAATCTGATGTTGCAACTTGTCCGCGTTCGCGACAGAACGTCCGGTATTCAGACACGAATGATTCAGGCGCATAAAAAGGCTCGTCGGGAATTCCCATCACTTTTTTAGTGGCGCTGACAAGTGGTGCAGTAAATGGATTTCCATGCGCCTCATGTTTGTCAGTGAGGTCAGGAGAAGGAAATCCAATGTGAGACCTCAGAACCACCAATGTTGGTGCACCGGCATGGTCGCGCGCAGCTGCCAATACCTTCTCAAGAGCATCACAATCTTCAGCGATCTCTCCCGCTTCGATGACGTTCCAACCGTACGAACGGAAACGCGCTGGCGCATCGTCGCTGCATGTCAACGCGGTACTGCCGTCAATAGTGATCTTGTTGTCATCAAAAATACATACCAAGTGGTCAAGTTTTAAATGACCAGCAAGTGATGCAGCTTCGTGACTGATTCCCTCCATAAGGCAACCATCGCCTGCAATGACGTATGTATGGTGATCAATTGCATCTTTCCCATGAACTGCACGTAAATGCGATTCTGCAATTGCCATTCCTACTGCATTTGCGAAACCCTGTCCCAATGGTCCGGTTGTTACTTCCACGCCTGCCGTGTGACCAACTTCTGGGTGACCTGGTGTTGCTGAATTCCACTGACGGAAAAGTTTGAGATCTGATATCTCTAACCCGTAGCCGGCCAAGAACAACATTGCATACTGCAAAATCGATGCATGGCCATTCGAGAGAATCAAACGGTCGCGATCAATAAAGTCAGGAGTGGATGGATCGTGTTTGAGAATTCTGCTGTACAAAACATGGGCAAGAGGCGCAAGCGACATTGCTGTTCCTTGGTGACCGCTGTTTGCAGTTAGGGGAGCGTCCATCGCAATCCCTCGAATTATCGA
>Ga0208227_1000009_pt1 | contig 53797 bp, 50 predicted proteins | sample LakMenEpi13Jun11_FD_150692 | JGI IMG/M metagenome (GOLD analysis project Ga0208227, IMG submission 150692) | Freshwater microbial communities from Lake Mendota, WI - 13JUN2011 deep hole epilimnion (SPAdes) | ecosystem: Environmental > Aquatic > Freshwater > Lake > Epilimnion/Euphotic zone ...
TGTTAAGGGGTTATCAACAGTAAAAGGTTTTTCTACGGTCAAGGGTAAATGCCATGATTGCGGTATGCCTTAAATATTAGCGACACCTAAACTTATTCGAATAATAAAATATGCAATACGAGATTTTATTCTTTTAATTAAGTGTGATTTGTCCCAGTCTTTTAAGAGAATTTCAGTACCTCCCAATCGAATATCTTCTTCGATATTTTTCCTAAGTTGAGATGCAAAAGATTTATCCCAAATAAAAATATTTGCTTCTCGGGCAAGCAAAAGGCTGAAAGGGTCAATATTTGAGGATCCTATGGTCGACCAGGTTCCATCAATTACTGCCACCTTACTATGCATAAAACTTTTTGTGTATTCAAAGATGGTAATACCTTCTTTTAAAAACTTCCCATAAAAGGCTCGTGTAGCGTTCGATAAGAAATAATCTATTTCGCCCTTTAAGAGAAGCGTTACTGATACACCACGATTTGCCGCTGCAATTAAAGCCCTCTCAAATCTTTTACCTGGAATAAAGTAGGCATTTGCAATAAGTATTTCGTCTTGAGCATTTTCGATAGCATGTAAATAAGCTTTTTCTATGTCTTGTCTATGGCGAAAATTATCACGCTCAATAAAATTAAGTTTTGTACCATTGGGATATTCCACTATTTGTTTTTGGAAATTTTTTGGAGTAAATGATTTTTCTAAATGTGACCATGACACCCTTTTCCAAAGTTTCACCATACTTAGGCTGATGAGATGAACGACAGGTCCTTTTAATTGCGCCGCATAGTCAATGCGTGGCCCTTTGCCATTGGGCACATGCATATCATCAATAATATTGATACCGCCGATATAGGCGATTTCATGGTCGATTAAAATCATTTTGCGATGAAGTCGTCTTAATGAAATACGCTTCATTTGATAAGGTGAAATTTTAGGATGGTAAAAAAGGAAGTGAATTTTAGAGGCCTTGATTTCATTAATAACTTTTTGTGAGAGATCACGGCTTCCGAATCCATCAAGAAGCAAATAAACTTTAATCCCTTTTTGGCTAGCTTCTTTAAGCGCGGTTAAGATTTTCTTACCCGTCACATCATGGCTAAATATATAGGCCTCTATAAAAATACTTTTTCGGGCTTTTTTGATGGATTGAATAACAGCGGCAAAATAATCTTTGCCGTTTTTAAGCAATTCAATTTTGTTTCCTTTGATGTAATAAGGCATAGCGCTTTATTTTAAGGCATAAAAAAAGCGCTTGGGTTTAAACCCAAGCGCTTTTATATGAATAACTAATTCTAAGCTTAGTTAACTGCCGCTTTAAGCGCAGCACCTGCTTTGAATGTTGGAGCCTTACGTGCTGGTATTTTAAGTTCTTTACCAGTTTGTGGGTTACGACCAACTCGTGCAGCGCGTTTAGAAACTTTAAAAGTACCAAAACCGATGAGCGTTACTACGTCACCTTTTTTAAGTGCTTTAGTGATAGCTGCAAGTGTTGCATCAATCGCACGACCAGCGTCTGCTTTTGTTGAACCTGCTGCTTTTGCAACTGCTTCGATTAGTTCGCCTTTATTCATAATTCCTCCAAATGTAAATTAAGATATGTAAGACCATTGAAATGACAGCGTCATAGAAGGTCTAGGCGTACTTTGCATTGATTTTTAAGCCTTGTCAACAGTCATATTCAATTTTTTTCACAATAGATAAGGCTTCCGTCGATATCTACTTAATTCAAAATAAAGCTTTCTTTTCATTTGATTCTTGTTACAATATTCAAATGAAAAAAATTGTTCCTATTCGAGGTGGTAAAAGACCAGGTGCTGGACGAAAATCAGGCACCGGAAAATTTGGTGAGAAGACAACTTTACTTAGAGTGCCAGAAAGCCAAACTGCTGTGATTTCAAATATCCTAGAGGCTTACGCCAAAAGAAAGATCCAAGAAATTTCTAATGTGGTATCGATTGATTTGGTGAATCAGGCGATGACCAAAACTAAGATTCCTCTATTCGAGCACAAGGTGCCTGCAGGGCTTCCGTCACAAGCAGATGATCATGTTGAGAAAAGAATGGATCTTAACGATTATCTTATTCGAGAAGCTGATACAACCTTTTTTGTGCGCATTAAAGGAAATTCGATGGATAACGCTGGTATTCATGACGATGATGTCGTGATTGTAGATCGATCTCAAGAAGCTTCCATTGGTGATATTGTATTGGCATCATTAGATGGTGAATTTACCGTCAAGACCTTAGCTAAAAATAAAAATGGCTCCCCACGCTTGCTACCTGCAAACGAAGCATTTAGCCCTATTGAAGTTATAGAAGGGATTCAATTTCAAATATGGGGTGTCGTTACAGGTGCTGTTAGAAAATTTAAATAAGTCTGTTTCAATTATAGGTTTTAGGATTCAGCTGAACATAACTTTGTTCAGGCTTGAGTTTAACTAGCCAGCCTTCATAAAAAATTTCACTAAGCTCGGGGTGTATGACAAGTTTAAAAGGAGGCTTTCCACCTCGATAAGTTAATTTTTGACCTTCAGTCATCACATATTTATTTTCTTTACCGTTGCTGTCTAGTATACAAATCGTTTGTGGGCCTTTTGAGATAATGTGAAAGTAATCGCTAGGTTTAAGAGGGTCTGTAGGGGATGATATTTGTGTGATTGGTTTTGAAACTGTTTGATCACACATTTTAATTGCAAGATCCTTAACATCTCTTTTATTTTCTTCTATTTTTTTGATTTGTATAGGAAGCGCTTCAAGGGTTTCTGATTTTTGCTCACCAAGTTTCATTTCATAAGTCGCAATATCATTTGGAAGGGATTCTAAATTGGGCAAATCAACTTCGCGCCCTTCAAAATTTTTGTGAGCGACAGCATACTTCTGATACACGCCAATCAAAAAGTTAGAAATAAAAAGAAAAGTAATGAAGTAAAAAATATAGCGCACTTTAATGTGCGTTTTTGCCCATAGAAAGAATAATTTTATTTTTAATAATAAAAGTATTTTCTTATTGGAGGGCTGTTCTGCGTCAACAACATCTTTGTCGATTTCTGGCTCAGGGAGATACAAAGACTTTGCTTTATTTTTTTTATGTTCAATGACCGCATCAATATCTAGCTCAAGAAAAGCTATATATTTTCTGACTGAAATTAGCTTCATTGGAATAGATACAAACCCATCTTTCTTATTTTCTTCCATCGAGATGATATGTTTACTACTTAAAGTTAACTGACGGGCGACATCCTCCAAAGAAAGATTTAAATCTTCCCGCGCCTCTTTTAAAAGATGGCCATGAATAATAATTGAATCGTTTGACATTACATGACTTACGAAAGTAAAGATAAAATAGTATCCTAATAGTAGTTTTTTTCAATCATTACTCAAAGATATCAATACCTGAGTAATGATATGATTTATCCAATTAACGACAACCTGTGGAGCTTGCATGAAAACTGAAGAAATTTTAGAGAAAGTTGTATTTAAGAGTCGCTGGATACTGGCACCTATGTATTTAGGTTTAGTAGGTGGTCTCTTATGTTTGTTTGTAAAATTTGGACAAGAATTTTTTCATATAGTCATGACCGTGGTTGACACGCCAGAACGAGAAATTGTTTTGTCTGTTCTTGCTTTAGTCGATATGACACTTGTGGCGAATCTTCTCATTATGGTTATTTTTAGTGGCTATGAAAATTTTGTATCTAAAATTAATGTAGACAATCATGAAGATAAACCGCATTGGATGGGTAAAGTGGATTATTCAGGACTAAAGCTTAAATTAATTGGATCCATTGTAGCTATTTCAGCGATTGATCTTTTAAAAGCTTTTATGCATGCATCTACACCAGGCCAGATATTAACGAATACGCAAATGGCTTGGATGGTAGGGATTCATATGACCTTTATTATTTCAGGCGTTCTTTTTGCGATTATGGATAAAATTGCAGAAGATACACCGCATCATTAAACAAGATCGATATGAAGCTTTTTAAATCATCAGATGCGAATGATTTAATTCAACTTCACCAATCTAGTCAATTCGCTCTAGCAGAAAAAAAAGCGAAAGCTTTATTGGAAGATTTTCCGCAAGAAATAATTTTGCATAATGTCTTAGGCGTATCTCTAGAGGCGCAAAAAAAATTCAAAGAGGCGGCAGAGACTTATCGCAATCTTCTAAAGATTCAACCTCAATTTGCAGAGATGCAATTTAATTTAGGTTCAGTCTTATACCAAATGGGCGATAGTGAAGGTGCAATTTTTCACTATCAAAAAGCAATACAGATTAAACCTGATCTAGTCGTAGCTTACTTTAATCTTGGCATTGCATACCAAAGTCAATCAGAATTTGACAAAGCTTTAAGTGCTTACCAAAGAGCGATTGAATTAGAGCCAGGATTTTATGAGGCACATGGCAGTGTCGGTACTGTCTATTTGGTGCAGGGCGAATTTGATCAAGCCATTCAGTCTTTTAAGCAGTCACTTAAAATCCAAGATCACGCACGCGGTCATTTTAATTTAGGCAATGCCTATCGCAATCAAGGCCATTTGGAAGAGGCGATTCAATCTTACCGAAAAGCGTTAGAGAAGAATCCGCAGGATGCAGAAGTTTGCTCAGTCATCGGTGATGCGTTATGGCACCAAGGCGAAGTTGCGGAAGCGAATCGCTGGTTGAGAGAAGCTGTATCAATTGACCCAGAAAACCCAATCGCTAATTACAATCTTGCAACATTCCTTCATGATAATAAAAAATTTCAAGATGCCTATGAGTTTTATAAAGCCTCTCAATTAAATGACTGGGAAGAACGAGCTCTCTATTGTTTATACAAGACAAAACAATTTGATACGTTCGAAAAAGAATTAAGTGTCGCGATAGTCAAAAAAAATACCTCCCCACTTTTAGCAACTCTTTCAACCCACTTTGCAAAAAACTTTCACAAAAAAGATGAGTATAATTTTTGTCCAGACCCACTCCATTTTGCGTTTCACGGTCAAGTAGATGCATTAAAAGATCCTAAGGACAACTTATTACAATCACTTTTAAGTGATATTAATGAAGCTGATATTTCAGAGCGAATGCAAAGTCGTTTGGTGAATGGTACTCAATCATCAGGCAATCTTTTTAAAAGAAAAGAATCTTCATTTAAAAGATTGGCACAAGAAATTACATTGCTTATTAAAAAATACTATGACCACTATAAGCATGAAGATTCAATGTTCATTAAGGCTTTTCCAAAAACGATTGAGTTTAGTAGTTCATGGTTTGTCAAAATGCAAACAGGCGGACATCTTTCATCACATATTCATGAGGAAGGCTGGATCAGCGGAGCTGTTTACTTATCGATTCCACAACAAAAAAAACATCCTGATGAAGGTGGTATTGAATTAAGTGTGGATGGCGATGATTATCCGAGAATGCATGATGACTTTGAAAAAAAACTATACCTACCTCAGGCCGGTGATGTTGTTTTCTTCCCATCTTCTGTTTTTCATCGAACGATACCTTTTAGTTCTAATGAAGAAAGAATTTGTATTGCTTTTGATTTAAAACCTGCAAACTTTTAGCGTTGTTGCAATCGCAAAGACATTTTTCTTAAAAATTTCATCGCTACTTTAGGTTCATCAGCGAGCATCATTTCAAGATGTACTTTTGGAATCGCAATGATTTCAGATTCGTTAGAGGTTGACATCGCGGAAGCAATGGTTGGAGTTTCATTTAAGACTGCCATTTCACCAAAATATTCATGCGCTTTTAAAGAGCGTATCACTCGACCGTCTTGAATTAAATTGACTGAGCCTTGAACAATGAAATACACATTATGTTCGCGATTGCCTTGCTCAAAAATCATTGCATTTTGCTTGTATATTTTTCCGTAACGTGAAGCAAGATAATGAATGAAAGAGCTTGAAAGGGGAATTGAGTCGTCAAATAATTTTTTTAATAACAGCATATCTTTTTTGTGAAGTGTCGCCATTAACTCTACACCGATTAAATAAGAGGCAATATTCAGATATAACCAGATGAGTGAAATGAAAAGATTGCGCATCCCGCCAAAGAAGGTGCCGTATGAATGACTTAAAGATAAAAAGATATCGAACGTTGAGCGGAGCAGAAGCCAAAAAAATGCTGTTAGTAGCGAACCTAAAATAATATGTTTTACATCTACTTTAATCGGAAAGAAAAATCGATTAAAAAGAGATAGCGATAAAACAACAAGCGAAAATGAACTCACAAAATAAATCATTTGTGAATTAACAAAGCTTAAATATTCACTAAAAAAGACAGCCGTTTTTTGCATGATCATGCCTGAAAGTGTGAAAAGAAAGAAAAGAAAAAGAATGCCAATGATAGCGACGATATCTCGAATCTTACTTTTTAAAAATGATGGATTTTCTTCAGTGGCTGAAATAATAAGAAGGCTGGCGCGAAGTGAACTTGTGAGTGGTGTTGCTGCCCACAATAGAATAAAGGTACCTAAGATTCCCCATGCTTTGGTATGGCTTGATATCTTGAAGACTTCAAGCATTATTTTTTTACTTATTTGTGGTAAAAGATTGCTGGTGAGAAGCGCTAATTTTCCTAAGGCAAATTCTGAATTGACTAACCAATGACTTAAGAAAAAGAAAATAAGAAGGATCATTGGGATTAAAGCAAAGAGAGAGAAAAAAGAAAGAGATGCTGTTAAACCAAACACATTGTGTCGTTTACAACCTGCTAATGTTTCTTTCATCATAAAAACAGGAAGTGATTCATCTTTTTTTTGATAAAGATTTTTAAAAAGAGGGTGAAGTTTGATCATTACGATAATGTTCTGTAGCTATTTGTAGCTTTAATGAGTTCATGCGTCATTGATGTCTCAGACGCAGAGTGTCCTGCATCAGGCACCATAATAAAATCGGCATGAGGCATATGCTGATGAAGCTCGTAAGCCGTGATCGGCGGACATACCATATCGTAGCGCCCTTGAATGATGGTCGTAGGGATATTTTTTAATTTTTTAACTTCTTCTAATATCTTCTTTCCATCAATAAAACATTTATCTTTGATGTAATGAAGTTGAACACGCGCGCGCGCAATTTCATTTTGTATATCCTCATCAGTGTGCGTTTTATTTTCTTCTACTTGCGGTAGTAATTTTAAAAGACCGCCTTCGAATCGATTCCATACAATAGAAGCAGGCCCGCTGATTTTTAAATCATTTGAAAATACAAGCGCACTATAATTTTTTATAAGATCATCACGTTGATGTTCTGGTAAGTAATGAAGAAGTGTTTGATGCGCTTCCGGAAAAAAAGCTTTGACTTCATCTAGAAACCAATCAAGTTCAGTTTGACGACTTAAGAAGATGCCTCGCAATATCAGTGCTTTGATAGTTTGTGGATATTGAGTAGCATAAGCTAGCGCTAAAGCGCTGCCCCAGGACCCACCAAAAATAATCCATTGCTTAATATGAAGATGTTCTCGAATGGCTTCCATGTCAGATATAAGATCTGCAGTGCTATTGCCATTAACCTCACCTAAAGGTTTACTTTGACCACACCCTCTTTGATCAAAAAGAATGATTTGGTAGTGTTTAGGGTCAAAAAACTGACGCTGTTTTGGGTTAGTCCCGCCTCCAGGCCCGCCATGGAGGAAAATAATCGGTTTTCCATGAGGATTTCCTGAAAGTTCGACATAAACTTTGTGCCCATGAGGCCGATCTATCCAAGTGGCATGATAGGGGGATATCTCTGGATATAAGGTATATAAAGAGTCAGTTGGCATAGGAAATTTTTGTCTTTCTTATTGATTTTATTAGCTATTTTAACAAAAATTGCTGAAATCAGGTTTTTTGTCAAAAAAGCCACAAAAAAGTGTTAACAAATTGTAACTAAATTGTTGCAATTTAAAAAAAAGAGGCATATATTACTATTCAAGCACAAGTCAAATTGTGCTGAAAGTAAGCCTTCGAAGCACCTTAGAGTCTTTAAAGCGAAACACTTTAAAATTTAAAGTGACAAGAGAGTTTACTTCTTTTAAAACCCTTAGTAAAAACTATGGAGATTTATATGAAAATTAACAAAATCAAGTTAGCTCTTGGTTTAGTAGCTGGTCTATCAGTGGCAATGCCAATGATTGCTTCAGCAGCTGCTGATCAAGAAAAAGCAATTGCTAATCCTGACAACTGGGCAGCACCACGCGGTGACTACACAAATCAGGGTTACAGCAAATTAACTCAAATCAACCAAGGTAACGTAAAAAACCTTAAAGCAGCTTGGACATTCGCAACCGGTGTAAACCGTGGTCACGAAGGTTCTCCACTTGTTATTGGTAACATGATGTATGTTCATACAGCATTCCCAAATAACATCTACGCGCTTGACTTAAACGACAATCAAAAAATCGTTTGGTCTTACTTCCCAAAACAAGATCCATCAGTTCAAGCAGTTCTCTGCTGTGACAACGTTTCACGTGGTCTTGGTTATGGCGACGGTAAAATCTTCTTACAACAAAACGACGGTACATTAGTTGCTTTGGATGCTAAGTCAGGTAAAAAAATATGGGACGCTAAAATCACTGACCCTAAAGTTGGTGCTACAAACACAAACGCTCCTCACGTAATTAAAGATAAAGTTTTAACAGGTTGTTCAGGTGCTGAATTCGGTGTTCGTTGCTTTATCGCAGCTTATACTTTAGACGGCAAGTTAGCTTGGAAAGCTTACTCAACAGGTCCTGATGCTGAAGTATTAATCGGCAAAGACTTTAACAAAGACACACCACTTTACTCAGCATTATCAGTCTACGAAGACGTTAATGGTGGTAACAAACAAGGCGGTTCATTCAAGAAAATTGATACTGCTAAGTTAAAAGGCGGTGAAAAAGATCTTGGCGTTAAAACATGGTTGAAACCACAAGCAGTTAAAGATGGTTGGCAACATGGTGGTGGCTCTGTTTGGGGCTGGTGGCCATATGATCCAAAAACAAACTTAGTGTACTACGGTACAGGTAACCCATCAGTTTGGAATCCAGATGTACGTCCAGGCGACAATAAATGGTCTATGACTGTTTTCGCTCGTGACTTAAACACTGGCGTTGCACGCTGGGGTATGCAAATGACTCCACATGACGAGTGGGATTACGACGGTATTAACGAAGTGATCTTATTTGACAATGGTGGTAAGACATACGCATGGCACCATGACCGTAACGGTTTTGCTTATACATGGCAAGCTGACAACGGCGTTTTAGTTGCTGCAGAAAAAGTACATCCATTTGTTAACTGGGCAACTGACATTGACAAAAAATCTGGTGTACCTAACAAGTTAGCTACAGCTTCTACACACCAAGACTACAATGCTAAGGGTGTATGCCCAGCTGCATTGGGTACAAAAGATCAACAACCAGCATCTTACTCACCTAAGACTGGCCTTATCTACTCACCACTTAACCACGTATGTATGACATACGAACCAGTTGAGTCTAAGTATGTAGCAGGTCAACCATGGGTTGGTGCAACATTAACGATGTTTGCTGGTCCAGACGGTGTAATGGGTGGCTTTGCTGCTTATGATCCAATGACTAACAAAAAAGCTTGGTACAACAAAGAGAAGTTCTCAGCTTGGGGTGGTTCTTTAAATACTGCTTCAGACTTAGTGTTCTACGGAACTCTTGATCGTTGGTTCAAAGCTCTTGACGCTAAGACAGGTAAAGAACTTTGGAAATTCCAAGTTGGTTCAGGTGTGATTGGTAATGCATTCACATACACAAACGGTGGCAAACAACACGTTGGCGTTTTATCAGGCATCGGTGGTTGGGCTGGCGTTGCAATGAACCTTGGCTTAACTAACCCAACAGACGCTCTTGGCGCTGCTGGTGGTTATGCTGAACTTACTAAGTACAATGCTGCTCCTGGCGGCGGTGCTTTAACAGTATTTAGCCTATAATTAATCGAAAGATTTTTTATAGAACTAACTGTTAGTTAGTATGTCCTATAAACACCCCGCTTTCGAGCGGGGTGTTTTTTTATAGGGTCCTTGATATTTAACTGGTAAGGAAAAAAAATGTTTAAAAAAATAGTAATGTTTTTATATGTAATGAATTTAGCTTTTGTAGGGAATGCGTTTGCTGTAGGCCAGGACCGTGAAGATGGTTTACCTGGGATGCCATATCGAACTCCTACGGATAAAGAATTTAGAGTGTGCGCTGACCCAGAAAATTTGCCTTACTCAAATCAAAAAGGCGAGGGCTTTGAAAATAAAATTGCAGAAGTTTTAGCAAAAGATTTAGGTAAAGAACTGACTTATGAATTTTGGCTCGATCGTCAGGGCTATTTAAGAAACACGATCAATGCGCAACGCTGTGATGTGATTATTGGGATGGGATCAGATGTGGATACATTACGTACCTCCAAACCTTATTATCGCTCTGGCTATGTATTCGTGTATCGAAAATCAAGTAACTACAATATAAAGGATTGGAATTCGGAAGACTTAAGAAAAGGTATTATTGGTATCGTAGGTGAAAGCCCACCGACCATTCCATTGCGCGATTATGATCTTATGGCGAATGCTCGTCCTTACCGATTGCAAAGAGATCTAAATTTACCGCCAGGTCATATGATCGATGATTTAGTCGCAGGAAAAATTGATGTTGCTATTATATGGGGACCTCTAGGAGGCTACTATGCAAAAAAAGCTAAGGAGCCTTTAGTGGTTGTTCCGCTTCCTGCGTTTAAATCTGAACGAAATTCATTTGACACTCAAAAGGGTCAAGCAGAATTTAATATTTCTCTCGCAGTTAGAAAGAAAGATAAAGACCGCATGGAAATGGTTCAAGGTGCGCTTGATAGAAATCAATCTAAAATTTTAAAAATTTTAGATGATTATGGCATCCCTCATGTGCCAGTCGTTCTGGGCGATAAGACAGGTAAGTAAAGTTAAAAAAGTCACTCTAAAAGGGTGACTTTATAACAAAAAATGAGTAACATTACTGTATGTTTTCTTAGATTTTTTGGAAGATAAAACAGCTTATTAGAATTTATATTTTGGAGCGAACACCCTTCAAGATTAACGCAATTTTTAGGAGAAATTATGTTAGTAAAAAAAGTACTCATGTCATCACTTTTAGTTTCTATGATGACAATTGCAGGTATCGCATCTGCTGATGTTTCATTTGTAAAAACAACAGATGGAAGTACATTTAAACTTGATCCAGCACTCTTTGATACGCCGGCAGCAAAAGAATTTTTAGCGACTGGTAAAAATTCTTATGTGGGTAATGCAGAAGCGGTTGCAAAAGGTAAAAAGCTTTTTGGACTTTATTCATGCACTCAATGTCATGGTGGCGATGCAAAGGGTCAAGTAGGCCCAGGTCTCATTGGCCCAACATTCCGTTATCCTAAAGATGCCACAAACAAAGGTATGTTTGAAACTTTATGGCATGGCACAAACGGCGGTATGGGTGGAAAAGGCCTAGGTGTGATGGATGCTACGGATCCTACAAACGGACTTAAAGTCGATGAAATGTTAAAAGTTATTGCATGGGTTCGTGCGCAAGGAACAATTACAGGTAACGAGTAATTTCAAAAACCCTAGATAATTTCTAGAAAATTTTAAAAAACCACTCCTGTATAATTACAGTAGTGGTTTTTTATTGTCTGTATTTAAGGAAGTGAAATGCATAAGATTGTGATAGTAGGTGGCGGTGCAGGCGGGCTAGAACTTGCAACAAAGCTTGGTGATTCGCTTGGTAAAAAGAAAAAGGCTGAAATTACACTTATCGACTGCACAAAAACGCATGTGTGGAAACCCCTTCTTCATGAGATTGCTGCGGGTAGCATGAATCCTGATAAGCATGAATTGGAATACATGGCACAAGCACATTGGCATCATTTTCGTTTTCGTTTAGGCCGCATGGATCGACTCAATCGACATAAGAAGGAAGTATCGATTGCACCCTACATCGATGAAGACGGTAAAGAAATTATTCCAAGAAGAAGTTTTCAATACGACACATTAATTATATCTGTAGGCAGCACTACCAATGATTTTGGTATTAAAGGTGCAGCAGAACACTCGATTGCATTAGATACACAAGAGCAAGCCGAAGTATTTCATCAAAAATTACATCATGCTATTTTAAAAGCACAAACACAGAAGAAAGCGATTCAGCCAGGCCAGCTTGAAGTGGTGATTGTAGGCGCAGGAGCTACAGGCGTTGAACTTGCGGCAGAACTTCATAAAGCCACACGCGAAATGACTGTATACGGTATTGATCGCGTCAATCCTGATCGTGACATAAAAATATCTATCATTGAAGCAAGTTCTCGCTTACTTCCAGCGCTACCAAAAAAATTATCTAATTCTGTAGCGTTGGAATTACGTAAGTTACATGTACATCTTTATTTGGGTGAGCGTGTGACTGAAGTTTCTGCAAAAGGTATTAAGACACACACCAAAAAAATCATTTCTTCAGGCCTTGTGGTTTGGGCAGCAGGAGTCAAGGCACCAGATTTCTTAAAGAATATTGATGGGCTAGAAACTAATCGTATCAATCAATTAATGGTGAATAGTTCATTACAAACAACTAAGGATGATTCAATTTTTGCTTTTGGAGATTGTGCTGCATGTCCGATCGATGGTACTGATCAATATGTTCCTCCAAGAGCGCAGGCTGCGCATCAACAAGCAAATCTTCTTTTTAAAAGTATGAAGTTGCGTGTTAAAGGAAAAACACATTTACCTCGCTACGTTTATAAAGACTATGGCTCACTTGTGAACCTGGGTACATATTCAACCGTTGGTAATTTAATGGGCTCTCTCATAGGAGATTCTATGTTTATTGAAGGTATCATTGCACGATTGATGTATCAATCACTTTATAAAATGCATTTAATGGCCTTACATGGATTTATGAGTATGGCATTGCAGTCATTAGCGCGAATGATTACGCGCAGATCAGAAGCTCAAGTAAAACTTCATTAGTTTATTTATAAAAGAAGCCATAAATGAAAATTGGTATTTTTAAAGAAATGGTTGATGGAGAAAATCGTGTAGCTATCACGCCTGAAATTGTTAAAAAATTAATTCAAATGAAATGCGAAGTGTTTATTGAAAAAGATGCAGGAGTAAAAGCCCATATTTCAGACCAGGCCTTTATAAATGAAGGTGCAATCATTGAGTCCAAGAGTAAGGTCATCGACACAGAAATTATTCTTAAGGTACGCGCACCAAGTCACGATGAAATTAAATCTCTAAAAAAAGACACCATTATTATTGGTTTACTAGAGCCTTTTAATTACCCACTAAAAGAAATCATGGCCAATCAAGGCTTAACATGTTTTGCGCTCGAAGCACTTCCAAGAAACTCGAGAGCTCAAAGCATGGATGTTTTATCTTCCCAAGCAAATATCTCTGGCTATAAATCTATATTGTTAGCTACTCAATTTTATAAAAAATTTATGCCTATGCTTATGACAGCAGCAGGCACAGTAAAAGCAGCCCGAGTATTGATTTTAGGTGCTGGTGTTGCTGGACTACAAGCGATTGCAACCGCAAAAAGATTAGGCGCTATTGTGGAAGCCTCTGATGTGAGGCCTGCAGTAAAAGAACAAATCGAATCACTAGGTGCAAAATTTATCGATGTTCCATTTGAAACAGAAGAAGAAAAAAATATTGCGTCAGGACAAGGTGGTTACGCTCAAAAAATGCCTGCAGCATGGTTAAAAAGACAGGCAAGTGTTGTATCAGAACATGCAATGAAAGCAGATATTGTCATTACATCAGCGCTTATCCCTGGCATGTTTCCCCCAGAGCTCATTTCTAAGGATACTGTAGAGGGTATGAAGCAAGGTTCCGTCATCATTGACCTTGCTGCAGGCACAGGGCAAGGCGGTTGTGGAAATTGCCCATTAACTCAAGCAGATCAAGTCATTGAACATAAAGGCGTTACTATTGTGGGCTATACAAATCTTCCAAGTTTAGTGAGCCATGATGCATCAGTGCTTTTTGCAAAGAATGTATATGAATTTTTAAAATTATTAATCAATACCGATGGAAAGTTAGAGATTAATTATGATGATGAATTGCTGAGCACGTCTTTAATGGCACGTGAAGGTAAGCTATTTAATGAAAGAAAGGTAAACTCATAATGGATTTAATGACCATCCAAAATATTTCAATTTTTGTATTAGCTATATTTGTTGGCTATCACGTTGTGTGGAATGTCACACCTGCTCTACATACACCTCTTATGTCTGTAACCAATGCTATTTCTGGCATTGTGATTGTAGGTGCAATTTTACAAGCCGTCCCTATCAATGATCATGAAATTAACTTAACGAGTGTATTAGCATTCACTGCGATATTACTTACGTCAGTTAACATTTTCGGGGGTTTTATGGTGACAAAAAGAATGTTAGATATGTTTAAAAAGAAAGAACGTACCAACAAAGATTAAATCATGGCTTCATTATTATATTTATTTTCAGCAGTATTATTTATCTTTTCTCTTAAAGGACTCTCTTCGCCTAAAACATCGAGATTAGGAAATACACTCGGTATGATTGGAATGACAGTTGCAATTTTAACTACATTTAATATTGGGCATAACTTAATTGTTCCTATGGTAGGTATTGCAATATTGATTGGTGCTTTGATTGGAATTTTTGCAGCTAAAAAAGTTGAAATGACGAGCATGCCTGAGCTTGTGGCTTTAATGCATTCCTTTGTAGGTTTATCAGCGGTGCTTATTGCGATTGCTGCAGTTTTTAATACAAGCGATGTTCATAGTGACGCTCAGAGAATTGAGTTATGTATTGGTGCTTTTATTGGTGCCATTACATTTTCAGCTTCAGTCATTGCATTTGGAAAGCTTTCTGGAAAATTTAGTGCAAAAATGATTCAATTTAAAGGTCAGCATCTTTTAAATCTATTTTTATTTATTGCAATGATTACAGCAGGAATCTTTTTTTATAGCACACACAATACCTCTATATTTCTTATGATGTGCTTTATTGCATTTGCACTTGGAGTAACCCTTATTATTCCAATCGGTGGTGCAGATATGCCGGTTGTAGTTTCGATGCTGAATAGTTATTCAGGATGGGCTGCGGCAGGTATCGGGTTTTCTCTTAACAACTCTGTTTTAATCATCGCAGGCGCGTGTGTGGGGGCTTCAGGCGCAATTCTTTCTTATATTATGTGTAAAGCAATGAATCGTTCTATTTTTTCTGTGCTATTAGGAGGTTTTGGGTCAGACACTGCTGCAGTAGACGATGCTTCTGAAAGTCAAAAAATATCAAAATCAGGCTCGGTTGAGGATGTTGCATTTTTATTATCGAATGCAGATTCAGTAATTATTGTACCTGGGTATGGCTTAGCCGTAGCAAGAGCTCAGCATGCTTTACAAGAATTAACTGTAAAACTTATCAGTAAAGGTATTAAGGTTAAATACGCAATTCACCCAGTTGCAGGGAGAATGCCTGGGCATATGAATGTGCTTTTGGCCGAAGCAGATGTTCCTTACGAGATGATTGTCGAAATGGAGGATATTAATAATGAGTTTGCTGAAACAGATGTTGTCCTTGTGATTGGAGCGAATGATGTCGTTAATCCGCAAGCGAAAAAACCTGGTAGTCCTATTTATGGAATGCCTATTCTAGAAGCATATAAAGCGAAAACTATCATTGTAAATAAACGTTCAATGTCTCCAGGTTATGCAGGGCTGGATAATGAGTTATTTTATTTAGATAAAACTATAATGGTATTTGGAGATGCAAAAAAAGTTACTGATGAGATTGTTAAAGCAATAGATTAAGTCTGCTAGTTTTATATTATTTTTTTATAATGCTTGTAGATTGCAAGCATTGTAATGCTCACAAATAAACCTAAAAGAATAATAATAGTATTGACGGAAAATTCTTCTCTTACCATCCATGTGTAAGTACCACTTAATAAAAGAATCCCAATATTTTCATTAAAGTTTTGCACAGCAATCGAGTGGCCTGCACCAATAAGCAAATGACCCCGATGTTGAAGGAGTGCATTTAATGGCACAATAAAGAATCCACTTAATGCTCCAATCAACAAAAATATAAGAGCTGCGATATGCCAATCATGGATCACAACCATAGTCATCACAAAGCCACCCATAAGAATCCCAGCTGGAAGTACTCGTACTGAATCCTTAAGACTGATATAGCGAGCTGCTATGACTGATCCAATGGCAATTCCAAAAGCAACCATAGCTGTTAAGCGCGTCGCCTCTTCTAAATTAAAGTGTAATGCATAGCCTGCCCATGCAATGACAATTAATCTTAATGAAGCCCCAGCGCCCCAGAAGAGCGTGGTCACTGCAAGAGATAATTGACCTTCGGGATCTTTCCATAACACTTTAAATGCATGCCAGAAATCTTTTATCATAAATAGAGGATTTTTTTTTGTCAGTTTGTGATCGATAGGCAGTAATGGAATGTAACGATTAAAAACAGCAGCGAGTAAATAAAGCCCTGTAATTATAATGATGGCAACTAGAGGGTCAAATTGAGCGAGTGCACCTCCAATAATGGAGCCTAAAATAATTGCAAAGACTGTTGAACCTTCCATCCATCCATTAGCCATTACAAGCTCTTTAGGCGGGAGAAGCTCAGTCAAAATCCCATACTTTGCAGGCGAGTATGCCGCAGCACCTACACCAACAATCGCATATGCATAGAGAGGCTGCATACCTAACAACATAGATAAACTTCCAATAAATTTAATAGCATTGGAATAAAACATGACACGACCTTTGGGATAAGCATCTGCGATACCACCTACAAAAGGCGCCAAAATAATGTAAGAGATCACAAAAAATTGAAGCAGGAGAGGCTGATGCCATTGAGGAGAATTAAGCTGCGCGAGTAATGCAATAGCTGCAAATAAAAGTGCATTATCAGCAAGCGCTGATAAAAACTGTGCAATCAATAAAGGAACAAAACCTTTTGAAACTTTTAAGTTAAAGCGTTTCAGCAGCATAATCAGCTAAGCGAGAACGTTCGCCACGAACAAGCGTAATGTGACCATTATGATCCCAACCTTTAAAGCGATCGACTACATAAGTTAAGCCTGAGCTGCCTTCAGTTAAATAAGGCGTATCAATTTGTGCAATATTGCCTAGACATACAACTTTAGTGCCTGGACCTGCACGCGTAATAAGCGTTTTCATTTGCTTGGGCGTTAGATTTTGTGCTTCATCAATAATGAGGTATTTATGAAGGAATGTTCGGCCACGCATAAAATTTAGTGATTTTACTTTGATGCGTGAACGAATAAGATCTTGTGTCGCAGCTCTTCCCCATTCCCCCGCTTCTTCATCTGTTTTATTAAGCACATCTAAGTTATCTTCTAATGCGCCCATCCATGGCGTCATCTTTTCTTCTTCGGTTCCCGGTAAGAAACCGATATCTTCGCCTACAGGCACAGTGACACGTGTCATAATAATTTCATTGTAGATTTTTTTATCAAGTGTTTGCGCTAATCCTGCAGCAAGCGTGAGAAGCGTCTTACCTGTACCTGCCTGACCTAGGAGCGTTACAAAATCAATATCAGGATCCATGAGAAGATTTAATGCAAAATTTTGTTCTCGATTTCTAGCGTTAATACCCCAGATATTATGTTTGCCATTAATAAAATCTTTAATGACTTCGAGCGTTGCTGTTTTACCGGAAATTTTTCTAACTATAGCGTGGAAGGGTTTATCGAATTCGTAAAAAATAAATTCATTCACAGAGAAATTAAGACACATAGGTCCAGTCAGTCGATAAAACATTTTTCCATTTTCCTGCCATGATTCCATATCTTTGCTGTGCTTCTCCCAAAAATCTTCAGGGAGTTCTGTGATGCCGGTATAGAGCATCTCGGTATCTTCAAGCACCTTGTCATTAAAATAATCTTCAGCAGCAATGCCAAGAGCTCTCGCTTTGATGCGGATATTAATATCTTTACTAACAAGAATGACTTGGCGGTCAGGGTGTTCGTTTTTGAGGTAGGCAACGACGCCTAAAATTTGATTGTCGGCTTTACTGCCAGCGAGCATTGGCAAATCATGTGGGAGTGCAGTGGTTTGTAAGAAAAGTTTTCCTGTAACGTGAGTGTTACCTTTAATCCCAAGCGAGCGACCTTTTTCTAGGCTTTCTTCATTGGTACCTATAATCTCTTCTAAATTGCGACTAGTTTGTCTTGCATTACGAGCAACTTCACTGACACCTTTTTTATTATTGTCCAACTCTTCCAATGTCACCATAGGAAGGTAAATATCATGTTCTTCAAATCGGAAAATGCTTGAGGGGTCGTGCATTAATACATTGGTATCTAATACAAAAAGTTTGGTCGTACTATTTTTTTTGGCCATAGTTAAATAGAGTTGTGTTGTTTAATAAATTGCAAAACTTCTTTGACATGACCTTCGACTTTGACACCTCGCCAAGCCTGAATCAATTTACCATCTGGATCAATTACAAATGTGCTTCGTTCGATGCCTCTTACCTGTTTACCATACATATTTTTCATTTTTATGACACCGAATAACTCGCACGCTTTTTCTTCTTCATCACTTAAAAGTTCGAAGGGGAATGTAAATTTTTCTTTAAAGTTTTCGTGAGACTTTAAGGTGTCTCGAGAAATGCCAAATATCTCTGTATCAAGCGCCTGAAATTTTTTGTAAGCATCTCTAAAGTCAACGCCTTGCGTGGTGCAGCCTGGAGTGGCATCTTTGGGGTAAAAATAAATAACGAGATAACGACCTTTGTAATCCGATAGATTAAATTGAAGATCACTGGTGCCAAGAAGTTTAAATGAAGGTACTTTTTTATTGATTTCCACGTTTCTATATTAAGCGATTTTTAATAAAAAAGTGACGGGATTTTAGAAAAATATTTAAAACGTTTCAGGAACTTTCGTGAGAATAAAATTATAGTTTTTAAAGCTTAAATAAGACTATCAAATAATTGAATGTCCACCCATGTATCTTTTTCTAAATGCGCGGTATCTTCATGAAGGAGGATAAAGCAATTAGCTTCACTCATGGATCTTAAGATTCCGGATCCTTGGTCTTTTAAAGGACTCACTTTGAATATACCTTGATTATCTTGCTCATAAATGCCCCTTTGAAACTCCGTTCGACCGGGAATTTTTTTAATAGGCCCTAGAAGCTTTGCTTTAATAAGCGGTATTTTAGGGATGGGTGTTTGGCCTGATAAAGTCAGAATAGTCTCTCTTACAAATTGGTAAAAAGTGACCATAGTCGACACAGGATTCCCTGGAAGTCCAAAATAATGACACTTACCAATTTTCCCAAAAGCCAGAGGCCTTCCAGGCTTCATTGAAATTTTCCAAAATAAAATTTCACCTATTTTTTTTAAAATGTCTTTCATGTAATCTGCTTCGCCCACAGAAACACCTCCAGTGGTAATGACGATATCAGCGATATTGCTCGCTTTTTTCAATGTATCCTCAATGACTTTTTTATCATCAGGGATAATGCCAAGATCGAATATTTCTACATCAAGACGTTTTAATAGGCCAATCAGGCTGTAGCGATTACTGTCATATACATGGCCAGGCAATAAGGGGTTACCAAGCGAAATGATTTCGTCACCCGTTGAAAAAAAAGCCACTTTAATTTTTCTGTAAACTTTAATCGAGTCGATACCTAATGAGGCAAATAGACCTAAATCACAGGGCGCTATGCGTCGACCATTTTGATGAACTATTTGCCCACTTTTAATATCTTCACCCATGTGTCGAATGTTTTGGTTTATTTGAGGTTTTGTTTTAAATGTAATAACACCTTCATTGAGTTCAACATGCTCTTGAGGAATTACAGCATTTAATCCAGAAGGAATTATTGCGCCCGTCATAATACGCACAGCTTCTTCTGCATTGCCTTCTAAGAGGTTCCCTGCAAAAAGTTTACCCGTGACCTTGAGCTTGAAAGGGCCATTATCGGAGAGTAAATCTAGATTTATCGCATAACCATCCATTGCTGAATTGTCGTGATTAGGCACATTCATTGTGGCGATAATAGGTTCCGCAAGAATGCGATTAAGAGCATCTTTAATATGGATTGTTTCTTTTTGATCGATGGGATTTAAAAAATTAGCAATCCAAGCTTTGGCCTTTTCAACAGACATCGCATTAGGATCATAATCATCCGCCATACTAGAGTCTGAAATTAAATCACTTAAATGTATATTATTTTTCATGAATATGCTTTTTTCAATTCTTCTTGAGTGTTTACATTTAAAAATTGTGACTCATCATTAAATGGCACAATTGAAAAAGGTAACTGACGAATCCAGTCTTCAATTTTTCGTCCCCCTTGATTGAAAAAAATCTGAAGATTATTTAAGGTTGATGAGTGACATAAAAGACAAGTTGACTGCAAACCGCCACTCGTTTCAGGTACTGCAACTAAAGTTTTTTCGGATTCGACTGCTTTCATTAATATTGCAATGAGATTGCTTGGCAGGGAGGGCGTATCGCAAGGTACAAATTGTACCCAATCCGTTTTGATTGCTTGAAGGCTGGTTAAGATACCTAAAAGTGGACCCTCCTGGACATCTGATATGTCATCAATAAGTGGCAAATGAAATATTTCATAATCCTTTTGATTTCGATGTGTGTTGATGACGGTATATTTTGCCTGAACCTTCATGCGGTCAATGACATGAGCTATCAAGGGCTTACCTTCAAATAAAATAATCGCTTTATTTTGAACTTGCATCCGCTTTGATTGGCCACCCGCTAAAATGACTACAGTGGCTGACTTACTCATTTGAATTTAACCTCCGGTATGCGACATAAATCGCACAACAGCAGGTTTTGTTGCATCAAGATTAAAGTCGTGTGCTTCTGGTTTGATCGCCATGCTCTCTATAATAGCTTTTTGAATTGGCCAGTCTTCATTTGGGTGCTGACGTAAAAGAGGCATGAGCTCAATTTTTTCTTCCTGCCCTAAGCATAAAAATAATTCACCCTTAGATGAAACCCTAACGCGATTACACGTGTCGCAAAAATTATGACTGTGCGGAGAAATAAAACCAATCTTAGAAGATTGATTTGCAATTTGCCAATATTTAGCAGGACCGCCAGAAGAAAAAGTGGTGGGGATTAAATTAAAATGAACCTGTAATTTTTTTAAGACTTCATTATTACTGATAAAAGTATCTTTTCTTTTATGGTCAATGTCACCCAAAGGCATTTCTTCAATAAAAGAAATATCCATCTTTTTATGTAATGCAAAGTTAACCAAATCGATTGCTTCGTGATCATTGATTCCTTTCATTAAAACGGTATTAAGTTTGAGATTCGAAAAGCCTTCTTTGATGGCTTCATCAATACCGAGCAGTACTTTATTTAAGTTACCCGTGCGTGTGATTTTTTTGAAAAGAACAGGATCAAGACTATCAAGGCTAATATTAATACGTTTAACTTGAGACATTTTAAGCATATGCGCATGCTGCGCTAGCTGACTACCATTCGTTGTAATGACAATTTCTTTTAGAGGTTTAATAGTTGATATTTCATGAAAAAGCCACGAAATATTTTTTCTAACTAAAGGCTCACCACCCGTAATCCTTACTTTTGTGACACCAAGAGAAGCAAAAATTTTTATAATTCTTGCAGATTCTTCAAGAGAAAGAACTTCGTCACGAGGTAAAAATTGCATATCTTCGCTCATACAATAAACACAACGAAAATCGCATCGATCGGTAATTGATAATCGAAGATAATTAATCTTTCGATGAAATTGATCTGTTAATCCCATAAAGGGAGGGCTCTGCATTGTCAATTTAATTAAGCTAATTGAACTTCGACCAAACAATCATGGGAAGTTGGTGAGTTTCCCATATCACCAAAAGCATTGGAGCTCACTGAATTGACGACGCCATTATTTAGTTGTCTCCAATAGCCCAACGTTGTCACTACAATTCCTTTATTAACATCGGTTGTTATTTTTGATACAGCTTCAAAAAAACCTCGATCGTTAAATACTTTAGCTCGATCGCCATTTTTAATGCCTCTTTCTTCTGCGTCCAATGGATGAATCATCACAAACTGCTCTCCTTGGGCCTTAAGTTTATTTTCGATATTGGCGTAACTTGAATTAATGAAACCATGACTTTTTGGTGCCAAAATATTTAATGGATATTTTTTTGCTAAAGCTGGATTTGCGGATGCTGTTTCTTTGGACGGCACATAATCAGGCAACTCAGGAATATCATCTCCTGGCTGAAAAGCCTCGTACATTTGCCTGAATGGCCCAGCAACAAAATTCTTAGCCCCGACTATCCTAAATTCACATTTGCCAGATGGTGTCGGAAACTTTCCTTCTTTGTGAGGCGCTCGATTATCTTTTGTGCCCACATTGATTCTCGCATAACCATGTTTTTTTAAATAATCTAAATCAATATCTTTACAGGCTGGAGAATTCCAGTCGATATAATGTTGAAGACATTCAGTATCTGACCATTTAAAACATTCTTCTTCAAAACCAAATCTTTTAGCAAGACGTCTGAAAATTTCATAATTTGGCACGGCTTCACCTGGGGATTCTATACATTTTGTATTGTAGGTGAGGTATAAATGACCCCAAGATAAAATGATATCTTCTTGTTCTGCCCCCATGGATGCTGGAAGCAGAATATCAGCATAGGCTGCGGTATCAGAAATAAAGTGTTCTGCGGAAACTAAAAATAGATCTTCGCGCTTCAAGCCCTCTAAGATTTTTTCGCTTTCCGTTGATTGAGTGACGGGATTTGTATTCCAGCACATCATTGATTTGATAGGCACTTTTAGTTTTTGTTCGCCCGTTAAAACACGTCCCAGCTGAAGGTTATTAACAACTTGCGTGCCTTCTGGAATTAAGTCAGGCCTACAAATGACATCAAATCTATAAGGTTGCTCCCATACTGGGAACTGAAGGATGCCTCCACCTACATGGCGCCAAGCTCCAGTAAGCGCTGGAAGAGATGCAACGGCTCTAATTGCTTGACCGCCTCCCCAGCTTTTTTCAAGGGCTACACCAATTCTGATAGCTGATGGTTGGGTCGTTGCATATTCTCGGGCTAATTTTCGAATATCATTCGCTGAGACGCCCGTGATTTCTTCTGCCCACTCAGGACTTCTCTTTTTTGCCAGTTCTGCTAATTCTGGAAAGCCTACTGTATATTTGTCTACATAGTCTTGATCCACCAATCCTTCTTCAATAATCACATGCATCATTGCCATCGCTAAAGCACCGTCAGTGCCAGGCTTAGGGCAAATATGCCAGTCTGCTTCTTTAGCCGTTCTTGAAGCATAAGCATCAATGACAACAACCTTTGAGCCTTTTTTTTGCGCTTCTTTAACAATATGCCAATGGTGAATATTGGTGCTCACCGAATTACAAGCCCAAATAATAATAAATTTCGAATGAATAAAGCTCTCTGGATCTACCCCTGCAGTGGGGCCAAGGGTTAGCAGCCAAGCCGTGGCCGAGCCTTCTCCGCAGAATGTTCTTTCAGTAACGGTTGCTCCTAATCGAGCAAAGAAAGAATCTCCCCCGTTCATGCCATGCACCAAGCCTTGATTGCCCAAGTAGCTGTTTGGCATAATGGCTTCTGAACCAAATTCTTTAATAATGGATTGCCATTTATTAACTATGGTATCGAGCGCTTCGTCCCAGGAAATTCTTTGAAATTGTTTTGTACCTTTTGGACCGATTCGCTTCATAGGGTATAGAAGGCGGTCTGGATGGTAGTGGCGCTTTTCAAAATCTTGAAGTTTCACACACAGACCACCACGCGTCATTGGATGATCCGCATTGCCTTTAACGCCTATGAGTTTATTGTCTTCTACCTCATAAACCATTGAGCAAGTGTCAGGACAGTCATGAGGGCAGCCCCCATGAAAATATTTGCTTTCTGTTTGTGTTCCCATCTTTAAATACCCCTTCAATAATGAAATTACTTAAGTGAATATCATCTTGGTAATTTATAATACTATTTTATTTTGCTCTTGAGCCAACTGCTCAAGAAAAATTTGGAGATATCGTTGGAAGACCTTGTCTTAAATCCAAATGATCTTAAGATCATAAATCAGCATATTTTTGAGCACCAATCTATGCCTGGCGCCTTATTGCCGCTTTTGCACGCCATCCAGGATGACTTAGGTTTTGTGCCAGAAATCGCCTATCCTTTAATCTCTAAAGGGCTTAGTTTGTCAGTGGCAGAAGTCCATGGTGTTGTGACTTTTTACCATCATTTTAGATCTCATAAACCTGGCCGTCATATTCTTCAAGTGTGTCGCGCAGAATCCTGCCAGGCTTTGGGAAGTGAAGCGCTTGAAAATCATATTAAAAATAAACTCGGTGTCGAGTTTCATGAAACAACCCCTGATGGCGCCATTACTTTAGAGCCCATTTATTGTTTAGGCAATTGTGCATGCTCTCCTGCGGTGATGATCGATGAAGAAGTCTATGGCCGAGTAGACAGTAAAAAAATAGATCAACTTATTTCAGATTTAAAACGTGCATCATGAGCATTAAAATTTTTGTATCGAAAGATTCCACCGCATTATCACTTGGCGCAGATCAAGTTGCAGAAGCTATATCAAAAGAAGCGCAAGCCAGAAAACTAGATATTCAAATCGTACGAAATAGTTCGCGCGGATTGTTTTGGTTAGAAACATTGGTTGAAGTCGAAACAGTTCAAGGTCGTATAGGATTTGGTCCCATTAATCCAAATGACGCGAAGTCATTATTTGATGCAGATTTTATTAATGGCGGTAAGCATCCTCTTGCCTTAGGCCTTGTATCAGAAATCGATTGGTTAAAAAAACAAGAGCGCCTAACTTTTGCGCGCATGGGCATTACTGAGCCCACCAGTATTGATCAATATATTGAGCATGAGGGGTTCCAAGGTTTAAAGCATGCACTAAATTTAAATCCACAAGCGATTGTTCAGACAGTGACAGATTCTGGTTTACGAGGCCGAGGCGGCGCTGCTTTTCCTACAGGGATTAAATGGAAAACAGTTTTAGACACTAAAGCGACACAAAAATATATTGTATGTAATGCGGATGAAGGCGACTCAGGTACCTATTCAGATCGCATGATTATGGAAGGCGATCCTTTCGTGCTCATTGAAGGGATGATCATAGCCGGCCTTGCAGTCGGAGCTTCACAAGGCTATATCTATTTACGTTCTGAATACCCTCATGCGCTAAAAACTTTAAATCAAGCTATTGATATAGCCAAGGGCGCAGGCTACTTAGGCGACGATATTTTAAAATCTGGCAAAGCCTTTCATTTAGAAGTAAGGCGTGCGGCAGGTGCATATATATGTGGTGAAGAAACTTCACTTTTAGAAAGTTTAGAAGGCAAGAGAGGGTTGGTTAGATTTAAGCCGCCACTCCCTGCGATTGAAGGTTTATTTGGTAAACCGACCGTTGTGAATAATGTGATTTCGTTAGCTACTATCCCTATTATTTTGGCTAAAGGTGCTAAGTATTATCAAGACTTTGGTATGGGTAAATCCAGAGGCACACTTCCGATTCAGCTTGCCGGCAATTTAAAAAAGACGGGATTGATTGAAAAAGCATTCGGTATTACTTTAAGAGAGCTCCTTTACGATTTTGGTGGTGGCTCTTTGTCAGGCAAGCCAATTAAGGCCGTGCAAGTAGGGGGACCTTTGGGTGCTTATTTGCCTGAGTCTCAATTTGATACTCCGCTTGACTATGAAAAATTTTCTGAGATCTGGGCAGTATTAGGACATGGCGGCATTGTAGCGTTTGATGAGACAGTCAATATGGCAAAGATGGCGCGCTATGCATTTGATTTTTGTGCTATCGAATCATGCGGAAAATGTACACCTTGTCGGATCGGATCCACGCGCGGTGTCGAAGTGATCGATCACATCATCAATGGCCAAGAAGTTAAAAAACATGTCGCATTAATCAGAGATCTCTCAGATACCATGTTAAATGGTTCTTTATGTGCACTGGGCGGTATGACACCTTATCCAGTATTGAGTGCTTTAAATCATTTCCCTAAAGATTTTGGGGTTGATGCAAAAGAGCTCAAGGCATAGACTGATAGGGTAATTTGGTGATTTATTTAGAGATAAAATATGGATGATGTAAAAGATTTTGGAACGCCCAAAAGAATTTCAGATAAGACTGTTAATTTAACAATTGACGGCGTGTCTGTGTCAGTGCCTGAGGGCACATCCGTCATGCATGCAGCATCTTTATCCGGTGTTACCGTTCCTAAATTATGTGCTACAGATAGTCTAGAGCCCTTTGGTTCATGCCGTCTTTGCTTAGTTGAAATTGAAGGTCGTCGAGGTTATCCAGCTTCATGCACAACACCTGTTGCTGAAGGTATTAAAGTGCACACACAAACACCTAAACTCGCTGATATTAGACGCGGTGTGATGGAGCTCTATATTTCAGACCATCCTTTGGATTGTCTAACTTGCGCTACGAACGGTGATTGCGAATTACAAGACATGGCAGGCGCTGTTGGTCTTCGAGATGTGCGTTATGGCTACGAAGGTGAAAATCATTTAAAGAGCGTTAAAGACACTTCAAATCCTTATTTTACGTTTGACCCTTCAAAATGCATTGTTTGTTCAAGATGTGTCAGAGCATGTGAAGAAGTTCAAGGTACATTTGCACTGACTATTCAAGGCCGGGGTTTTGATTCCAAAGTATCAGCAGGGAATAAAGACTTTAAAGATTCAGAATGCGTTTCATGCGGCGCATGCGTGCAAGCATGCCCAACAGCAACCCTTATTGAAAATACAATTATTGAAGCAGGTGTTCCAGAACATAGTGTCACAACGACTTGTGCATATTGTGGCGTGGGCTGTTCATTTCATGCAGAAATGAAAGGCGAAGAAGTAGTTCGCATGACACCCAACAAAGATGGTGGAGCTAATCATGGACATTCCTGTGTTAAGGGAAGGTTTGCTTGGGGATATGCGACACATAAAGATCGCATCACTACACCGATGATTCGTAAAAGCATTCATGATCCTTGGGAAAAAGTGACATGGGATGTGGCTATTAATTATGCAGCGAGTGAAATTCAGCGCATTCAAAAAAAATATGGGCGTGATTCAGTAGGCGCTATTTCATCTTCACGATGTACGAACGAAGAAGTTTATGTAGTGCAAAAATTAGTCCGTGCAGCACTGGGTAATAATAATGTTGATACATGCGCACGCGTCTGTCATTCACCCACAGGCTATGGACTCAAGCAAACGCTTGGCGAGTCTGCAGGGACGCAAAATTTTGACTCAGTCATGCATTCGGACGTGATCATGATCATTGGGGCTAACCCAACAGACGGCCATCCTGTATTCGCGTCACAAATGAAAAGACGTTTACGAGAAGGTGCGAAGCTTATCATTGTCGATCCTCGTGCTATTGATCTTGTTGATAACTCACCTCACATCAAAGCGGATTATCATTTAAAACTTAAACCTGGTTCCAATGTTGCTATCGTAAATGCATTAGCCCACGTGATTGTGACTGAAAAACTCATGGATGATTCTTTCATTAAAGCACGTTGTGAAGATGACGCATTTAAATCATGGAAAGACTTTATTACCAAACCTGAAAATTCACCTGAAGCGATGAGCGCATTTACTGGCGTAAATGCTAAAGATGTAAGAGCCGCTGCAAAACTTTTTGCTAAAGGTGGTAATGCCGCGATTTATTATGGACTGGGTGTGACTGAACATAGTCAAGGCTCAACGATGGTTATGGGTATTGCTAATCTTGCTATGTTGACAGGCAACATCGGCCGAGAGGGTGTAGGGGTTAACCCTTTAAGAGGACAAAATAATGTTCAAGGTGCTTGCGACATGGGATCGTTTCCACATGAATTCCCAGGTTACCGACATGTATCTGACAAAGCGACTTTGGCTTTATTTGAAAAAGCATGGGACGTGAAATTACAAAATGAACCTGGCTTAAGAATTCCTAATATGTTAGATGTCGCTATTGATGGGCAATTTAAAGCACTCTATTGTGAAGGGGAAGACATCGCTCAATCAGATCCTAATACACAACATGTAACGCATGCATTGGAGTCGATGGAGTGCGTGATTGTGCAAGATTTATTTTTAAATGAAACCGCCATGTATGCGCATGTATTTTTGCCAGGCTCTTCATTCTTAGAAAAGAACGGCACATTTACAAATGCAGAAAGACGTATTTCTAGAGTGAGAAAAGTAATGTCTCCTAAAAATGGATACGAAGATTGGGAGATCACACAGATGCTTTCTAATGCCTTAGGTTACAAAATGGACTATAGCCATGCATCAGACATCATGGATGAGATTGCAAGACTCACACCAACATTTAAAGGTGTAAGTTATAAGAAGCTAGATGAATTAGGAAGTATTCAATGGCCTTGCAATGATGAACATCCTCTTGGCACACCGACAATGCATATTGATGAATTCGTGCGCGGCAAAGGTAAATTTATTATTACTGAATATGTGCCTACTTCAGAAAAAGTGACTCAGAAATACCCACTAATCCTTACGACGGGAAGAATACTTTCTCAATACAATGTGGGTGCACAGACTAGAAGAACGAAGAATGTAGCGTGGCATGAAGAAGATTTAGTTGAGATTCACCCTCATGACGCTGAAGAAAGAGGTATTCAATCAGGTGATTGGGTGGGTATTGTGAGTCGATCAGGTGAGACTGTATTAAGGGCTCAAATTACAGAGCGAGTTCAACCTGGTGTGATTTATACCACATTCCATCATCCCGAATCAGGTGCTAATGTGATCACGACTGATAATTCAGATTGGGCAACAAACTGTCCTGAATTTAAAGTAACAGCTGTGCAGGTAAATAAAGTGACACAATTATCTGATTGGCAGAAGCAATACCAACATTTTAGTGAAGAACAAATTGAATTTGCAGGTAAATCTAAAGAATTAAAAATTCATTAGATTTAACAAGTGGCACAAGACCTTTTTATTGACACAGAACATAGTTTTAAGACTTATGAAGTTTTAAAAAGTAATGCAAAAGCAGTTGAAAAAGATGACATTGCAGAAGAAGTGCCAATTGCATTTGTCTATAACGGCATATCACATGCAGTTATGCTAGCCTCCCCCTCAGACCTTGAAGATTTTGCTCTAGGATTTTCTTTTTCAGAAGGTATTGTTGAAAATAAAAGCGATATTTATGGAATTGAAATTGTTCATCAGCCGAAAGGTATTGAACTTCAAATTGAAATTACATCAGCGCGTTTTCAATCATTAAAAGATAAACGTAGAAATCTTCTTGGCCGAACTGGTTGCGGTTTATGTGGGGCTGAGACCTTAGATCAAGCTTTAAGATTGCCAGAAAAAAAGATAGATATCACATTAACAATTAAAGAGACTGCGATTATAAAAGCACTGGAGGCGCTTCATACAACGCAATCACTCCAAAAGAAAACAGGTGCTACACATGCATGTGCATGGGCAAATGAACAAGGAGAAATTCAGTTGGTCCGCGAAGATGTGGGTCGACATAATGCTTTGGATAAGTTAATTGGTGCCCTTCAAAAAAAAGGCTTTAATGGCAAAGGTTTTGTGATTACTACAAGTCGAGCAAGTTATGAGATGGTTCAAAAAACAGTGATGCTAGGTGCATCAACGCTGATTGCAATATCGGCGCCCACGGGACTTGCAATTCGATCTGCGTTAAAATATGGACTATGTTTGATTGGCTTTGCAAGAGTCCCTCAATATGTGATTTATACTTTTACTGAAAGAGTTACAAAAAATTAATTATGAATATTGATCAACTTGTCACGATGGCCAATCAAATCGGTTCTTTTTTTAAATCTTATCCAGACCAGGAAAAAGCGAAAGAAGAAATTGCAAATCATTTAACAAAATTCTGGGCGCCACCTATGCGCAATCAAATTAAAGAGCATGTTGCAAAAAACGCAGGAAAAGGTTTAGAAGTAATTGTGGTTGATGCAATCCAAAAGCATCTTTGAGTATTTATTCTTTATAAAATAATTTGTAATTATTTTTATCGCCTGGTTGTTTTTCATTCCATACTAGTTTCCAATTTTCGCTAATCGGTGGAAGATCTTTTTTGTGTAATTGGTAAATAAGTAAATAATTGCAATTAACCCGATCACCTTCTCTACTAGCCTTTATATTTAAATAATAATCAATCAAATCAATTTGTGCGTTATTAATGTTGTGAGTCGTGAGGCAAGCTTTATCTTGCATCACTTTTCCCATGGATAAAAAAAGCGGACTAAAATCTTTCTTATGATTAATCCATGGAAGCCATAAAGCCATCAGGAGTGCCCAACTCACTGTGAGGCCAATAGACCAATTTGTCGTACATGAACGATTTGTAATTCTTGTTTTTACCAAAGAAAAAATCCAAACCAGAGTCAAAAGTATCGCAATGGTTAAAATAAAAATATTGAAATGTGATTCGTTAGTTTGTGCTAAAAATTGCATACGCTCGTATGTTTTTTTTGGGAAGCCTGTGAGCATGGCATTCCATCCAAGCCAGATGAGAAAAATAATGGTCGAAAATAAAATGATGCCAAACCAGTTAAGTGCGCTTGCAGCACCTCTTCTTAAATTTTCAATACTACCCGCTGCAATTGTTGATAGTGGAATTAGAAACGGCATTATGAAAGCTTGGTTTTTTGTTGCACAAGAAGAAGTAAGAATTAATGCAGATACAAAAAAGATGATTGGTAATTGAAATTTAGTTTGAGACCATATCTTGCCTCTGAATTTCCACAGGCCCCAGACTGCAAGAGGGAGCGCTGGCCAAGCAAACCAGGAAAGATTTTTGATATAAAAAATATAATTTTGTGTTTGAAATAATTGGAAATGATTAATCCATCTCATAAATATGTCGTGTTCATACCACCATAGAAGTGCTGGCCATACTATTAGAAAGGGTAAACTCACAAGAAGACTTAAACTGAGAACTAGAGCATAACGACGTGTTCGCCATACTTGAAAAAGCATAGGTAAGAGTATGCTTGAAAGCATAAGAATAAGAAGTGGCATGATCCCGCCTGATAAGAAACTTATGCCTAAACCAAACCCTAAAAGAAGGGCGGATCTAAAAGGGCGTCTTTTAGAAAGAGCCAAACCATAAAATGCCATGGTAAGACCTGTTAATGTTGCAATACCAGGCATAAGCGTATGCACATTAAATATGAGGCCTACTGAACCTATAAAAATCAGAGCCGCTTGTCTTCCAGAGCCGGTGCCCCATAACTCTCGATTCAACATACCTATCATCAAAATGGTAAGACCCATCCACAAGGCATTAATCATTCTGCTCGCGTCATGAAGTGATATTAAGGGTGTGAGAATTTTTCCAAGAATGGCCCCTGTCCAATAGTAAAGGGGTGGATTGATAAGTGTATCTTCACTGGCAGCCATTGGCGCTAATATATGACCATTCAGTACCGCATGAATCGCACTGATACTTTGCGTCTCATAGCCTTTCCAGGGCGCATGACCAAAAAGTCCTGCAAATACCCAAATAATACATAAAACGACAAAGGAATGGATTTTGGCTCGCTCACCTAATCGGCTGCGAGGGGTGGCCATATTATCTTGCCAATCGTGCTCGAGTTGAAATCGCATATTTAAAAAAAAAGGCAGCCTATGCTGCCTTTTGATATAAGGATAAAGTCTTACATGCCATATTTTTGTTTGAATTTCTCAACACGGCCTGCAGTATCTAAAATCTTTTGTTTACCTGTATAGAAAGGATGGCATTGTGAGCAAACTTCAATGTTCATATCTTTTCCAACTGTTGATTGTGTTTTGAACTTATTACCACAGCTACATGTGATATTAATTTCAGCGTAATTTGGGTGTGTATCAGCTTTCATAATTTTTCCAACTTTAGTTCAATAGATGCGCATTATCAATGATTTAGGACCAAAAATCAATCAATTTTACGTCTTAACCCCTTCGCATACTGTCAAAGAAGTCGTTATTATTTTTAGTGGCTTTAATCTTGTCTAGCAAAAATTCCATCGCTTCCAAGTCATCCATAGGGTGGAGAAGTTTTCTAAGTACCCATATTTTTTGTAAATTATCTTTAGGGATAAGAAGTTCTTCCTTACGAGTGCCTGATTTATTTACATTAATTGCTGGGTAGAGTCGTTTTTCAGCCATTTTACGATCAAGATGAATTTCCATATTACCAGTACCTTTGAATTCTTCGTAAATCACATCATCCATGCGTGAGCCTGTATCAATCAAAGCTGTTGCAAGGATTGTGAGCGAGCCACCTTCTTCAATATTGCGGGCTGCCCCAAAGAAACGTTTTGGTTTTTGAAGCGCATTGGCATCGACACCGCCGGTAAGCACTTTACCGGATGAAGGGATGACTGTGTTGTAAGCTCTTGCCAATCGCGTAATGGAATCCAAGAGGATCACTACGTCTTTTTTGTGTTCAACAAGACGCTTCGCTTTTTCAAGAACCATTTCAGCTACTTGAACGTGACGTGTTGCAGGTTCATCGAATGTTGATGCAACAACTTCACCTTTTACAGACCTCGTCATTTCAGTCACTTCTTCTGGCCTCTCATCAATTAGAAGCACAATTAAAGATACGTCAGGATGATTTGATGTGATGGCATGTGCGATATTTTGCATCATGACAGTCTTACCACTTTTAGGACTCGCTACAATCAAGCCACGTTGACCTTTACCAATCGGCGCAATCATATCAATCACGCGACTTGTAATATTTTCCTCACCGTTAATATCTCTTTCAAGCGTGAGAGGTATAGTTGGAAATAGGGGCGTTAAGTTTTCAAAAAGAATTTTATTTTTTGTATTTTCTGGCGCTTCATTGTTAACTTCATCTACTTTTACAAGTGCGAAGTAACGCTCTCCATCTTTAGGTGTTCTAATTTCACCTTGAATGGTGTCTCCTGTATGAAGATTGAAGCGACGGATTTGTGAAGGCGATACATAAATATCATCAGGACCTGCAAGGTAAGACGTATCAGGTGATCTTAAAAATCCAAACCCATCTTGTAATACTTCTAAGGTACCGTCTCCGTAAATACTATCTCCCTTTTTTGCTTTGTTTTTTAAGATTGCAAAGATTAAATCTTGCTTTCTCATGCGACTCGCATTTTCGATTTCGTCCGTGATCGCCATTTCTACAAGTTGTGCAATGGGGAGGTGTTTTAATTCAGATAAATGCATGTTTGGGGGCTTCCGATTAGTCTTACGTTGGGGGGTTTTTTAAGGAGAGAGAGGTAAGCTTTAGATATTGCTATCGATAAATGTTGTTAATTGGGATTTTGATAAGGCGCCAACTTTAGTCGCTTCGACATTACCATTTTTAAAAATCATTAAAGTAGGAATGCCTCTGATGCCAAACTTAGCTGGGGTTTGTGCATTTTCATCGATATTAAGTTTAGCAATTTTTAACTTACCATCGTAGTCTTTGCATATTTCATCAAGAATAGGTGCAATCATTTTGCAAGGACCACACCACTCTGCCCAGTAGTCAACTAGAACAGGAACGGTAGATTGAAGCACTTCAGTTTCGAATGTTGCGTCTGACAAATGGATAATATTTTTGCTCATGATGACCTTTAATGGATTAATTCTGTAATTAAGCTAGCTAGCGTTACGGGCAATTTATTTTGGGATTTAGAACTAACTTGAATTTTTTGAAAAAACTATGAAAAACATTATAACAACATCTTTAATTAAATCAAATGGCGCGTAACGCCTGGCATAGAATAGTCTTAGGCTATTTAATAGTCTTTTATTTTCAAAGACTTAAGAAAGAAATATTTAGCTTAATTTTTTATATATTCAAAAAGCTTTACTACTTTTGTAACTTTATTTGTATTTTTCGCAATCTCTTCAGCTTCTTTGGCCTCTTTTTCGTTCAAAATACCCATAAGGTAGACCACTTTATTTTCAGTGATGACTTTGACGTAAAAAGGTGAAACTTTATTTTCTTTGAAAAATCTAGCCTTCACGCTGGAGGTAATTAAAGCATCTTCCGCTCTTGCTGATAAAGAATTCACAGGCTCAATCGTGAGCTCATTCATCACCGATTTGACGTTAGCTAAGGCTTTAATCTGAGCTGTAATGGTTGATTTAATTTCCTCGCTCGGTACCTGACCTAATACAAGTACATGTGCGTTATAACTTGTGACATTCGTATGAATGTCACCTTTGAGTTTTTGAATGCCAGCAAAAGCCTTTAATTCAATATTAGAATCTTCAAGAATGACGCCTGGCGTTCTGCGATCAGCCATTGTATCAATACCTATAGCGCCTCCACCAATAATGGCAGCAGGGCATCCTAAGAGTTGCAACAAGACAAATGAAATAAAAAATAATTTGATATGTTTAAGCATGGTTTCCTCTAAAGTTTTATTAACTTAGCATTGATATGTGACAAAATGATTATATCTCTTTTAAAGAGGTCTTGAGTAAGCGACTTAAAAGAGCTTTTTTAAGTGCTTTAAAAATAATTGGGCTGTTGATGATGAGTGGAATATTGTATGTAGTAGCGACACCTATAGGCAATTTAAATGACATTACTTATAGAGCGCTAGAAACTTTCAAATCAGTAGATCTCATTGCTTCAGAAGATACGAGACATACCCAAGGCCTTTTGTCTCATTTTTCCATTGAAAAAAAACAGTTTGCAGTTCATCAGCATAACGAAAAAGCTTCCGCACAAAAAATCATTGAATATTTAAAAGACGGTAAACATATTGCGTTGGTATCAGATGCAGGTACCCCGAATATCAGCGATCCTGGTGGCCTTATCGTCAAAGAAGTGGCAGCTGCTGGTTTTGAAGTCATTCCTATTCCAGGTGTTTCTGCACTCACAGCGGCTTATTCAGTTTCAGGGATAGAACATACAAGCTTTCATTTTTATGGATTTTTACCAACGTCGAGCAGTCAAAGAATTAAGACGTTTGAAAACCTTCAAACGCAAACATGCCCTATCATTTTTTATGAGGCACCGCACCGCATCATCAAAACCTTGAGTGATATGGCTAATTTTTATGGGGACAAACATCATATTGTAGTGGCGCGAGAACTCACCAAAACATTCGAAAGTATTTATCGAGGCGAAGTTTCAAAGGTTAGAGAGGTTATTGAAAGCGATAGTAATTTTCAAAAAGGAGAGTTCGTGATTTTGGTATCCCCGATGCATCATGAAAAAAATGAATTACTGAGCGAAGATCAGCATAGAATATTGAAAATATTACTCAATCATATGCCGACGAATGCAGCTGTGAAATTAGGCGTAGAAATATTAAGTATCAACAAAAATTATTTATATGACGAAGCTTTAAAAATAAAAAAAGATGACTAAAACTTTAACGATTACTACGCCGGATGATTTTCATGTGCACTTAAGAGATGATGCACTTATGGCGTCCGTTGTGCCTTATACCGCAAAGCAATTTGCAAGAGCACTCGTGATGCCGAATTTAAAACTACCTATTACGACTGTAGATCAAGCGATTCAATATGAATCAAGAATTAAAAAGGCTTTAAAAAGTGATACCCACTTTCAGCCACTCATGACTTTATATCTCACAGATAACACTTCACCTGATGAAATTAAAAAGATCCCTGAGCATCAAAACATTGTAGGGATTAAATACTACCCAGCCGGTGCCACAACTAATTCAGATTCGGGTGTTAGAAACATTGATGATCGTTACGATATTTTTGAACTCATGGAAAAATTAGATGTAACACTTTTGCTTCATGGTGAGGTGGTCGATTCAGCAGTTGATATTTTTGATCGTGAAAAAGTATTCATTGATCAACATTTATCAAGGCTACATAAAACATTCCCCAATTTGAGAATTGTATTGGAACACATCACTACAAAAGATGCTGCCGACTTTATTTTAAGTACCTCTAAAAAACTGGCAGCTACGATCACACCACAACATCTTTTATTAAACAGAAATCATATGTTTATAGGCGGTATCAATCCGCATCATTATTGTCTTCCCGTTTTAAAAAGAGAGACACATCGTCAAGCACTTTTAAATGCAGTGTCATCAGGCAATGCCAAATTCTTTTTAGGGACCGACAGCGCACCTCACTTAAAATCAACAAAAGAAAATGCTTGTGGTTGCGCAGGTATTTTTTCTGCGGCAAGCGCTATTGAGCTTTATGCTGCAGTATTTGATGAACTCAATGCGCTTGATAAATTAGAAGGTTTTGCAAGTTTCTACGGAGCTGATTTCTACGGACTAGAAAGAAATAAATCGTCAATTAATCTCGTTAAAGAAGACTGGCTTGTTCCTGAAAAAATTACTGTAGGTGATGAAGCTATTGTTCCGCTATATGCTGGAAGAAAAATTGCTTGGCGCTTAATTGATTAGATAAGTTTGATTATCTAATGAATTCTTCTTCAGTTAAATCCATTAACTTAGAACACTTGATATTTAAAGCTTTGGATATTTTAAATACAGTCTCAATGGAAGGTGTTTTCTTCCCATATTCGAGTTCAGATATATAAACCCTTGCAAGTTGCGCTTCAAGCGACAAAACTTCTTGTGTTAATTTTTTTCTGAGTCTAATTTTTTTTAAAGCTCGACCGAAAGCTTTTGTTTTTGTTGGCATGGGCTCAACCTTAAATGACTATCCCAGAACCGTCTTCCATCTTTAGTTTACAAAAATTTAAGAAGCCAAATACTAGTAAGGATTACATAGCTTTTTGTAAACTTTAAATAGCAAATATATAGGTTGCGTCCCAAGTCAATTAAATACACCCGAAAGTGACGTTTTATAGGTGTGTTAAAATCCTTGCGAAGCTGACTAGACAGTCGCTGCTTGTTAACTCAAGCAGAGGAAAGTCCGGGCTCCACAGAGCAGAGTGACGGCTAACGGCCGTACGTTGCGAAACGAGGAATAGGGCCACAGAGACGAGCGTATTTAGTTACGGTGAAACGCGGTAACCTCCACTCGGAGCAAAGTCAAATAGGGTAGTAATAGCACGGCTCGTGTTGCTACCGGGTAGACTGCTTGAGTGCATGAGTAATCATGTGCCTAGATGAATGACTGTCCACGACAGAACCCGGCTTATCGGTTGGCTTCAACTTTTTCTTAAAAATTCCTAGCTTTATTCTTCCAAACCCTTGTCATATATGAAAAAACCTTCAAAAAAGAGCTTGCAGAGCTCTTTTTTATTATCTATAGTGTCATTAGTGGAAAAAAGTGGTTTTTTGTGGGAAATTTCTAAGTAGAACTAAGGGTATTTAGTAATTTCCCACTTTTTTTGAATTAAATAATTAGGTCGGGAATTATGTTTAGAGGCGCTAATCTCTTGAATATTGATGCTAAAGGCAGAATAGCAATGCCGACAAAGCATAGAGAAGATTTGCTCGCCCAGTCTTCAGGTGATTTAGTCATTACAGCTCACCCCCATGGATGTTTATTGATTTACCCCCAGATTGCTTGGGAACCTATCCAGTCAAAGATCATGGCACTTTCAAGTTTTGATAAAAAATCGAGCGCTTTACAAAGATTGCTCGTGGGTTATGCAGAAGACATTTCATTAGATACAGCAGGCCGATTACTCCTCTCTCAAGTATTAAGAGAATTTGCAAAGGTAGAGAGGCAAGCCATGTTAGTAGGACAGGGAAGTCATTTTGAGCTTTGGGATAAAGAAGCTTGGGATCTACAAATACAAAATGCCACAGAACAAGAAGTTTCAAGTATGCCAATTGAACTCGAGGGGTTCTCACTTTAACGATGCAATTTAATTTAATGCCTCATGAATCAAGCACAACATAATTTTAATCATGAGCATATTACTGTCCTTTTAAGCGAAGCAGTTGAGCATTTAGTTTTAAAAAAAAATGGTGTTTATGTGGATTGCACCTTTGGGCGGGGTGGGCATAGCAGATTAATTCTAGAAAAGTTAAATCAAGAAGGAAGATTAATCGCGATTGATCGAGATAAATCTGCATATGAAGAAGGTTTGAAAATTAAAGATACGAGATTTGAAATTGTGCACGCACATTTTTCAGAAATCGATGAAGTTCTAGCCGCTAAAGGCATTTCAAAAGTAGATGGCGTATTACTGGATTTGGGTATTTCGTCACCACAAATTGATCAAGGCGATCGTGGTTTTAGTTTTAGATTCGATGCGCACTTAGATATGCGGATGGATCAAACAAAGGGCCTAACAGCAGCTGAACTTTTAAAAAAGATCGAACAAAAAGAATTAGAAAAGATTTTAAAAGAATATGGTGAAGAGAAATTTGCGCGAAGAATTTCTACCGCGATCATTAAAGAGAGAGATGAAGTAGGCTCGATTGAAACAACAAAACAGCTTGCAAAAATTGTCGCAGACCATATGCCCAAAAAAGAAATTGGACAAGATCCTGCAACAAGAACATTTCAAGCATTAAGAATCTATGTAAATCGAGAGCTGGAAGAGTTAAAAGAAGCGCTGCCTAAAATTTTAGAGTTATTAAAAACCGACGGCATTATGGTAGTGATTAGTTTCCACTCGCTTGAAGACAGAATTGTGAAGCAATTTATTAACGATGAAAAAAATAGAGATACTTTACCCCCTAATTTTCCAATTAGAAATGATGAGTTACCAAAACCCCGATTGAATATTGTGACAAAACCTATAAGACCAAGCGAAGCCGAGGTAAAACGTAATCCAAGAGCAAGAAGTGGAATTATGCGAGTTGCTGAAAGGACTGCGCATTAAATGACAAAAGTGAATTTTATTTTATTTTTTGTAATCCTACTTATGGCGCTTGCAAAAATAAACTCACAACATCAATCAAGAAAGCTTTATTTTGAACTTGATCAACAAAAAGAGATTAGCCAAAAGCTAAATTCTGAGTATAGCCAATTGCAACTTGAGCAGAGTACTTGGGCAATGCACGGAAGAATCGAAGAAGTTGCAAAAAAATCATTAAAAATGAAAACCCCCGAACCTAAAAAAATTATTTTATTGGAGCGGCCTTGAGTTTATTTATCAACAATAAAGTTGAGAAAACATTTTTTGAGCTCTCGGGTATTCGAAGAAGATTAATTTTGCTTTTATTCTTAGCTGGATTCCTAACGCTTATTTTTAGAGCATTCTATTTACAAAGTTTAGATAAAAAATTTTTACAGTCGAAAGGAAATGCTACGAGCACTCGAGTAATTTCTCTTTACGCAGATAGAGGAAAAATTACCGACAGGAATGGAGATATCTTAGCGATCAGCAGTCCGGTAGAGTCAGTTTGGGTAAATCCACCAAATGTCAAAATAACTAAAGATCAAAAATTAGAATTAGAAAATATTCTTAAGTTAAGTGCGAATGAGGTTGATCAAAAATTATTAAATAATAAAAAAGAATTTATATATCTCAAAAGACAAATCTCGCCTGAAGATGCAAGAAGATTACAAGCGTTGAAAATACCCGGAATCTTTTTTCAAAAAGAGTTTAAGAGGTTTTATCCGGCTGCTGACATCACAGCTAATTTAGTTGGGTTTACTAATCTGGATAATATAGGGCAAGAAGGCATTGAGCTTTCTCAAAATAAATTTCTTTCCGGTAAGCTCGGGAGTAAAAAAGTTATTAAAGACCGTGCTGGCAAGATTGTGGATGATCTCCAGGAAGTGAAACTGCCGCAAGATGGGCACGACATAAAGCTTTCAATAGATGCAAGAATTCAATATTTAACATATAGAGAATTAGCTAAATCAATCGAAATTCATAAAGCTAAAGCAGGCTCGGCTATAGTGCTAGATGCAAAAACGGGAGAGGTGCTAGCTATGGCTAATCTTCCTTCTTATAACCCTAATAATTTTAGGGAAGGTGGCGGCCCCACAAGAAATCGAGCAGTGACAGATGTGTTCGAGCCTGGGTCAACAATTAAACCATTCACAGTGTCTTCAGCGTTAGACGCCGGAATTCTTAATCCAAGTTCATTGGTAGAAATTTCATCAGGATTGATGAAAATTGGATCAGCCACAATACATGATGCTCATGCTGATGGTAGCAAACCTTTTATGACAGTTTCAGAAGTGATTGCAAAGTCTTCCAATGTAGGTGCAGCAAGAATTGGATTAATGCAAACACCCAAGAGTTTGTGGTCTACTTTAAATAAAGTAGGGTTTGGAATGCAAACTTCGGCAGGGTTTCCTGGGGAAGCCTCTGGAAGACTTCGTGATTATAAAAATTGGGGCAAAGTAGACCAGGCAACTATATCTTTCGGACATGGGATTAATTTAACACTTCTTCAATTGGCTCAATCTTATACAGTTTTTGCTAACGACGGGGAAATGAAGCCAGTTACATTATTCAAAAAAGATGAAATTCCTATGGGTACAAAAGTATTCACAAAGCAAACAGCGAGAACTATGGTAGAAATGATGGAACAAGTTGTGGAAGAGGGTACTGGAGGTAATGCAAAAATTATAGGATATAGAGTTGCAGGCAAGACAGGTACCGCTGAAAAAATTGGAGCAAATGGCGCTTATGAAAAGAATAAAAATATAGGGTCATTTGTAGGTCTAGCCCCAGTTTCAAATCCAAGAATTATTATGGCAGTGATGATAGATGAACCAAGCATTGGAAGCCATTACGGAGGAGCGGTAGCGGCTCCAGTTTTTAGCAGTGTAATGGCTGACGTCATGAAGATATTAAAGATTCCACAAGACATAAAAACTCAAAATAAAGTTTTACCGCAAGACAATAAAAACATTAAAGAAACGATATGAAGAGTGTGTTAAAAAAAATTGGACATCGCATCTCTGATATATCAAACGATAGTAGGCATATAAAAAATAATTCTTTATTTTTAGCCTATCCTGGACTGCATAGTGACGGAAGAACTTATATTGAAGCAGCCATTAAAAAAGGCGCGAAAATAATACTTTATGAAAAGAAAAATTTTGTATGGAAAAAAACATGGCATACAGAACATTATGCTGTTTCAGAATTAAAAAATAAAGAAGGTGAAATTGCACATACATTTTTTAAAAAGCCTTCGAAGCAAATACTCACTATAGGTATCACTGGCACAAATGGAAAAACATCTTGCGCGCACTGGACAGCTGAAATACAAAATCTCCTGGGCAAAAAAACAGGCGTCATAGGGACGCTGGGGTTTGGGTACAAAAAATTAAAATCACATACGTATACAACACCTGATGCGATATCAAATCATCGTATTTTAAGACAATTTAAAAATCAAAAAATAAAATCAGCTGTAATGGAAGTTTCATCTCACGCATTGTCTCAGGGGAGAGTGAATGGAATTCTTTTCGATATTGCAGTTTTTACCAATTTATCAAGGGATCATCTAGATTACCATCTTAACTTTCGGAATTATTTCAATGAAAAAAAGAAGTTATTTGAATTCCCATCTTTGAAAGTTGCAGTTATTAATATCGATGATTCTTATGGAAAAAAACTAAAAAATTTTCTTGTAAAGAATAAAACTAAAGTTTTAAGTTATGGAATAAAAAGTGGCGACATTAAAGCGACACACATTGAATATTCAAATTCGAGCACACGTTTCCAAATTGCATATAAAAAAGAAACATACAAAGTAGAAGCGCCTGTGGTAGGCGAGTTTAATGTATATAATTTACTAGCAGTAATTACTTCACTGATAGCATCTGGCAATTCAATAAAAAAAATTGTGAAACAAATAAGTTATATATCTCAGGTTCCAGGGAGAATGGAAAGACTAAGATCTAAAAACACCCCAAAAATCTTTATTGATTATGCTCACACACCAGACGCTTTAAAAAAAGTGCTGCAAACCCTTAAAAACCAAACTGACGGTAATCTTATCTGTGTATTTGGTTGCGGAGGAGATAGAGATGCCGGAAAAAGAAAAGATATGGCAGAGATAGCTTCTAACTTAGCTGATATTAATTTTATTACGTCAGACAATCCAAGGAATGAAAGTCCCGGAAAAATTATTAAAGAAATTAGCAAGCATATGAAAGGGTCTTATCGTATTGAATTTGATCGACATAAGGCAATAGAAAAAGCAATTATGAATGCTAAAAAAGATGACGTCGTCCTTATTGCTGGAAAGGGACATGAAACCTATCAAGAAATTAAAGGCATTAAGCATCCATTTAGTGATCAAACATGTGCAAGAAAAGCGCTCAAAGTGTACAAGGCGAGTTGAATGCGAATTACTTTAAATAAGATTAAAAAACTTGTTTCTGGCCGATATTTTGGCGATACCGCTTTGCTTCATAAAACAATAAAAAACATTTCTATCAATAGCAATGATATTAAAAATAATGATTTATTTTTAGGTATTAAAGGCGAAAAATTTGACGGGGATAATTTTGCAGAAATTGCTATTAAAAAAGGCGCATTAGCCGCAATTGTATCTAAAGACGTTAAAAATTTAGAAAATAAAATAATCGTTAAAAATGGGCGAGAAGCTTTAGGCAAGATAGCTCAGTATTGGAAAGCCCAATCTAAAATACCTCTTGTTGCTATCACAGGAAGTAATGGTAAAACCACCACTAAAGAAATGATTGGAAGTATTATTTCTTGCTATGTTGGTAGTAAATTAAAAGTCCTGATGAGCAAAGGAAATTTCAATAATGATATAGGACTTCCACTTTCCTTACTAAATATTAAAAAAACTCAAAAATTTGCTGTAGTTGAGATGGGTATGAATCATAAGGGCGAGATTAAATATTTAAGTGAAATTGCAAAACCAGATGTCGCAGTAATAACAAATATAGGAGAGGCTCATATTGAATTTTTTGGTTCAAAAGCAGGTATTGCAAAAGCAAAATCAGAAATATTTTCAGGGCTCAAAAAGAATGGCATTGCAGTTATAAATAGAGAAGATGAATTTTATAGCGTACTAAAGACTGCTGCTCTTCGTAAAAAAGTTATGACATTTGGACTAACTTCAAAATCCGATGTATATGTCAAGAAAACGGTTCAAGGCATTTCTCAAATTAAAACACCAAAAGGAATCGTGGAAATTAAAGTCAAATTAAAGGGCGAGCATAATTTAAAAAATGCATTAGCAGCCATTGCCGCTTCTATTGCACTAAAAATTCCCTTAAAGGCTATTAAGCGAGGTATTGAATCTATCAAGTCAGTACATGGAAGATTGGAACTCAAAAAAGGACTTCGTGGCTGTATCTTGATTGATGATACCTACAATGCGAATCCTGCCTCAATGCGAGCTGCAATTGATGTTCTTGCAAATCAAGACTGTGAAAAAATATTAATTATTGGTGATATGGGCGAGTTAGGAAAAAAGGAAGTTGAGTACCATAAATCAATAGGGGCTTATATCAAAAAAAATAAAATATTAGAAGTAGTTGGAACAGGAAAATTGACGAAACACGTTATAGACCATTGTAAAGGGAATGCAAAATGGTTTGAGGATAAAAAAGCACTTATAAATTACATCAAAACCAAGATAAAAAAGAATTCATGTGTGCTTGTTAAAGGCTCTAGATTCATGAAAATGGAAGAGGTTGTAGATGCACTTACTTAAAATTTTTAAGAAAGATAAAAATTATGTTGCTCGAATTATTTAAGTTTTTAGCAAAAGAGATCCATGGGTTTAATGTATTTAATTACATTACATTAAGAGCTGTGATGGCGACAATCACATCATTAGTTATTTCTTTCGCTTTTGGCCCTTGGCTAATCAAGAAACTTAATCAGTTCAATATAGGACAAGCTGTTAGATCAGATGGCCCCAAAGATCACTTAATTAAAACAGGCACACCCACAATGGGGGGTGGCTTGATATTGGTATCAATTATTGTATCGACATTACTTTGGGCGGACATAAGGAACAACTATATTTGGGTTTTGTTAATTGTCACGCTTGGTTTTGGCCTTATTGGATTTATTGATGACTTAAAAAAAGTTATTTATAAAGATCCGAATGGTATGAGTGCCAGGCAAAAGTATTTATGGCAATCAATCATAGGCCTTGGTGCATCTATATATCTTTGGTCTAACGCTGTTACACCCGAACAGACTTCGCTTATTCTTCCATTTTTTAAGGATGTAAGTTTTACGATGAGCGGACCTACTTTTATACTTTTAAGTTATATCGTCATTGTAGGGAGCAGCAATGCAGTTAATCTTACAGATGGCCTCGATGGCCTAGCAATTATGCCGGCTGTATTAGTTGCAAGTGCTTTAGGGGTTTTTGCTTATGTTGCAGGTAATTATGTTATAGCTAAATATTTAGGCATTCCCTATATCAGCGGTGCTGGTGAGTTGGCTATATTTTGCACTGCAATGGCTGGTGCTGGTTTGGGATTTTTATGGTTTAACACTTATCCTGCGGAAGTATTCATGGGAGATTTAGGCGCGCTTGCTCTAGGCGCTGCTATTGGCACAATTGCCGTGATTGTAAGACAGGAGATTGTTTTATTTATTATGGGCGGTATTTTTGTGGTCGAGACTTTTTCTGTTGCCATTCAAGTCATGTACTTTAAATATACTAAATTTAAATATGGTGTTGGTAAGCGAATTTTTCTTATGGCACCACTTCACCATCACTATGAGAAAAAAGGCTGGAAAGAAACGCAGGTTGTTGTTAGGTTTTGGATCATAACAATGATGCTAGTATTAATTGGGATCTCATCGCTGAAAATTAGATGAGTATCAATTTTAATAAAAAGAAAGTCTTGGTGATTGGTCTTGGAGAGACAGGGCAATCTGCCCTACATTTTTTAGCAAACAAAGAATGTGATATTCAAGCTATTGATACAAGGCCAATAATTGATAATTTTGATGCGATAAAAGAAAAATTTAAAGACGTTAAATTTACGATCGGGAAAAAATTTAACGATACCATTATTCATGATGTTGAATTAATCATCATTAGCCCAGGTATGTCGTTGAAAGAAAGTTATATTCAAAAGGCATTAAATCAAGGCATACCTGTAATTGGTGATATTGAAATGTTTGCGCAAGTTAAATCTGTGAGTTCAAAAGTGATTGGCATTACAGGTTCAAATGGCAAAACGACAGTTACTTCACTTGTTGGGGATTTATTAAAAGCGGCCGGCATATCAACTATTGTCGGAGGAAATATTGGGATCCCTATATTAAATACTTTAAATCAAAAAGCGCCAGAGGTATATGTTCTTGAGTTATCCAGCTATCAGTTGGAATCGACATATTCATTAGCGCTCGAAACTGCAGCAGTCTTAAATATTTCAGAAGACCATATGGATCGATACGGATCCATGGAAGAGTACGCTAAAGCCAAGTATAGGATATTTAATCATGCTAAAAATATTATCTTAAATAGAGAAGACGATTATCTAAAATCTCAGATTAATGAAAGCTCTTTAACATTCGGAACTCATTTGGACGAGAAAAATTATGGCATTAAAAAAAATGGTAACCAATATTTCATCGCAAAAGGCAGGGCTGAAATTATTTCTTTAGAAGATATTAAACTTAAGGGTGAACATAATATTCTAAATGTAATGGCTGCTTTAGCTCTTTGTGAGCCATTTAATATTTCAAAAGATGTGATCAAAAAAGTACTAAGTCAATTTAGCGCACCCCCACATCGAGTGGAATATGTTAACTCTATATCAGGTATTGATTTTTATAATGATTCAAAAGGTACCAACGTTGGAGCAACGATTGCTGCTATTCAAAGCATGTCCAAACCAATCTTACTGATTGCCGGAGGGGATGGCAAAAGTCAAAATTTTAAACCATTAATAGGCCCATCTAGGGATAAAGTAAAAAATATTTCTTTGATTGGTAAAGATGCAAAAATAATACAAGAAGTATTTAACGGTGGGGCCATTCCGACAAGTATTGAAAAAAATCTTGAATCAGCAATTATCAAATCATTTGAGCTTGCTAAAGCGGGAGATGTAGTTCTTCTCTCTCCAGCATGTGCAAGTACCGATATGTTTAAAAATTACGTACATCGCGGGGAAGTTTTTAAGGATTGCGTGAGTAAGTTAAAAAATAAATCATGATCGATAAATTTTCTAATAAATCGACAATAGATAAACCTTCTTTTGATCAAGGCCTTTTCTGGGTTTCATTAATATTAATTGCAATTGGCCTGATTATGGTTTATTCATCCTCAATTTCTTTTGCTGAATCTAGCAAATTAACTAAACATCAAAATTACTTTTTTTTATTAAGACAATCAATTTATATTTCATTGGGATTTGTTGTCGGATTTATTATTTTCCAAATCCCTATTCGCTGGTGGCAAAAGATGTCGCCTTATTTATTTATGGCAGGCATGGTCTCACTTATTCTTGTTCTCATTCCAGGTATTGGCCATGTTGTGAATGGAAGTAGGCGTTGGATTTCATTATTTGTATTTAATATGCAGCCCTCGGAATTTATGAAATTATTTACTGCTATGTACGCTTCAGATTATGTTTTAAGAAAATCAAAAGAAATTGGGAGTTTTCTAAAAGGGTTTCTTCCAATGGCAGCAGTGATTATGTTATTAGGAGCATTGTTATTGCTTGAACCAGATTTCGGTGCATTTGCTGTAATCTTAGTCATTGCAATGTGTACCTTAATTTTAGGTGGCATAGACAAAAAAATACTGATGGGCCTTTCCATTGTTGCACCTATTGGTATGGCAGCCTTAATTTATAGCTCTGACTATAGATACCAAAGATTAGTAGGTTTTTTTAATCCATGGGCTGATCCATATGGAAAAGGTTACCAGCTATCTCACGCTCTTATAGCTTTTGGTCGTGGCGAATTTTTTGGGGTAGGGTTAGGTGGTAGTGTCGAAAAATTACTTTATTTGCCCGAAGCACACACTGATTTTATTTTGGCTGTATTAGCTGAAGAATTTGGTTTCTTTGGTGTGCTTATTGTCATTGGATTATTCTCATGGCTTGTAATTAGAGCTTTTGGTATTGCTAAAGAAGCTATTATTAATGAGAGTTATTACTCAGCTCTGTTATCTCAAGGTATTGGCATTTGGTTTGGTACGCAAGGCATTATTAACATGGGTGTCAACATGGGGCTTCTTCCTACAAAAGGGTTAACCTTGCCACTCCTTTCTTACGGTGGTAGTGGTATTTTGGCCAATATGATTGCGCTTGCGATATTACTCAGAATTGATTGGGAAAATCGAAGAGGCTTAAGAGGAATTTAACTTAGTGAAACCCAATAAAAAAATATTGATTATCGCAGGAGGAACCGGAGGACATATCTATCCAGGAATTGCGATTGCCGATTATTTAAAAGCTAAAGGATACTCAATCACTTGGCTTGGAACTTCTCATGGCATGGAAAACAAGTTAATCGATAAAAAGCCTTATCAAAAAGCCATGATTGATATTAAAGGCGTCAGAGGCAAAGGCCTGTTAAATTGGTTAAAGCTTCCATTTATGCTTTTGATTGCGTTAATACAATGTGCAAAAGTAATTGAAAAAGAAAAACCGGATGTGGTCATTGCTATGGGGGGCTATGTTTCATTTCCGGGTGGTCTTATGTCGAGGCTTATGGGTAAGCCACTCATTGTGCATGAACAAAATTCTATCCCAGGCCTAACTAATAGATTATTAGCAATAATCGCAACAAAAATATATTCCGCGTTTCCAATTAAACTGATGCGTGCCTCTCAAAAAATTGGCAACCCAGTGAGAGATAATATTAGGCAAATTAAACCGCCAGCCCAGAGATTTAAAAATAGAAAAGGCCCTTTGAGACTTCTTGTTGTGGGCGGTAGTTTAGGAGCTAAATTTTTTAACGATACGATTCCTTTAAGTGTTAAACAAATCAGCCCTAAAAATAGACCGGCGATTATTCATCAATCTGGCGAGAAGCACTTTGAAGAATTAAAAGCAAGTTATAAGGAAAGTGGAATTAAAGCCGATTGCAGGGCTTATTTGGATCACATTGAAAAATTATATGAATGGGCAGACCTTGTCATAGCTAGAGCTGGCGCACTCACGGTCTCTGAATTTTCGGCAGCAGGAATTCCTAGTATATTAGTGCCATTCCCTTTTGCAGTAGATAACCATCAGTTTTATAACGCAAAATACTTAAGTGATAAGAAGGCCGCACGACTTATAATTCAGGAGGAGCTCACAACCGAATCATTGAGAAGCATACTTCGAAGTATGACAAGAAATGAATGCTTAAAAATGGCAAAAGCTGCATTGGAAAATAAAGCAACTAAACCTGAAGAAGTTATTTATAAAGCCTGCGAGCGACTAATTAACAAATGAAACACAATATCAATCGAATTCATTTTGTAGGTATAGGCGGCTCAGGAATGAGTGGCATTGCAGAAGTGATGCACAATCTAGGCTATTTTGTTTCCGGCTCCGATATTCAGGAGTCACTAGTAACCTCAAGATTAAAAGAGATCGGTATAAAGATTTTTATTAATCATGCAGCAGACAACATTAAAGATGTTGATGTTTTAGTGATTTCTTCTGCAATCGATCAAGATAATCCAGAGTTAAAAGCTGCTATTACAAATAAAATACCAATTATGCCTAGGGCAGAAATGCTTTCAGAATTAATGCGCTTTAAAAAAGGTATTGCAGTAGCCGGTACTCATGGCAAAACAACTACCACGAGTTTAATCGCTTCCATTTTGGCCGAAGCTTCAATGGATCCTACTTATGTAATTGGCGGAAGACTTTCTTCCTTGAATGCAAATGCAAAATTAGGAAATGGTGAGTATATCGTAGTGGAGGCTGATGAGTCAGACGCATCATTTTTACATTTGACACCTGTATATTCTATCGTGACAAATATTGATCAAGATCATATGGAAACATATGACAATGATTTTGAAAAACTTAAAAAAACATATATAGAATTCATACATCGATTACCTTTTTATGGCGTGGTAATTGTGTGTATTGATGATCCGGTTATCAAATCTATTCTTCCTGAAATTTCTAGACCTATCATAACTTATGGTTTATCAAATGATGCAGATGTGCATGCTGAAGAAGTTTTAGCAGATGCAGGTAAAATGCATTTTAAAGTGACGATTAAACACACTGATGTTGTTAAAAAAGCAATGACTTTAAATCTACCGGGCAAGCATTATGTTAGAAATGCATTGGCAGCAATAGCACTTGCAGACGAGCTCGAGATACCGATTTCAAAAACAATCGATGCATTAAAGCATTTTAAAGGTGTAGGCCGAAGATTCGAGACTTATAAAGATTTAATATTTGATAAAAAATCTTTTACTCTTGTTGATGATTATGGGCATCACCCGGTCGAAATTGAAGCAGTCCTTGACGCGGCGCGAGATGCATATCCAGGTAAATCGATCTATCTTGTTTTTCAGCCTCATCGCTACACCAGAACGAGAGATTGTTTTGATGAGTTTGTAAGGGTGCTTCAAAAAGCAGATAAAACACTTCTCACTGATATTTATTCGGCTGGCGAAAAAGTAATTCCAGGGGTAAGTTCCATAGCGATCATGGATAGTATGAATAAAATTATGAAAAAAGTTTCTTTTGAAAAAGATATTGCAGACTTAGCTAAAACAGCGCTTCAACATATTGAACAAGATTCCATCTTAATTGTGATGGGCGCAGGCTCAATAGGAAGAGTGACGAAAGATATATTGAATATTGTGAAGTCATGACGAATGCAATGATATTAAAAAATGTGCCATTAACCAAATACAACAGTTGGCGGGTAGGCGGTGCTGCCGATGCTTTATTTACACCTAAAAATTTAGAAGATTTAAAAAATTTCTTAAAAGATGAACACTATTTAAAGCCGCTCACTTTTATTGGATTGGGATCAAATATTTTAGTGAGAGATGGAGGTATCCGGGGAACGGTTATTGTAATGCATGCAGCTTTAAATGAAATTCAAATGACTGATAAGGGTGTGTATGCAGAAGCAGGTAATACCTGCGCAAAAATTGCAAAAACTCTTGCTAGAGAGCATTACGTTGGCGGAGAATTTTTTGCTGGTATTCCAGGCACAGTCGGAGGAGCCTTGGCGATGAATGCCGGATGCTACGGTTCTGAAACATGGAATTATGTGACCCAGATAAATATGATTGATGATAATGGCAATATAGTTACAAGATTAAGAGATGAATTTAAAATTTCTTACCGAGAAGTAATTAAGCCAAATTCAAAAGAGTGGTTTGTAGGTGCCTGGTTTAATTTTAAAAAAGATATGGCAGGCGACCCAGAAAGTAAGATCAAGGAATATCTTAACCATAGGAAAAACACTCAACCCCTTAATTGGCCAACAGCAGGCTCTACATTTAGAAATCCAAAAGATACTTTTGCAGCAAAACTCATTGAAGACTGCGGATTAAAAGGTTTTAGAGTTGGCAACGCTGAAGTTTCAGATAAACATGCCAATTTTATTATTAATTTAGGTAATGCGTCTGCAAAAGACATTGAAAATATTATTGACTATGTTGAATGCGAAGTCTTTAAAAGAAAAGGTATTAAGCTCGAAAGGGAAATTAAAATTTTAGGGGACTTTCTAGGTTGATGAATGAATTTGGAAAAGTTGCAGTACTTATGGGTGGAGACTCTAATGAGAGAGCTGTTTCACTTCTCAGTGGCGATGCTGTATTTCGTGCTTTAAGCCGATTAGGCATTGATGCTGAAGCTTTTGATCCTTCAGTTAGAGATATTGAAGATATCAAAAGTTACGACAGAGTTTTTATAGCCTTACACGGAAGAGGCGGTGAAGACGGATCTATGCAAGCTTTTTTAAAGTCGAAAAATGTTGCATATACCGGAAGCGATTCCTTAAGTTCTGCCATTGGAATGGACAAACTTAAAACGAAATTATTATGGCGTTCATTAAACATTTCAACACCAGATTTTCTCCAGGTAACTGAGAAAACCTTATATGCGGAAATCGTTCATTCAATTGGGGCACCATTTTTTATTAAACCATCTAATGAAGGTTCAAGTATAGGTATTGATAAGATAAAAAACGAAGAACAATATAAAGAAGCTTTTTTAAAAACATCGAGGATTGATACAAATGTAATTGTTGAGAAATTTGTGGACGGCGAAGAATATACAGTGGCTATTGTCGATGGTCAAACCCTTCCAGTCATTAAGATTAAGCCAAGCAATGAGTTTTATGATTATGAAGCAAAATATCTTAAAGATGACACGCAATATATTTGCCCTTCAGGGATAGAAAAAAATAAAGAAGCTTTAATAGCTCAAGAAGCTTTGGCGGCCTTCAACTCAATTGGATGCTCTAGCTGGGGTCGTGTTGATTTTATGATGGATAGAAAAAGTGATCACTATTTTATAGAAGTGAATACGTCTCCTGGAATGACCAATCATAGTTTAGTTCCTATGGCTGCGAAGGAGATGGGTATAGATTTTGATCAATTAGTTTTGAAGATATTAAAAACCGCACATGTTAAATAACTATTTAAAAATTTATTGGTTAGGCAATTTAGTTTTTTTACTTAATATTATTTTGATACTTTTTTTAATTAGTTACCAATTTATGCATTTTGCTAAATTTCCAATTAGAGAAATTAAGGTAGTAGGCCAATATCAGCACCTTGATGAAGATCAGGTAAGTATGATTTCAGACCGCTTTGTAAAAGGCAATTTTTTCTCACTAGATTTATATAGCACCAAAGAGGCATTTACAAAATTACCTTGGATAAGAAACGTAAGCTTAAAAAGAGTCTGGCCTGATCGATTGGAAGTGTTTGTCGAGGAGCATCAAGTTATAGGAAGGTGGGGAGCCATTGCCTTAGTGAATGAGAATGGTGAAATTTTTCATGGAGCATCTGATGAAGACCTCCCTTTATTTTTTGGACCAGAAGGTACCGAGAACTATATAGCACTGGAGTATAAAAAAATGCAAAGTATTTTAGATAAAAAACAATTAAAAATTGCGCAAGTCTCTCTATCTTCTCGGTACACTTGGGACATTAGAACCACTAATAATATGAAAATAATTTTAAGTAAAGATAATGTCGAAGAAAGTCTATCTCGCTTTATGGCTCAGTACGACAATATTTTGTCTTCCGTTAAGCGAATTGGCTCTGCCGACTTAAGATATCCAAATGGTTTTGCTATTAAGAAATCTACTGAACCAATCCAAAAGATTGATAGTGGTGAGAGGCCGCTTATATGATCAAACAAAAAGAAGAAAAAAATCTCATCGTAGGGCTTGATATTGGAACATCCAAAATTGTGGCTATTGTCGCTGAATTACAACCAGATGGTTTATTGAATGTGATCGGATTAGGTCAACATAGCTCAAAAGGATTAAAGAAGGGTGTGGTCATTAATATTGATGCCACTATGGAGGCGATTCAAAGAGCTATTGAAGAAGCGGAATTGATGGCAAATTGTAAGATTACCGATGTTTATACTGGTATCGCAGGAAGCCATATAAAAAGTATAAATTCTCATGGGATGGTCAAAATTAAAGATGCTGAGGTCTCTCAATTAGACGTTGATAAAGTGATTGAAACTGCATGTGCTATTACACTCCCCAACGATCAACAAGTTCTACACATATTGACGCAAGAATATGTGATTGATGGGCAGGAAGATGTTAGACAGCCACTTGGTATGAGCGGTATGAAGTTAGAAGTGAAGGTTCATATTGTCACAGGCGCGATTGCAGCCGCGCAAAATATTGTTAAATGTATTAAGCGCTGTGGGCTTGAAGTGTCTGAATTAGTCCTTCAGCCTTTGGCTTCAAGCATGGCTGTCCTTACCGATGATGAAAAAGAATTGGGCGTTTGTTTGGTTGATATTGGAGGAGGTACAACTGATATCGCAGTATTAAGACATGGGTCTATTCGACATACGGCTGTGATTCCGATTGCAGGTGATCAGATAAATAATGATATTGCAGTAGCATTTAGAACACCTTTACCATCAGCAGAAGAGATAAAAATCAAACATGGTTACGCCGCAAGAAGCTTAGCTTCTGCTTCAGAGCAAATTGAAATTCCTGTAGTAGATGGAAAAGAATCTAAAACTATCTCAACACTTTCATTGGCAGAGGTCATTGAAGCTCGCCTAGTTGAGCTTTATGAACTTGTAGCTCACGAGTTGAAACGAAGCGGTATGGAAGATATGATAGCTTCTGGAATTGTGATTACTGGCGGATCATCATTGATGAAAGGTATGGTCAACCTTGGAGAAAGTGTATTTAGGATGCCGGTCAGAATTGGCACGCCCAGAAATGTAGGCGGTTTGTCTGAAGTTGTGGACAATCCTAGGTACTCAACAGGTATTGGATTGTTACTGATGGGTAAGGGGCAGTTAGAGAAAGAAATGATGGATCAAATTGATGGTAATTCAATAAATCAAATCTTTATGAAAATGAAGAATTGGTTTCAAGGTAACTTTTAATTCTTGGAGATAGGATATGTTTGAAGTTGTTGATAGCAAGTCACAAAATGCCATCATAAAAGTCATTGGTGTCGGTGGCTGTGGCGGAAATGCTATTGATCATATGATCGATAAGAATTTAACAGGCGTTGAATTCATCTGTGCCAACACTGATATGCAAGCCCTGAAAAAAAGTCGGGCAAGCCATATATTGCAGATTGGTCAGGAGATGACCAAAGGTTTAGGCGCAGGGGCCAAGCCTGAAATTGGAAAACAAGCCGCTCTTGATGATAAAGAAAAAATTATTAGCTCTATTAAAGGTGCTGATATGTTATTTATTACAGCAGGTATGGGAGGCGGAACTGGCACGGGCGCTGCACCTGTAATTGCACAAATTGCAAAAGAATTAGGTATTTTAACTATTGCAGTTGTAACTAAACCTTTTTTATTTGAAGGTAAAAG
>Ga0208227_1000010_pt1 | contig 51696 bp, 50 predicted proteins | sample LakMenEpi13Jun11_FD_150692 | JGI IMG/M metagenome (GOLD analysis project Ga0208227, IMG submission 150692) | Freshwater microbial communities from Lake Mendota, WI - 13JUN2011 deep hole epilimnion (SPAdes) | ecosystem: Environmental > Aquatic > Freshwater > Lake > Epilimnion/Euphotic zone ...
CCTTTGACAAGTACGCCGAGTTTTTGAAAAAACTGCTCTATCCACTTGCGCCAAAGAATTCGGTGCTGTGGATTCTTCGTGGCGGATTAGTCACGATGTTGCTCTTACACCTGCACGCTGCGTGGTCACTCACGCGCCTCAACCGTCATGCGCGAGCAGTGAAGTATCAGGGGCCGCGCGATTATCAAGTTGCCAAGTTTGCAAGCCGCACCATGCGTTGGTCGGGCATCATCGTGCTTGCGTACTTGGTGTGGCACTTGTTCGACTTCACATTTGGCACCGTTAACGCAGTTGGTACCGACGGTACGTTCGTTCGTGGCGAGGTGTATGCAAACCTGGTGCGCAGTTTGGACCGCCCAGTGGTATCTGCGTTTTACATCATCGCAAACATTTTGCTGGGCATTCACCTGTTCCACGGTTCGTGGAGCATCTTTCAATCAATGGGCTGGAACAACCCACGTTTCAATAACTGGCGTCGTGCCTTTGCAACAGGTTTTGCAACCGTTGTCGTTGTTGGCAACGTTTCGTTTCCCATTGCAGTCATCGCCGGAATTGTGAAGTAAGGACAATGAACATGTTTGATGCAAAAATTCCGTCAGGCGCGCTTACCGACAAGTGGGATAACTACAAGGCAAATGCCAAGTTGGTAAACCCAAACAACAAGCGCAAATTCAAGATCATCGTGGTTGGCACTGGCCTTGCTGGCGCTTCTGCTGCCGCAACGCTTGCCGAATTGGGTTACCAGGTCGACGCGTTTACATTCCACGACTCTCCACGACGCGCACACTCAATTGCTGCTCAGGGCGGCATCAACGCCGCAAAGAACTATCAAGGCGACGGCGACAGCATTAACCGCTTGTTCCAAGACACCATCAAGGGCGGCGACTTCCGCTCGCGCGAGGCCAACGTGCATCGCTTGGCGCAGGTTTCGGTCGACATCATCGACCAGATGGTTGCCCAGGGTGTTCCATTTGCCCGCGAGTACGGCGGCCAACTGGACAACCGCAGTTTCGGCGGCGCGCAAGTAAGCCGCACGTTTTACGCACGCGGTCAGACGGGCCAGCAATTGCTCATCGGCGCATACCAACAGATGGCGCGCCAAGTTGGTTTAGGCGGAGTGCGGTTGTTCAACCGAACCGAATTGATCGACACCGTCACTATTGATGGTCGATGCGCAGGAATTGTTGTGCGCGATTTGCTCACTGGCGAGATTCAGTCGCATTCCGCGCACGCAGTTGTTTTGGCAACTGGTGGCTACGGAAACGTGTTCTTCCTTTCCACCAATGCAATGAACTGCAACGTGACTGCTGCATGGCGCGCGCATCGTCGTGGCGCAATGTTCGCTAACCCTTGCTACACACAGATTCACCCAACCTGCATTCCGCAGGCAGACGAAACCCAGTCGAAGCTCACACTCATGAGCGAATCGCTTCGTAACGACGGGCGAGTATGGGTGCCAAAGAGCCCAACCGACAACCGGCCCGCAGACCAAATCCCCGAGGCGGAACGCGACTACTTCCTCGAGCGCTTGTACCCCAGCTATGGCAACTTGGCACCGCGCGACATTTCGTCGCGTGCAGCAAAGCGCTTGGTGGACAAAGGGCAGGGCATTGGCCCGCTGAAAAACGGCGTCAACCTCGACTTCTCCGCAGCCATCGAGCGTCTTGGTTTCGATGTCGTTAAAGAGCGCTACGGCAACTTGTTTGAAATGTACGAGCGCATTGCCGGCGAAGATCCTTACAAGACGCCAATGCGTATCTACCCAGCAACGCACTACACCATGGGCGGTTTGTGGGTGGACTACGAATTGATGACGACCATTCCTGGCTTGTACGCAGCCGGTGAAGCCAACTTCTCCGACCACGGTGCAAACCGATTGGGCGCTTCGGCATTGATGCAAGGTTTGGCCGACGGCTACTTCGTGTTGCCGTACACCATCAGCAATCAACTGGCATCGCTGCTTGGAAAAACAATCCCAGGCATCGATCACCCAGCGTTCAAAGAAGCCGAGAACGAAGCAAAGGCTCGCTTCAGCGGATACATCAACACAAAAGGCACACGTTCGCCAGATTGGTTCCACCGCGAATTGGGCAAAATCATTTGGGATAAGTGCGGCATGGAGCGAACACGCGAAGGCCTCAACGAAGCACTCACCGATTTGCCAGCCCTGTACGACGAATTCAAAAAGGATCTTCGCGTAACTGGCACGGGCGAGTCGATGAACCAAACGTTGGAGAAGGCTGGCCGAGTCGACGACTTCTTCCAGTTGGGCATGGCAATGTGCCAAGACGCTCTTTCCCGTGAAGAAAGCTGCGGAGCCCACTTCCGTTCCGAGTACCAAACCCCTGAAGGCGAGGCTCAGCGTGATGACGAGAATTACTGTCACGTTGCTGCATTCGAGTGGACGGGCGACCCAATGAAATCGAAGCGCAACGTTGAAGAACTTGTGTTCGAAACCGCACATCTTGCAACAAGGAGCTACAAGTGAGCCACCTCAAAAATCTCACCCTCAAGGTGTGGCGCCAAAGCGGCCCAACCGACTCGGGCCACTTCGAGACTTACAACGTCGACGAAATCAGCGACGAGGCATCGTTCCTCGAGTTGCTCGACGTGTTGAACGAGCGCCTCATTTCCGACAACAAAGAAGCAGTGGTCTTCGATCACGACTGTCGCGAGGGTATTTGCGGAACATGTTCGTTGATGATCAACGGCGTTGCCCACGGCCCACAGCGCGCAACCACCACCTGCCAGCTGCACATGCGTTCGTTCAAGAGTGATGACACCATCGTTGTCGAGCCATGGCGCGCAACTGCCTTCCCGATCATCAAAGACCTCATGGTCGATCGTTCACCGCTTGACCGCATTATCGAATCGGGTGGTTTCATTACCGCCGTTACCGGTGGTGCACCTGATGGAAACCTGATCCCTATTCCGAAACCAGTATCCGATGCTGCAATGGACTCGGCGCAGTGCATTGGTTGTGGCGCGTGCGTTGCTGCGTGCCCTAACGGCGCCGCAAGCTTGTTTACCGGTGCAAAAATTGCCCACCTCAATCGTTTGCCGCAGGGGCAAGCCGAGCGTTACAAGCGAACGGAAGCAATGGTGGAAACAATGGACGAGCACTTTGGTTCGTGCACCAATCACGGCGAATGTTCGGCAGCATGCCCGAAGGAAATCTCTATCGACGTCATTGCGCTCATGAACAAGGACTACCGCGCCTCAAAGTTCAAGAGCCGCAAAGAACTCAGCCGTAGTTAGTAGCAACCCAGCATGTTGAGCGGTCTTGCAACGTGGGTGCAGGACGTTATTGAGCAATTGGGTTACTGGGGCGTAGCGCTACTCGTCATTATCGAGAACGTATTTCCCCCCATCCCATCCGAAATCGTGTTGCCGTTTGCCGGCTTCGTTGCGCAACGCGGCGACGCTTCGGTCTACGTCATGATTCTTGCCGCAACAATTGGTTCGGTCATCGGCGCACTTGTGTTGTATTACATCGCTGCAGCAATCGGACCAGAGCGCTTACGCCATTTCGTTGTGCGATATGGCAAGTGGTTCGGCGTTAAGGAATCGGACTTAACCAAAGCCGAGGCCTGGTTCGATCGACGCTCCACGGCTGCGGTGCTTGCAGGCCGGTGCGTGCCACTCATTCGATCGATCGTTTCGATCCCTGCCGGCTTTCGCCGCATGAAGATCGTCCCGTTTGTTGTTTACACATTTGTTGGCAGCGCTGTCTGGAACATCGTGTTGATTGGCGCGGGTGCAATTCTGGGCAACAACTGGGATGCCGTCGCCGACTACATCAGCATCTTTCAGTACCTAGTGATCGCGGGTATTTTGTTGCTTGTCGTGCGGTTTGCATTCACCATCATCAAGCGTCGTAAAGGTTAGGCAGGTGGCTGTGCCAACAGCCTTGCAGTGACACGGTCGAACCCACCATTTCTCGTAGTCTTATGACGATGTTTTCAATAGCCATGCTCGCTGCCACTACAGGCAGAGACACGATCGAGTCGTGGCTACGCACCGATCTGGTGGCCATCATCATGACGATTTCGGGTGCCCATGTGCTTATGCGCCTCACGGCGTTCATTGCCGAGCAACAGATTCTGCAAGTGAAGTCTCAAGCGGGAGAGCGCGACGACCTCTCGGTGCTCACCACTGGCGCACACCGCGCGGCGGTGCTTGGTGCGTTGCGGTGGGGCATCAACTTCTGCATTATTGCTGTGGCGATCACCACCGTTCTGCTCAGGCTCAATTTGCCTTCTTCTGCATTGGTGTTCCTCGGTTCAATTGCCGGTGCCGGTTTGGGTTTTGGCGCACAGCAAATGGTGGGCGACGTCATTGCTGGCTTGTACATCATTGCCGAGCGCCAATTTGGTGTTGGCGACATTGTTCGCCTGGGCCCACTTGGTGTTGTGGGTTGGGTAGAGGGTCGTGTTGAAGAAGTAACGCTGCGTGTAACCAAAATTCGCACATTCGATGGCGACTTGGTCAGCATCGCCAATGGTGTGTTGCGTCACAACGTAAACATGTCTCGCGACTGGTCGCGCGTGCTGGTTTCGGTGCCGCTTCCGCGTGAAAGTGACATAGAGGCTGCAATCGACAAGATTGATGCGGTGTGCGTGGCGATGGCAAAGGATCCAAGTTTCGCTCCCATGCTGATCGAAACACCAAGCGTTACGGGTGTTGACGAGCTTGGCACCGAAAACGTTGAAGTTCGTGTTGCGGGCCGATCGTTGCCTGTTCAACAGTGGAAGGTAGAACGCGAATTGCGCCGTCGCATTGCGGCAGAGCTTCGCGACACCTATGTCGTCGCTAAAGATGGGTTAGGTAACTGATGTTTAAGTGGCGCCGCCCTCGTAACAGCACGCTTGTTTCCATTGCAATCTTTTTAGTGTCGTTTGTTTTTTGGCTTGGCCAACCACAACCGGAGAACGATCAGTCCTCAATCCCATATCCGGATGTCAGTTGGGTCTTTGTAACCACCACCACGCAGGCGCCTGCACCCGAATCAACGCTTCCACCCGAAACCATTCCAGTGGAAACAACCATTCCCACAACGGAAACTACGCTCGACCCGGCCGCGGTCACCACTGTCGTTACGCCGTAGTCGGCACTCGTTTACTTCGTATCAACAACAAGAAACGCTTCGGCGGTGCGGCCCTTTGGCAAGCCGCCGGCTTCAGCAATCATTTGCCCCCAACCACGCATTCGCTCAGGTAGCCCTTCGGGGTCTGTGTGTTGGCTTGCGTGGCAAAGAAGTGCGGCAATCTTTTTGTCCAGCACGTCGGTGGTGTCCACGAAGTGTTTTGGGTTTGGCCCGGCCATGATCCAAGTTTCTGGCACGGCATGCGGCTCAAGACCACGTTCGCTCAATAATTCGGGGAATGCAAACTCGTTGCGAGCATCTGGGTAAACGGCGCACAGCGCTGCTTCGCCGGTTGCAAGATGATCGGGGTGGCTGGCATATATGCGGTTGTAGTTTCGTTCAGACGATTGGGTAAGCACACGATCAGGCTTCACTTTGCGGATAACTGCGCTTATCTCGCGGCGCAGGTTGAGGTCGGCAACGACGGCTCCATCGGGGAAACCCAGCCAATGCAGCTTTGTGACACCAAGCATGTTGGCTGCAGCAGTTTGTTCGCGTCTGCGTAATGCAGCAACTTCTTCGCGTGTCACGGTGTTGTCGGAGCCGCCCGCTTGCCCGTCGGTAACAAGGCAGTACTCCACGTCGTTTCCTTCTGCGACCCAAGTGGCAACTGTGCCACCAGCACCAAAGTCAACGTCATCTGGGTGTGCGGTAATCACGAGAATCTTCATATCTACAGACTACGCAGCAAACGTAACCATGAGTTGCAGTGAGGCATAAGGTGAATGTATGAACCTTCGTCACCTAGTTGATAGTGCCAAGTCGCTCAAAATCTCGTTAATCGTTGTTGGTGTATTGAGCATCGTGTTTGTGATCTTTGGTCTGCTCATTGGATTGCCACCTTTTGGTTACGTACTGATAGTCGGCATCGTTGCCATCCCAACGCTTGTGGATGTAGGGCGTTCAATTCGTGGCGGGAGCAACAAGCTCACCGATGCGCGTTTTCTGCTTGTTCTTTGCGCATCGATTCTTGTGATGCTGATAGCGATTCAGGCGGTTCCATATGGCCGGGCGCACAGCAATCCGCCCATCACGGGTGAGCCTCAGTGGTCGTCGCCTCGCACGCGTGAACTGATGGTGCGGGCATGTTTCGGTTGTCATTCCAATGAAGTGGAGTATCCGTCCTATGCCAGCGTGGCTCCAATCTCATGGGTGGTCGAGGCACACATTGTTGAAGGTAGGGAAAAGGTCAACTATTCCGAATTTGACCAACGTCAAGGAGACGCGGACGAGACGATTGAGACAATTGAAGAAGGTTCGATGCCGCCTGCTTATTACACCCGATTTGGACGGCACCCCGAAGCCAATCTGACGAGTGCCGAACTAGAGGAATTGATTGAAGGTCTGCGGTTAACGCCCGGGCTGTCCGAGGATTAAACCCGACTTGCATTGATCTGTAATTTCCGATACCCTAGGGGGTATGTGCAGACAAACAACATGCAAAAAGTGCGGCAAAGCAGATTGGGCAGGATGTGGGGCACACATCGAAGAAACGCTCGGCCATCTTCCCAAGAGTCAGCGGTGTGCCTGCCGCGAGTCCGGTTCAACCAGCACCTCCAAGTCGGGTTTCTTCAAAACACTGCTGGGACGGTAAACGGTGAGAAAAACGATTATGTCAATGGCAGCCGTGGCATGCGTCGGCGCCATTGCACTGCTTTCATCCTGCGGAAACAACCAAGAGGCGGTAACTATGGACTACTCAACTGCGATCGTTATTGACGTTCGCGCAACCGACGAGTTTGCTGCCGGACATCTAGACGGGGCAGTGAACTACAACGTGGAAGACGGCACGCTCGAACAGGCACTTCCAAGCCTCGACCCAAATGCCAATTATGTGGTGTACTGCCGAAGTGGTCGCCGTTCGGCAATAGCAGTAGACCTGATGAAAGAAAACGGCTTCACCCAGATAGCCGACCTCGGATCCCTTGAGGAAGCGGCCGATGCAACTGGTTTTGCAATTGTCAACGGCTAGATAAGTTGAAACAAACGAATTACTGACAGGAGAACATCATGGCCACCATCAATCTCACACTCGACACATTCGAACAGACCGTGATGGGCGACGGAATTACATTCGTTGACTTCTGGGCAGAGTGGTGTGGTCCATGCAAAATGTTTGGTCCAATTTTTGAGAAGGCGTCAGATGCAAACCCAGACATTCGCTTTGCAAAGGTAGACACCGAAGCAGAGCAGCAGTTGGGTGGCTCGCTCGGCATTCAGTCGATCCCCACCATCATGGCCTTTCGCGATGGTGTTCTGTTGTTCTCGCAGCCGGGCGCACTTCCTGCCGCATCGTTCGACCAACTGATTGATGCAATTCGCAACGTTGATATGGAAGACGTTCGTAAGCAGATTGCCGAAGACGAAGCTGCAAACAACCAGCAATAACTAGCGCGTTAGTTCGAACCCGCGATAGTCGTTGCTTTCCACGTCGCTACAGCGCTGCGCGTAATCGGGGAAACCGGGCAGTGGCATAAACACCCGTGGCTTTCCTGGCACGTTGGCACCCAAGTACCAGGAGTTGCAGCTTGGGAACAGCGTCATGTCGGCCACTGCGTTGACATGGGTAACCCAAGCATCTTGCGCTTGCTGAGTGGTCTCAATGGTTTGCGCGTTGCTCGCAACAACGTGCTGCATGCAACGGGTAATCCACTCCACGTGGTGCTCAATTGAGACAATCATGTTGGTGAGAACCGAGGGGCTGCCAGGGCCCGTAATGGTGAACAGATTGGGGAAGCCGTGAACAGCAAGACCGAGGTAATTGACTGGGCCAGCGCTCCATGTATCGGCCAGGCTTCGGCCGCCTTTTCCTCGTATATCTACTTTCAATAGCGAGCCGGTCATCGCATCAAAACCAGTTGCAAGCACGATCACATCGGCTTCGTATTCGACGCCATTGGCAACCAATCCATTTTCCGTAAATCGCTCGATGCCGGCTTGGTCAAGGTCGACAAGTTCGACATTGTTCCTGTTGAAGGTGTCGTAATATCCCGTATCCACCACAAGTCGTTTGCATCCGATCACGGTGTGAGGTTGCAGCCGCGCAGCAACTTGTGGGTTGGTAACAATCGATGCAATTTTGTTGCGGACCCACTGAGCAATGCGCTCGTTTGACGCAGCGTTCACCATTGCATCGTTGAAGCCACCTAGGAACAGCAAACCACCCTTGGCCCAGCGTGCTTCCAATGTTTCATTTAGTTCTTCGTCCGACACCTCGATTGCTCCGCGAGTGCCAGTGGGTGTGTCGCCACCAAGCGCTGCTCGAGTCGTCTTGTTCTTGGCACGAAATTCGGCATAGTTGGATTTGATCGAGCGCACATACTCGGGCGTGTTAGGGGAGTTGTGCGCAGGAATGGTGTACGCGGGTGTTCGTTGGAACACCGAAAGATGCATGGCTTCCTGTGCAATAAGTGGGATGGCCTGAATGCCCGACGAACCCGTTCCAATTACTGCAACACGTTTGCCGGCAAAGTTGACACCACTAGTTGGCCATTCGCCCGTGTGATAGACCTCGCCGCGAAATTGGTCGTCGTTTGTAAATCGTGGTTTGTTGGCAGAAGAGAGGCAACCCATTGCCGTAACAACAAACCGAGCGCGAACTTGCTGGCCCTGAGACGGAGTTACTAACCACGAGTTGTCTGCCTCGTCGAAGTGCAGTGAAACCACCGACGTCTGAAAGCGAATGTCGCGCTTCAGATCAAACCGTTCGGCCACGTGTTGCGCGTAACGAAGTATTTCGGGCTGGGTTGCGTACTTCTCGGACCATTCCCATTCCTGCTGCAATTCATCCGAGAACTGGTACGAATACTCCATGCTTGGCACGTCGCAACGTGCGCCCGGGTACCGATTCCAAAACCACGTTCCGCCAACGTCGCTGCCGCGCTCAAAAGCGACGGCACTCATTCCTGCTTCGCGTGCGCGATACAACATGTACATGCCACCAAAACCAGCACCGACAATTGCTACGTCGACTTGTTCGGTCATTTACCTATTGTTGCAGGAGAGCCTGAATTTGAGCCTGTTCTACACTCGCTCAAACATTGAGACTTCAGCCTGATAGGCGCTCAGCATCTCGGGCGTGATTGATGCCTTCGTGCGGTTAGTGGCAGCGGTGAGATCTTCATTAGTGACGACCGCAGCCTTTCCGGTTGCCCTGGCTCGGGCGAATGCCTCGGCGGCGGCCCGTTGCGCGGCCAAGTCGACATCGCCGGGTGTGAAGCCGTGGCATTTCGACGCAAGCTTTGCTGCGTCGACGCCGCTTTCGGTAGTCATTGTTGCAAGGGCACGTTCCCACAACGCAGTGAGGGCTGTTTGATCTGGCGGCCCAATTCCAATCAACAAATCGAACCGACCCGGGCGCATGACGGCCGGGTCAATTGTTTCGACGAAGTTTGTTGCACAAATGAGCAGTTTTTTCGACGGAATACACCCCTCCTACAGAGATTGTGCGATGCGTTGGGCAAGTACAAGAGGCGAAAGCGTAGAATTTGCCCTTATGTCAAAAGCCAATGTGTCGAAAAGTATCCGCATTGGCCTTTTGGCATACGGCGCCATCGGGCACGAGCACAACCTTGCCGTTCAGGCCACTAACGGGCTCGAATTGACTGCAGTGTGCGACACCAACCCCGACCGCATCGTTGCAGCAAAAGAATTGGCCCCAGACGTTGCATCGTTTTCGGATGCATTAACGATGCTCGACTCGGGCACCCTCGACCTTGTTGTTATTTCTACGCCACCCAATAGCCACTACGCGTGGGCAAAGGAAGCGTTGCAACGCAACATTCATGTAGTGCTTGAAAAGCCGATGGCTCTACGCGCAGAAGAGTGCGACGAATTGATGGCGCTTGCAGCAGCTAAAGGTTTGCTTCTCGTGGTGTATCAGAACCGTCGTTTTGATGCCGACTTTGTCACCATGTCGCGCATCATTCGCGAGGGCCTAATAGGCGATGTGTTTCAGTACGACTGCTTTGTCGGTGGGTATAGCCAACCGTGCACATATTGGCATTCGAATGCCGAAGTATCTGGCGGCGCCATTTTCGACTGGGGCAGCCATTTCATCGATCAGATTCTTGCTGTCATTCCCGACTCCGTTTCGCACGTCAGCGGGCAAAACCATAAGCGTGTGTGGATGCATGCAACTAATGCAGACCATGCCCAAGTCACCATCACGTTTGATTCTGGCGTGCAGGCCACATTCGTGAACTCCGACTTGGCCGCTGCGCGTAAGCCAAAGTTTTATGTCTTGGGCACGAAGGGAGCGATTGTCGGCGATTGGGACCCGGCGGCCGAACCCGCTGTTGCCGATCTTCCAGCAATTCTCACGTTGCATTCAAGCGATGGAAGCGTTTCGACAATTGATCTCGACGTTGTGCAGCCGTATGCGTTTCATGCTTCGCTTGTTGATTTTCTCCACAATCAAGTTCCAATGAGTGTGCAGGCTTTGCAATCGCGCAATGTTGTAGCGATCATGGAAGCCGCAGAGCGATCTGCTGTAAGCAATGCCACTCCTGTTTCGCTTAGCCTCAAAAACTAGTGACTGTTCGCTGGGGCTTCATTGGTGCTGGCTACGTAGCCAGCAGGGCAATGACCCCCGCGGTTCACGCAACACCGAATGCTTCGCTGTATGCGGTAGCCAGTCGCGATCAAGATCGTTCGGCAACGCTCGAACCCCAAGTCGTTCATCGTTCCTATCAAGACTTGATCGATGACCCATTGGTGGATGCGGTGTACATCAGCCTGACAAATGCCCAGCACAAAGAATGGGTACTTGCAGCACTGAACGCCGGGAAACATGTGTTGTGTGAAAAACCTCTGGCAATGAACGCGAGTGAAGTTGGCACCATGCTCGATGCCGCAACACGAAATAACCGTTTGGTTGTGGAAGCGGTGTGGACACGCTGGCAACCGCGCATGCAACGCATGGCACAAATCGTGAAGAGTGGGGAACTAGGCGAAGTAACTGGTATTTCGTCAGCCTTTACATTTCAAGGTGACTTAACGGACAACTATCGGCTCGACCCCTCTCTTGGTGGCGGCGCACTGCTGGACGTGGGCGTGTATCAGGCTCATTTGTGGCTCATGCTGCTGAATGAAGATGTTGACTTTTCAATCGAATCGGTGGAGCGAACAATTGGGGCTACCGGCGTAGACCTCACCACCCGCGCTCAATTGAAGTTAAACAGCGGCATTGCTGCGCATTTATTGTCCTCGTTTGATTTGCCGCCCCAGCAGCAAATTCAAGTAACCGGAACTATGGCAAACATGCGCACCGGCGAAGGCGAAGCCTTTACGTTGTGGAAACAGCCATCTACGTTGCTCATTGGCGAGACGGTCGAACGCTTTGAGGCAGATGATGCGTTCGCGCTCATGGTGCACGGTGTGAGTACCGCAATCGAAGCAGGGGAATCAACAATTTTTCCTACTGCAAGCTCGCTTCGTGCGGCAGAAATCACTGACGCAATAAGTCGGTATGACCTGAAGCTGAACTAATTTATGGCTAATTGTAAGAAGAGTTGCCCTATAAGCCGGAAATAGAGCGTTGAGTTTCCTAAACCAATGGTGGCGTGCCTCCGTTTGGTCACAGCACACAACTGCGTGTGTTCGTTGATCCAGACTTGTTGCAGTACGACGAGGTGTGGGCTGCTGCAGGAACATGGAACACTGAGCTCTTCAAATCAATGTGTTCCTGATTTGTTCCTTTTTCCCAGAGCCTTATGGATAACATCTCGTATTAGCTAGATATTTATTAGCAAGCCCCCGTAGCTCAGTGGATAGAGCAACGGTTTCCTAAACCGCAGGTCGCATGTTCGATTCATGCCGGGGGCACCAATGAATGATCGGTTAATGCAGAGTTAGTCAGGGCTTCCCGCGAAAAGGCTGAATGCCGTTGGCTGGAACTACTCCTAGTCGACCACGCTGGAAGTCGTCAAAAGCTTGTTGCAGCTCTGCGCGAGTGTTCATCACAAATGGTCCGTGTTGCTCGACTGGTTCGCCAATTGGTTGGCCACCCAACAAGATGACATCGAGAGCAGTTGCTCCTGCTGCCTCAATTGTCATGGTGTCGCCGTATCCGAACGCGACTGTTTGACCAAGACGAAAGGGTGCTCGCTCTGATCCTGCAAAGCCGGATCCTTTGAGTCCATACGCAAGTGCGTTGAATTGTGGGTTCCATGGCAACACCATGCGTGCACCAGGCGAAAGAGTCGCGTGTGCCATAACAATCGGTGTTTTGGAAGAACCTGGGCCCTGAACGCCATCGATGTCACCGGCAATAAGTCTTATGAGAGTGGTTGCATCAGGAGTGGTGAGAAGTTTCACCATGTTGGCTTCAAGGTTCTGATAGGCAGGCGAGATCATTTTTTGCTTCGACGGCAAGTTGACCCATAGCTGCAGGCCGTGAAAAAGACCACCAGAGACAACCAAACTTTCAGGTGGTGTTTCAATATGCAAAATTCCGCGACCTGCTGTCATCCATTGCGTTGCGCCATTAGAGATAACGCCGCCACCACCGTGAGAATCTTGATGGATGAATGTTCCGTCCATGATGTACGTGACAGTTTCAAAGCCGCGGTGTGGGTGCCAGTCGGTACCGCGTGGTTCGTAGGGGCGGTAATTAACTTCACCCATCTGATCCATCATGATGAAAGGGTCAAGAATATTTTTTGCAATACCAGCAAACGCGCGACGAACAGGAAAACCTTCACCCTCAAAACCGCTTGGTGCGGTGGTCACAGAGCGAACGGGGCGGTCGGTTACTTCAGCACCAGGCGTACTGATGCGCTGAAGTGTGAGTGTGTCGGCGGTGACTGCAGGCATGAGTGAATCCTTTATTTACGGACAACTGACTGGTTGCGTAGATAATCATATTGGTCCATCGGGCATTCAGCCCATGACACGAGTTACATCACTTAGATGTTTTGTTGGTGATCGTGCGGCAATGCGCTGTCGTGTTCGACCGTAACGATGCGGTGTTGCTTGATGTCGGCTCGGTTGATTTCCAGGTAGTGCATATTTTGCGAAGTCATGATGAATAACAATATGCCCTGAATAAAAAAAGACCCGCCCTTTCGGGCGGGTCTTTTCAATACGTTTAAAAGTGAACTATTTCTTTTTCTTCTTCTTTGCAACTGTCTTCTTAGCGACTGGCTTCTTTGCAACAACTTTCTTGGCAGGTGCTGCCTTTTTGGCTGGTGCTGGAGCTGGCTTACGAACGGTGACCAACTTTGGTGCCGGTGCAACGCCGAGAGCGATGTCTTTGAAGCCCTTCAATGCGGTGATCTTGGCAACGGTCTTTGCCTTTACCTTGATCTGCTCGCCGGTAGCCGGGTTACGGGCCATGCGGGCTGGTCGGTTGATCTTTGCGAACTTCGCAAAGCCCGAGATGTTGACGATTTCACCCTTTGCCACTGTGGCGAGGATGACGTCGATTGTTCCTTCAACAAGAGCCGTTGCCGTCTTCTTGTCTACGTCTGTATGGGTTGCTACTGCTTGGATGAGGTCACGTTTTTTCATAGACCCCGAATTTATGTCATGCGATTACGAAAAAGTGGGATATCCAAGGGGTTTTTGCGCCCCCTGGGGTATTCTTCGAATGTGCTCGGCTATCTCGTGCTGGTAAATTTGCTGGCATCGTGCGTCATGGCGGGCATCGTTTGGTTCGTCCAGCACGTGCATTACCCCCTGTTGGCGCAAGCCCCGCCCGACAGTGCGGTTGGGGTGGCCGTGGAACATCAGCGCCGAACCAGCAGGGTGGTTGCTCTGCCAATGGCGGTGGAAGGGTTTTCGACGCTGGCCTTACTGGTGGATCGGCCCAACGGGGTGTGGTGGATTTGGCCCTGGGCAGGGGCTTTGTTGTTGGCCGTGGCGTTGGGCAGCACGGTATTCCTCTCGGTGCCGCTGCACGCACAAATGGCGACAACTCCAACTGCACAGACTGGTGCACGTTTGGTGACAACTAATTGGCCACGCACAGTCGCGTGGTCGATGCGTGTTGTTGTTGGCGTGATTATGGCGGTGCAAATGGGCAATTTCGGATGAGTTTTGTTGAGCGCAGCGGGCCATTTGCGCAACAGTGCCCAAACCCGGTGAAGCGAGCGATCATGAAACAGGGCTGGTACGACATTGCCTACATTCATTTTCGTTACGAGCCCGAAGAAGTCCAACGGCTACTTCCGAAGGGGCTGTCGGTCGACATCCATGACGGTTCGGCGTGGGTTGGGCTCATACCTTTTTCTATGCGTGGTATCGGAATACCGCACTTACCATCGATTCCATATTTGGGATCGTTTCCAGAAGTGAACGTGCGCACCTACGTAATTCGTGACGGTGTCCCTGGTGTGTGGTTCTGCTCGCTCGATGTCAACCGTGTTTTGCCTACTGCAGTAGCACGTGCAACGTATGGCTTGCCTTACTGTTTTGGCGCCGCAAGGCATGAGCGCCGAGGAAATGAATTACACACCTTTGTAAAACGACGTTGGCCGCGCGGCGAGGCAAGCACTCAAATCCATCTGGAAATTGGTGAAGAAATAAATCATCCAACGCCACTTGAGGTTTTCTTGAGTGCTCGTTGGGGTTTGTATTCGCTGTCGCGATCAAAGCACATCCGATACGCGCCTGTTTCGCACCCGCAATGGAGTTTGCAGCGAGCAAAAATCATTTCGTTACAAGATTCGTTGATTGAAGCTGCAGGCTTTGGCCGACCTCACGGCGATGCTCACGTGATGTTCTCTGCGGGAGTGCCAGTGCGAGTGGGGATACCAAAAATAAGTTAGATAGCGTCCATATATATGACCACCCCTTTTTCGAGCGTTTCATTTCAGCGTGGCCCAACATTGGCAAACCGATTTATGCTCGCACCCCTCACCAACCAGCAGAGCCACACGGACGGCACGCTTTCCGACGAGGAGCACCACTGGTTGACCATGAGGGCCAAGGGCGGGTTCGGAATCACCATGACGTGCGCATCCCACGTGCAACGAATTGGGCAGGGTTTTCCAGGCCAACTGGGCTGTTTTTCTGACAACCATCTTGAGGGTCTCACCCGTCTTGCTGCCGATATCAAAGCGGCAAAAAGCGTGGCCCTTGTACAACTTCATCATGCAGGCAATCGGTCGCCGAAGGAACTGATTGGTGAGGCTCCGGTGTGCCCGTCGGACGATGAGGCAACTGGTGCGCGGGCACTGACAACGTCGGAAGTAAAAGCAGTTATTGACGACTTCGTAAGTGCCGCAGTGCGCAGCCAACGAGCAGGTTTCGACGGAGTGGAACTGCATGGGGCACACGGGTATCTCATTTGCCAGTTCTTGTCGAGCGAACTCAATCAGCGCACCGATCAATATGGCGGCTCACTTGAAAACAGGGCACGAGTATTGATGTCGATCGTGGATGGTGTGCGCGAAAGTTGCGGGCCAGATTTCATTCTTGCCGTGCGTTTGTCGCCGGAGCGGTTTGGCATGCGTACGGCAGAAATTCAGCAACTGTTTGGTTGGTTGGTTACATCAAACAAAGTTGACTTAATTGATATGTCGTTGTGGGATGTTTTTGGTGATTGTGCAGACCCGGACTTTGCAGGTAGGAAGTTGTTAGATCAGTTTGTCTCGCTGGAGCGCGGCAACGTGATGCTCACTGTTGCGGGCAAGATTCATACACCGGCCGATGTGCGGCGCGTGCTTGATGCCGGAGTCGACATTGTTACATTGGGGCGAGCAGCAATCCTGCACCACGACTACCCGCAAAAGATGCAAGCCGATGCAGGTTTTTCGCCAAGGACGCTTCCTGTAACCGAGGAAGTGCTTTCGCAGGAGGGTTTGTCGCCAGCGTTTATTGGTTACATGAAGAATTGGAAGGGTTTTGTTGTTGAGGCAAACGCATCATGATGCGCCGCACAAAAGTAATTGCCACTGTTGGGCCGGCCTGCAGCACAAGTGATCAGATCACAGCACTAGCGAATGCGGGGGCGGATGTATTACGTATCAACTGCTCGCACCAATCGACACAGCAGATATCCGAACTGATTGACCGCATTAGAAGCGCTGCGCCGAGCGTTGCAATTCTTGTTGACATTCAAGGCCCGAAACACCGATACATCGGATCGGAACAGATGTTGCACAGTGGCGCACTGATTACCTTTGGGCTTTCCGACATTGGTCTGAGCACCACCACCGATGCGCGAGAGCAGGGGATTGAGGTAGGTCATCGGGTGCTATTGAACGATGGCCGACTTGAAGTGGTGATTGAAAAAGTTGGTCGCGACTCGATTGAAGTGAGGGTTGTGCAAGGGGGCGAGTTGAAGCCGGGCAAGGGCGTGAACATGCCCGATACCGAAGTAACCGACGACTTGCTCACGGCCAAAGACCGCAGCGACATCGCCGTTGCCAGGGCGAAGTCGGTTGAAGTGGTTGCGCTTTCGTTTGTTCAGAAGCCGCAAGATATTGAACAGGTGCGCGAATTGGTTGGCGCCAACGTGATGGTGGTTGCAAAAATCGAACGACCACAAGCCTTGGAGCGAATTTCGGAAATCTGTGCAGTGAGTGACGGTGTGATGGCCGCCCGAGGCGACTTGGGCGTGGAGTTGCCGTTTGAAGTGGTGCCGGCAGCGCAACACAAGATTGCTCGCACGGCACTGACGCAAGGCGTGATCTCTATCTGTGCAACGGAAATGTTGGAGTCGATGACCACAAGCACACGACCAACGCGCGCAGAAGTGGCCGACGTGACCGGCGCGGTTCGTGACGGGTTTGACGCGGTGATGTTGTCGGGAGAAACCGCCGTAGGTATTGACCCACCACATGCTGTTGAAGTGATGGCGCGCATTTGTGAGGCTGCCGAGAAAGAAGTGGTGTTGCCAAACTTGTTTGCCGACACCAACCCAATGCGAGCAGGCGTGACTGCATCTGCAAGCGCGCTTGCAAAACGCATGTCGGCAGATGTGTTGTTGTCACTGACGTTTACGGGGCACTCGGCGTTGTTGCTTGCGGCTTGCAGGCCAACGGCGCCAATCGTTGCAATAACCCCAAGCGAAGTTGTTGCGCGACAGATGCGCCTGGTGTGGGGTTTGTATCCAGTCGTTGTCGAGCGCGCAAGCGACTTGGACGAAGCAATTGCTAGCGCACTGACAGCAGCGCGTAAGCAGCAGCTCATTGAGCCAGGAAATACCGTCGTGATTTGTGCGTCGCGTTCGAACCCTCGTTCAAACGCAGACACAATTTGGTTGCATACCGAGCGCTAGGCGCCCGGAATGAGCGATTGTTTATGAACGCAGTCGGTCGTTCTTTGGGTCGAACAGTGGCTCGGCACCAACGGTGACCGCCACTCGCTTGCCGAAGATCTCGACTTCAAGTTTTGTGCCTGCAGGTTCAAACTCTGGGAACACGTAACCAAGAGCAACGCTCTGGTTCAACGTGAAGCTCCAGCCGCCCGAGGTTGCAATGCCAATGCGCTTGTCGCCCTTAAAGATGCCGGCGCAGAATGGAACGTCTGCGTCGCCGTCTACATCGAGGGTCATCGGAACAAATCGGTAAGGCGAACCGTTCTTCTTTTCTTCTACAAGAGCGGCCTTGCCTACGAACTCTTTGTTCATGTCGACGAAACGATCGAGTGATGCATCGAATGGGGAGAAACCAATTTCGAGGTCTCCCTTCCAGCCGCGGTAGCACTTGTCGAGACGAAGGCTGTCTACTGCGTAGATGCCCATGTCGCGAATGCCATGCTGTTCGCCTGCCGACCAAATCTGGTCGTACAACGAGATCATCTGGTCGTTTGCTGCGTGCAATTCCCAACCAAGTTCGCCCACGTAGTTGACGCGCAATGCAAGCACTGTGCCAACAGAGGTTTCAATGATCTTGTGCGACAGCCACGGGAAGTCGGCGTTCTCGAGTGATGTAGTGGTCACTTTCGACAGTACTTCGCGGGCCTTCGGGCCAACCAAAATAAGTGAGCCGTAGTCCTTCGTCACGTTCTTGATCGTGACGCTGCCGTCTTGCGGCATTGCCATTTCCAGTACGTCGAGGTCGTGCCACTCCGAGCTTGCCGCACCAACGAGGTAGAACTTGTCTTCGGCCAAGCGAGCAATTGTCAGTTCGCTGAGCAACTTGCCGTCTGGCAAGAGTGCATAGCTGAGGCTGAGTCGGCCAACTTTTGGCAGCTTGGTGCAGATGATGTTGTCGAGGAAGGCAAATGCGCCTGGGCCCGAAACTTCAATTTTGGTGAAGCCGGGAAGGTCGAGCAACGCAACGGTGTTACGTGCGGCGTGACATTCTTCGGCAACAACTTTGCGCCAACCGTTTTTGCGGAAGAACGAAAGAGTGTGGTCGGTTACTTCGCCCTTTGGATCGAAATATGTTGGGCGCTCCCAACCACCGCGAGCACCAAATGCAGCACCCTTTGCCTTCAACTTGTCGTACAGGGGCGACATGTATGAAGGGCGGCCTGCTGGGCGTTCTTCAAATGGGAAACCCATGGCGTATTCGTTTTGGTACACCTCAAGTGCGCGATCGATGGTGTACTGCGTTGTTGCGTACTCCTTGAAGCGTCGGCGATCGATGCCCCAAATGTCGAACTCTGGTCGACCGTTAAGCATCCACTCGGCAATTGCTTTTCCTGCGCCGCCGCCCTGGGCAATGCCAAAGCTGAACGTGTTGCAATGGAAGAAGTTACGTAGACCGCGCTCTGGGCCCATGTATGGGTTGCCGTCTGGCGCGTAGGGGATTGGGCCGTTAACAACACGTGCAATGCCGGCTTCTGCAATCAGTGGCACACGCTCGCCTGCGTCAAGAATTTGTGGTTCCAAACGCTCGAGTTCTGCTGGCCACAACTTGCCGGCAAAGTTGTCGGGAATTCCGTCGAGCCACATTGCGGTGCTTTGCCACTCGTATGGTCCGAGGATGTAGCTGTGACGCTCTTGTCGCAAGTAGTACGACGTGTCTGGGTCGCGCAACAGCGGAAGCGGGTTTGCCAATGCGGCAAGCTCGGGGATTTCCTCAGTGACTAAGTACTGGTGAGCCATCGTCATGATCGGCAAGTGTCGACCAAGTAGCGCCATCACTTCGCCAGCGCGGTAACCGGCTGCGTTCAACACCATTTCGCATTCGATGGTGGTTTTGTCGGTGGTGACAATCCATTCGTGGTTCGGTTTTTGTTGCAAGCCAGTCACGCGCTCGTGGCGGCGGATGTTTGCACCCTTGGCGCGTGCTGCACGTGCAAGTGCCTGCGTTACTTGCGATGGGTCGATGTCGCCATCCAATGGGTCCCACAAGGCGCCGACAAGGTCGTGCGTTTCAACAAACGGGTACACCTTTTGCAATTCGGCAGGAGTGAGTACGTCGTATTGCATTCCGTTGGCGCGAGCCATCGAAGTGACGTGCTTGAATTCGGCCATGCGCTCTTCGGAGTGTGCGAGGCGCACCGACCCAGTGACGTGATAGTTGATGGGGAAATCTGGATCCTTGGCGAGCTTGGTGTACAACTCGGCGGTGTACTTCTGCACCTTCATGATGCTCCAGCTGCCGGAGTAGGTGGGCACGTTGCCCGCCGCGTGCCAGGTGGAGCCTTCGGTCAATTCGTCGCGCTCCAGCAAGAGCACGTCGGTGCATCCCATTTCGGCAAGGTGGTACAAGGCGCTGACGCCCGCAATGCCGCCGCCGATGATGACAATTTTTACGCGCTCGCTCATTGGGAACCCCTCGTGGATAACTGGCTGGATAGAACTTGGCTGCAGACCACTATCTACAGATGTGACAATATTGGTCGCCTGATATATTACAGACAAATCTCCCGAAGGGAAAAAACGTGCCTAATTTGCCAAGTAATGCCCGTGTAGTCATTGTCGGAGGCGGCATTGTGGGCTGCAGCGTGGCTTATCACTTGGCAAAACGCGGTGTTTCAGACGTGGTGTTGTTGGAGCGCAAGCAGCTCACGAGCGGAACCACGTGGCACGCAGCCGGTTTGGTTGGGCAGTTGCGAGCAACACAAAACCTCACGCGCCTCGCGCAGTACACCACAAACTTGTTTGCCACATTGGAAGAGGAAACTGGGCAGGCCACTGGTTTCCAACAACGTGGTTCGGTTGCGATCGCGCCAAACGAGGAACGCTTCGAAGAGTTGAAGCGCGGTGCATCGATGGCGCGAGTGTTTGGTTTGCCCGTCAACATCATTACTCCTGCAGACGTAAAAGATTTAGTACCACTCGCCCGAGTGGACGACTTGGTTGGTGCGGTGCACTTACCAGGAGACGGTGTCGTTAACCCAATCGACGTGACGCAAGCGCTTGCAAAGGGTGCGCGCTCGCACGGTGTCAAAATTTTTGAGAACGTCAAGGTTGAACGAATTGTTATTGAAGGCGGCCGTGCAGTTGGCGTAATTGCCGACGGCGAAATGATTAGGGCCGATGCAGTGGTGAACTGCGCCGGAATGTGGGCGCGCGAGTTGGGCGACGCAGTTGGCGCAACAGTTCCGTTGCATGCTGCCGAGCACTTTTATATTGTCACCGAGGCCGTTGAGGGAATCTCGCCAACGATGCCGGTGTTGCGGGACCAAGACGGTTGCGGATATTTCAAAGAAGACGCAGGCAAGTTGTTGGTGGGCTGGTTTGAACCAGTTGCAAAGCCATGGGGCATGAAGGGCATCTCTGAAGAGTTTTCGTTTACTTCATTGCCGGAAGACTTCGAGCACATTGCGCCGCTTGTGGAAAATGCAACACATCGCATGCCGTTGCTTTCTCAAACCGGCATTCGACTGTTTTTCAATGGCCCAGAATCGTTTACGCCAGACGACAGATACCTGCTTGGCGAGCAACCAGAGGTTCCTGGTTTGTTTGTTGCTGCAGGTTTCAACTCGATTGGCATTCAATCTTCGGGTGGCGCGGGCAAGGTGCTTGCCGACTGGATTGTGGATGGTCGTCCACCGATGGATCTGTGGGACGTAGACGTACGTCGCGTAATGCCATTCCAAAGCAATCGCAATTACCTGCACGATCGCACCGTGGAGTCGCTTGGTTTGTTGTACGCAATGCACTGGCCATTCCGTCAACCAGAAACCGCCCGTGGCGTTCGCCGATCCGCGTTGCACGATCGTCTTGCAGCGAAGGGCGCATGCTTCGGCGAAGTTGCAGGTTGGGAGCGAACCAACTGGTTTGCACCCGAAGGCAAAAAAGCCGAATACGAATACACCTATGGTCGCCAAAACTGGTTTGAATACTCGGCCGAAGAGTGCCGTGCAACTCGCGAAGCAGTTGCCATGTTCGATCAATCATCGTTTGGCAAATTTGTTTTGGAAGGCGAAGACGCCGAAGCGATCATCAACAATGTTTCTGCCAACGACATGTCTGTTCCCGTTGGCAAGCTGGTGTACACGCAGTGGCTCAACGAGCGTGGCGGCATCGAAGCCGACCTCACCGTTACTCGTGAAGCTGCAAACAAATACATGGTGGTGACTGCAGCAGCAACGCAGGTACGCGACTTCCAGTGGCTGAAGGATCACATTCCAGCCGGTGCAAAAGCAACGCTCACCGACGTCACGTCGGGCATGGCAGTGCTCAGCATCATGGGCCCCAACTCGCGCGCACTTTTGCAATCGCTTACTCACACCGACATGTCGAACGAAGCGTTCCCATTCGGAACCTCGCAAATCATCGACTTGGGTTACGCCCGTGTGCGTGCAAGCCGCGTCACGTTTGTTGGCGAACTGGGCTGGGAGTTGTACATCGCTACCGAATATGCAACTGGAGTATTCGATGCAATCGTTGCAGCGGGTGCGCCGTTTGGTCTCAAGCACGCCGGATATCACGCACTGAACTCATTGCGCATGGAGAAGGGCTACCGACACTGGAGCCACGACATTTCGCCAGACGACACACCGATCGAGGCTGGTCTTGGCTTCACCGTGGCCTACGACAAGCCAGGCGGCTTTATTGGTCGTGAAGCTTTGCTCAAGCAAAAAGAGACGGGCGTCAAGAAGCGACTGGTGCAGTTTGCATTAAACGACGCAAGCAAATTGCTCTATCACAACGAGCCGATCTGGCGTAATGGCGAAATCGTTGGCCACATTGCCTCGGGCATGTTCGGACACCACATCGGCAAGTCCATTGGCATGGGCTATGTCGAAAACCATCACGGCCTTGCCGACAAGGCGTTCATCACCGAAGGCTCTTACGAGATTGAGGTTGCAGGTGAGCGCGTGGGGGCAGTTGCGCAGCTAGAGCCTTTTTACGATCCAAAATCGGCGCGCGTTAAGGCATAAACCAAATTCTTCATTTACAGTTACCACCAATACTTAGTTGCTAAGGGGAACACCATGACAACAACACCAAACTCGCGACGAGGCGGACGAGCATCGCGCACTGCAATGCGTGCAGCACCACTTACCGACGACATCAAACCAGTGCGCCCGGGAATGCCGGCCGGCCGCTACAAGCCGCTCACCGATGCTGAAGTGTTAAAGATTCACGAGGCAGCGATCAACGTTCTTGAGAACATTGGTATTGCCGACGCCATTCCATCGACGCTCGAATACTTGTTGCCAAAGGGTTGCAAGTTGGATGCCAACGGTCGCTTGTTGTTCCCGCGCTCGTTGATTGAGCACACCCTTGAAATTGCCGGCCGCAATTTCCCTCTCTACGCACAAGACCCGCAGTACGACATGGAGCCATGGGGCACCAATACATATTTCGGTACTGCAGGCGCAGCCGTATATATCGCCGACTACGAAACGGGCGAGTACCGCGAATCTAATTCTCAAGATGCTTACGACATTGCTCGTCTTGTCGACAAGATGGAGCACTTGCACTTCTATCAGCGAGCAGTTGTGCCGCGCGATATTCCAGAGGCATCAGCCATGGATATCAATACGTGTTACTTGAGTGTGAGCGGCACCACGAAGCACGTTGGTACTTCGTGGGTGCACCCAGATCACCTCGAAGCCTCGTTGAAGATGCTGCATGAAATTGCAGGTGGCGAAGACAAGTGGCGCGCAAGGCCATTCGTCAGTCAGTCCAACTGCTTCGTTGTTCCACCATTGAAGTTTGCAAGCGATGCATGTAAGTGCCTCGAAGTTGCGGTGCACGGCGGAATGCCAGTGCTGTTGTTGTCGGCTGGTCAGGCTGGTGCTACGGCGCCGGCAGCAATTGCAGGCGCACTTGTGCAGCAAGTTGCCGAGTGTCTTGCTGGCCTTGCTTACGTCAACGCAATCAAGCCTGGTGCTCCGGCAATCTTTGGTTTGTGGTGCTTCGTTTCCGACTTGCGCTCGGGCGCAATGTCCGGCGGAAGCCCAGAGCAAGTGTTGTTGTCGGCAGCAAGTGCGCAGATGGCGCACTTCTACAACCTCACCGGTGGCACGTCGTCAGGTATTTCCGATGCGAAATACCCAGACGCACAGTCTGGTTCTGAAAAGGGCATCAACCATGCCTTGGTTGGCAACGCCGGCATGAACCTGATCTATGAAGCTGCTGGCATGCACGGCAGTCTCCTCGGCTATTCGCTGGAGGGCGTCGTACTTGATAACGACACCATTGGTTCGGTGCAGCGCACCATCAAGGGCATCGAGATCACCGACGAATCCTTGTCGATTGAAACAATGCGCGCGCAGTGCATTGGGGGCCCTGGTCACTACCTTGGCGCAGAGCAGACACTTCGCATCATGCAAAGCGAATACCTCTATCCAGCAATTGGAGATCGACTCAGTTCAAAAGAGTGGAAAGAAGTGGGCAAGCCAGCAATTTACGATGTTGCCCACAAGAAGGTTCGCGAAGTACTCGACAACCATTTCCCATCACACATCTCCGAGGAAATGGACGCGAATATTCGCAGCTATTTAGACATCCGCTTGCCCCGCGAGAAGATGTTGCACCCAAGCATCCTTCCTGCCACACTGTAAAGCCTGATGGCTAACGCATGGTTTGAGACGATCGCCGAGGCTCAACGACGTGCGCAGAAGCGTTTACCGAAATCGGTTTATGGTGCGCTCATCGCCGGGTCTGAAAAAGGCCTTTCCATTCGTGACAACCTGGATTCGTTCGACCAATTAGGTTTTGCGCCGCACGTTGCGGGGCTTTCAATGCAGCGACAAATGTCGGTGTCGGTGATGGGCCAAGAGTTGTCCATGCCGGTCTTGATCTCGCCAACCGGCGTACAAGCAGTGCACCCCGAAGGCGAAGTGGCGATTGCTCGTGCGGCAGCAAATCGTGGCATCCCAATCGGCCTCAGCTCGTTTGCCAGCAAGTCGGTGGAAGAAGTGGCCGCAGTTAATTCGCAAACGTTGTTTCAGATGTATTGGTGCGGCGACCGCGACACACTGATTCAGCGCATGGAGCGCGCACGTGCAGCGGGCGCCAAAGGTCTCATCGTCACACTCGACTGGTCGTTTTCTAACGGGCGTGATTGGGGCAGCCCGTGGATCCCAGAAAAGATCAACTTGAAGGCAATGGCAAAGTTGGCGCCAGAAGTGATCGTTCGTCCTCGTTGGTTGTGGTCATTTGCAAAAACTGGCAAGTTCCCCGATCTCACTGCACCAAACATGCAAAAACCAGGCGGCGACGCACCAACATTTTTTGGCGCGTACTACGAGTGGATGCAGACACCGCTTCCTTCGTGGGAAGACATTGCGTGGTTGCGTAAAGAGTGGGGCGGCCCTTTCATGGTCAAGGGCGTCAGCCGCATAGACGACGCAAAACGAGTTGTCGATTTGGGTGCAACTGCACTTTCAGTATCGAACCACGGTGGCAACAACTTGGACGGCACGCCAGCACCAATTCGTGCACTGCCGGCGGTTGCCGATGCAGTGGGCCACGACATCGAAGTATTGCTCGATGGCGGTGTGCGCCGAGGTAGTGACGTTGTGAAAGCGCTTGCACTTGGTGCAAAAGCGGTGATGATTGGTCGCGCATATTTGTGGGGGTTGGCCGCAAATGGTCAGGCAGGCGTCGAAAACGTACTTGATGTGTTGCGTGGCGGTATCGATTCGGCACTTCTTGGGTTAGGTAAGGCAAACGTTTCCGAATTAACGCGCGACGATGTTGTTGCGCCACCAGATTTTTTCCGCACGCTCGGAAAATAACTTCGCGCAGTTGTTGCGCTTGTGAAAAGTATTGTCTTTAGTCACACTGCACTGTCCAACTCGTTTTGCCGTGTCGTGCGTAATTAACTTCAATGTATGAGAAAAATAATTACCCCCGTATTGCTCTCCATGCTCGTACTTGCTGCATCCCCTGCAGCAATGGTGCAAGGAAAGCAAATTCCCGCAAAGAAATATTCATCATGTGCAGCATTGCGTAAGGACTTTCCGAAAGGTATTGCGTTCTCCGCATTGTTTGTTGAAGCAACCGGCGCAACTGTAAATGCAAAGGCCTACAACCTCAATTGGAAAGCACTCGGCGGCCTTGCCGGCGACGATGGAATTATCTGCGAGCGAGTCGCAAAGAAGTAAGTAGTAAATGCTTGTTAGCCGAGGTTGAGGCCCTGAGCCTCGGCCTCGGCAGCAAGCGCAATCCAGTTTTCTTCCGCGGTGGCAACCACCGCCTGGGCCGCAGCCAACTCTTCGCTAACTTTGGCCAGCGCAGCATGATCACCCTTGGCTAGCGCAAGTTCGGCAAGTAATTTCGACTGTTTTTCATTTGCCTGAGCCAACGACTTTTCGGCCTGTGCGACAAGGCGAATCAATGTGCTGGCACTTTTAGCCGGCTTCGTCTTCGGCTTCGCCGATGGGGCAGTCGTTGTGCTGCGAAGTTGTGGCGCATTCTGCGACTTCGGTTTGTTCGCACGCATTGCCAGCCAGCCTGCAACACCGCCTCGCACAATTTCCGCGTTGCCGTTGCCGTCAAGGGCAAGCACCTCATTGACGGTGCGGTCGAGAAACACCCGGTCGTGGCTGACTACAACAACAATGCCTGGCCAATCGTCGAGGTATTCCTCGAGTGCGCGCAGCGTGTCCAAGTCCAGATCGTTTGTGGGTTCGTCCAGCAGCAGCACGTTCGGCTGCTCGATCAATGTGAGTAACAACTGCAGACGCCGGCGCTCGCCGCCAGACAATGTTGAAATTGGTGCGAACTGTGAGTCGCCATCAAACCAAAAACGTCGCATCAGGTTGTTGTCTTCAACGGACGGTGTCACTTTGTCGCCGGCTACTGCCTCGCGCACGGTTTGTGTAACCACAAGATCGCGACCCAGCTGGTCGTAGTAGCCAATCTTTACTGTGCTGCCAATGTCGATGTGGCCAGAGTTTGGAGTAAGGCGTGAAGAGATGAGATCGAGAAGCGTGCTCTTGCCGGCGCCGTTAGGGCCAACAATGCCAAGGCGATCGCCAGGTTCTAGTTGGTGATCGAGCGGCAGCAATACGGTGTGTGGTGCTGGTGATTTTTCGTTTGCAGGCCAAGTAAATGAAACTCCTAAGATCTCGACACCTTTGGAGCCAAGGCGTTGACTACCGAGCGACAAACCAAGTTCGCCCGACCGCGCAGGGCCCTCCGCTTTTCGTGAGATCAATTCTTTCGCAGCATCCATTCGCGCCTTTGGTTTGGTTGTGCGAGCAGGTGCACCGCGGCGAAGCCAAGCAAGCTCGGTGCGTGCCAGGTTTTTTCTGATTTGTTCGGCGTTCGCGGCACGCTCTTCACGTTCGATGCGTGCGGCAAGATACGCGGCGTAACCAGAGCCAGCGGTTTTGCCCATGGGCACGTGCATGTATGCCTTGCCGCGGTCGATCTCCAACACTTTGTTGGTAACGCGGTCCAGCACGTGTCGGTCGTGGGTGACCAAGATGAGACCGCCGCGATAGTTCGCAAGCCACTCCTCGAGGTACGCAATTGCATCCAGATCCAAGTGGTTGGTTGGCTCGTCCAAAATCAGGGCGTCCCACTCCTGAACAAGCAACATTGCCAGCGCTACACGTTTTTGTTGCCCACCAGAAAGTTCCTGGGTTGATGAATCGAGCATGCCCGACATGCCAAGACGGTCGAGCATTGCTTCGCCCCGCCATTCTTCGCCAACGGCATCGCGCACAGTTCCAGCAGGAAGAACTGGTTGCTGGGCGAGGATGCCAATGCGGGCATTGCGTGCTTTATGCACTTGTCCGCTGTCGGGCGAGTAATCGCCGCTCAAAATTCGGAGCAGCGTGCTCTTGCCGCAACCATTCAAGCCAACAACTCCGATTCGATCTCCGTCGCTGACGGTGAGGGAAACATCGGCAAATAGTGGACGGTTTGGTCGTGATGCACTCAGCGACTGGGCATCGATCAAAATCACAACGCCAAATTCTACGGCTGTTTACTGACGATTCGGTAAAGGACTACTATTTACTCATGTCCACCACACAACTTCGTGAGTCATTGAAACAACGTGCATGTGAACGAATTGATGCATTAAAGAATGATTTGGTAGGGATCAGCCATGACATCCATGCTCACCCCGAAGAGAACTTTGAAGAGCACTATGCCCACAAACGCTTAACCGACGCAATTGGCGACAACAAACTTGATGTAACACGCAAGGCTTACGACATAGACACAGCATTTGATGTTGCGGTTGGGTCGAAAGGTGCCACTGTGGCTGTGCTCTGCGAGTACGACGCACTGCCAGGCATTGGCCACGCATGCGGACACAACATCATTGCCGCAGCCGGGTTGGGTGCAGGCTTGGCCTTGGCGGGGCTTGCAGAAGAAGCGGGTGGCCGACTGCGATTGATGGGAACGCCAGCAGAAGAGGGTGGCGGCGGAAAAATTGAAATGGCAAGAAAGGGTGCTTTCGTTGGCGTTGATGCCGCGATGATGGTTCACCCAGCGGATCGAGAACTTGCTCGAATGAACGCAATTGCCATTCAGCATTGTTTGGTGAAGTACACGGGCGAGGCAGCCCACGCTGCGGTGTCGCCGCACTTGGGGCGAAATGCTTTAGACGCAGCCGTGCTTGGCTACATGAATATTGCAGCGCTTCGTCAGCACATTTTGCCAACCGAGCGAATTCACGGAATTTTCTTGAAGGGCGGAGAAAAGCCAAACATCGTTCCCCGTGAGACGGAAATGGATTGGTACGTTCGCTCGAACACCATCGAAACACTGCAACCTTTGAAGGAACGAGTTGCTGGTTGCTTGCACGGTGGTGCACATGCGGCCGGATGCCATGTGGATTTGCAGTGGCAACCAAACCCATTTGCCGACATCGTCGACAACATTCCGTTACTTGCCGCATATGTTTCCAATTCCGCACAGTTTGGCCGGATGTTGACGACCGAATACATGGCGGGCACCGGTGGTGGCTCGACCGACATGGGCAACATCAGTTATCTAACTCCGTCAATTCATCCAATGATCGCGGTAGCACCCGAAGGCGTGTCGTTGCACACACCCGAGTTTGCCGACTATGCAACAAACGAAGAGGCAACTCGTGCAATTTTAGATGGCGCGAAGATCATGGCGATGACCGCAATCGACGTGTGGACAAACGATGCGCTTGCTGCCGAAATAAAAGCAGCATTTGGCGACGGGTTTGTTCCCGAAGGTGTGCTCTAGTCGCGAGTAAGTGGTTTCGCTAGGCGCAGGCCAGCAAGTTTGTCTGGCTCGGAAAGCCCAGCCATTGCAACATCAAAGTCGGGTAGCGCGTACACCTCGCCGTCGTCGGTGATCATGATGTATCGATCGAACTGAGCAAGAAATGTGCGGTCGTGGCTTACCGCAACAACGGTGCCCTCAAAACCATCGAGTGCGCGCTCGAGCGCTTCGGATGATTCGATATCGAGGTTGTCTGTTGGTTCGTCCAGCAACAGCACGTTGTGGCCCTCGATCTCTAGGCGAAGGATTTCGAGCCTGGCTTTCTGACCACCGGAAAGCGTCTCGAACTTTTGCCGAGCGTTATTGCGCAGCCCATATCGCGCAAGTGTTTTCATTGCCTTCTCTTCTTCGCTGATGCGGTCGCAGACAATGTCGAGGCATTCTCTTCCAAGGAAGTCGGGCCGGTTATTGACTTGCGTGAACACCCCAACCGACGTTCGTGGGCCAAACGTGATCTGGCCTTCCGTTGGCTGGTTCTCGCCGCTCAGCACTTTGAGTAGATGCGTTTTGCCAGTTCCGTTAGGGCCAATGAGGCCAACTCGTTCGCCGTGATGGATCTCTTCGGAGAATGGCATGAATAGGTTGTCGATGGAAATGCGCTCGAGTTTGGCAACACGGCGAGCAGCATCTGCGCCACGCAAGCGAACATAAATCTGTTGGTCGGCAACTGGCGGTGGAGGAGGGCCGGCTGCAACAAACTTTTCCCAGCGGGTTTCGGCGCCGTTGGCTTTGGTTGCGTTCTTAAAGTTCTGAGCCGCACGTTGCTTCATGATTTTCATGTGGTGAAAGAGGCGACGCTCTTCATCATTCCAACGCTTCAAGTCGTCGCCAAGTAACGATTGACGCTTCTCTCGTGCTTCTGGGAACGTGACGTATGAGCCGCCGTGAACCCAGCAACCAGAGCCCTCGATGACAACGATCTTTGTGGCGCAGCGTTCCAGCAGCTTGCGGTCGTGACTCACCATCAAAATGGTGGACTTGCACGCTTTGATTTGTTCCTCGAGCCAGGTGCGTGTGGGGATGTCGAGATAGTTGTCTGGTTCGTCGAGTAGCAACACGTCGGCGCCCGACGTGAGCATTAAATCCAATACGAGGCGCTTGCGTTCGCCACCCGATAACTCGGAAACGAGCCGCGTGGAGAAGTCGTCAACCGGTGTTTTAACGCTGCGTTGCGCCGAGGCTTGCCACTTCGTTTCTAAGTCGTATCCGCCCAAGTCGCCCCAGTCGGAAAGCGCGGTTGCGTAACCCATGCCGTCGTCTTCGCCGGCGGCGAGTGCCTTCTCTGCTGCGACGAGCGCGCGCCCGGCCTTGCGCAAATTTGACGGCGCAACTTCAATCAGCATTTCGCGAAGTGTGTCGTTTGGTCGAGACATACCAACATCTTGCGTCATGTTGAGCATGGTTCCACCGATTGCGAACTCGCCGCCGTCTGCATCAATCTCTTGCGTCAAGATTCGCAGAATGGTGCTTTTGCCAACACCGTTTGCACCAACTATTGCGGCATGCTCGCCAGGAGAAACTTTGAAACTGACATCAAAAAAGAGTTGGTCTGCACCTGGCGGGCCGTATTCCAACTCTGAAACAATGATGCTGCTCACGCGAGATAGTCTGTCGGAAATATTCGTCAGTTACGCTGTGAAATGTGATGAATAAGCGCGCTTTTGGTCTGCTGCAAGTGGCCAACGCTCTTTCGGGTGTTTCCAACGGCGTGGTGATGATCACCGTGCCATGGATTGTGCTCGAACTCACTGGTTCTGCCGCAAAAGCTGGCCTGTTGGCGGCACTTTCCAGCCTTCCCGGCATCGTTGTTTCGCCCGTAGTGGGCGGCCTTATCGATCGTTTTGGACGGCGAGCGGTTTCGATTTTTTCCGATGTGATGTCGATGCTTTCCGTATTGATGTTTCTGGTGGTGGATGCCGTTGCCGACTTGACCTATCTCTGGATCTTGGTGATTGCCGTAATCGGTGCATGTTTCGACCCGGCCGGGTACACCGCACGTAAGGCGCTCATCCCCAATGCCGCAACGGCGTCGGGTATCAACATCGATGCGGCAAACGGACGACACGAAGGCATTTTTTCTATCGGTTGGATGGTCGGCCCCGCAATTGGTTCGGCATGCATCAACTGGAGTGGACCAATGCTGGGGTTTGCTGTAACCGTGGCAACGTTTGCACTGGCATCGCTTGCGGTGGTGTTTATGCGCGTGGATGACGAACACGGCAAGACTGTCGCGCACCACGAAGATGGCCACGAGCCATTCCTCACTTCATTGCGCGAAGGTTTTGATGTGATGACAAAGGACAAGCCATTGTTTGCACTTGCAATTGGCTTCATGTTCTTGTCGGGTTTATACATGCCAATTGACACCGTGATCTTCCCGACATATTTCGAGTCGATCAACAACCCAACCGGTTTGGGAATCTTGTTTGCAGCACTTGCCGCTGGCATGGTGCTGGGCTCGTTCTCCTACGGCTGGCTAGCTGCACGATATTCAACAAGCATGTTGTTGCGATTGGTGATGTTGGTTTCAACGGTGTCACTGTTGCCGCTCGTTATCTTGCCGCCAACTTGGCTGTTCGCCGTGCTTGGTTTCTTTGCGGGTTTGTCGTGGGGCCCTTTCAACCCGTTATGGAATTCCATCGTGCAGAAACGCGTTGCGCCAGAGATGCAGGGGCGGGTGTATGGGTTGCAAATGTCGTTGTTGTATGCAGCACCACCTCTTGGGCAGTTACTCGTTGGAGCATCCGTGGACAGGTTCGGTCTTCAACCAACCTTTGTTGTGGTTATGTTGCTATTTGGTGTCGTTGGCTTTGGCTTCGCTGCAACACCGGCACTGCGCAAGCTTTAGAGTTGCTGCATGCCGTTACACCCACAAGCGCAGGCCATTGCCGATCTTTATGCGGCTGTTAGAAAAACGCCGTTTGAGAATCTCTCACCAGTAGAAGCGCGGGCTGTATACAACGCAGGTCAGATCCCCAGCGAAGAAGCGGTGCACGAGATTCGCGAAGTAGACGCCGGCGGCATTCCGTGCCGGCTGTATCGTCCGTCGGCAAGCAACAACCTTGGCCTGATGGTGTTTTTCCACGGTGGTGGCTGGGTCATTGGCGATCTCAATTCGCACGATGGCGTGTGCCGATCGCTCGCTAACAAATCGGGCCACGCAATTCTTGCGGTTGATTACCGATTGGCTCCAGAGCACAAATTCCCTGCCGCATTCGACGATTGCGCCGCGGCCTTGAAGTGGGCGCATGGAAATGCCTCGTCTCTCGGCATTGATAATTCACGAATTGCAGTCGGTGGCGATTCGGCCGGCGGCAACTTGGCCGCAGCGGTGGCGCTGGCAGAAGAAGTTCCATTGAAGTTTCAGATGTTGATCTATCCGGCCGTCGACTTGTCGATGAATTCGCCATCAATCAACGAGAATGCCAACGCGCCAATCTTGACGAAAGCGGTTATGGCGTGGTTCGTCAATCACTACATGCGCAGCAGCGCCGACCACTCCAACATCCAAGCATCTCCAATGGTGGCAACAGACGAAGTGCTGAAGCGGATGCCTCCAGCAATCGTGATTACGGCACAGTACGACCCACTTCGCGACGAGGGCGAAGCCTACGGGCGACGTTTAGTAGAGAACGGCGTCAATTGCACGATCACTCGATACAACGGCGCATTTCATGGTTTCTTCAACATGATCACCATGCTCGATGATGCGCAGTGTGCACATGTGCAAGCAGCGCTTCTTTTAAAGAAGTATCTGGACTAACGAACTATTCGTTGCCCTGAATGCGCTCGAGCCCTGGGGCGTCGGCCTCAAGCAAACCAAGCACATCACCAGGTGTGATTGCGGTGCAAAATTCGCGGTGCAAGTTGGCAACGGTCATGTCGTGCACAAGTTCTGGGTCGTAGTCGGCACCGTCTAAGCCAATGCGATTTGAAGTAGCGCAGCAGTCGGGAACAAGATAGGTATCGAAACCAAGGTTGCCGGCCATTCGTGTCGTGGTTTCAACGCACATGTTGGTGAAGAAACCAACAATGACGAGGCGAGAAATTCCCTTGCGGCGCAACTGAATTTCCAGATCGGTTCCAACAAAACCGCTGTTCACGTCCTTGCTGACAACGATTTCGCCGGGCAATATCTCGAAGCCCTTTTTCTGATCACCAGTTGGCAGAGAGAACTTGAGAGGGGAGACTGCCTCGCGCGAATTGTGTCGAGTGAATGCAACCGTAAGGCCTTGTTGACGAAAGGCGGCAAGCAGTCGCAGCATGTTCGACTCGGCGTCAGGGTTGTTTCTGCGGCCAGTGGGGCCGCCCCAGTGTTGCAAGACGTCAACACCCTTTTGAACATCGATGAGCAGTAGGGCGGTGTTGTTGGAGAATTGCTTGATCATCAGAAGATCTTACTGCTGGGGCGCATTACTCTTTCAATATGTCAATTCTCGATGAGTATGTCAATGTCGCACCAAGTCGCCAAACAGCAGTCGACATGTTTGCAGGCGAGTGGAGTTCGAAGTTTCCAGAAGGTTGTGGTGCGGTTTCCACGCCAGGGCTGGCCCCGCTGTTTGACGACCCACGACTTGAAATGGGAAATCGTATGTATGGCGGATTCAATAACCGCTCGATCTTGGAGCTTGGCCCGCTTGAAGGCGGCCACACCTACATGTTGCAGCAGTTTGGGGCGAAAGAAATTGATTCGGTCGAAGCAAACTCGCGTGCATTCATGAAGTGCTTGATTACGAAAGAGATATTTGATCTGAACCGTGCCAATTTCATGCTCGGAAATTTCATGCAGTACTTGAGCACTTCGCAAAAGGAGTACGACTGGGTGGTGGCAAGCGGCGTTTTGTATCACATGCGGGAGCCACTAAAGCTGTTGCGCTTGATCAGCGAGCACAGCAGACGAATATTTCTTTGGACGCACTACTACGACAAGGAAATCATCGATGAATCAGAAGCGATGCGCGACAAGTTTGGCGAGACAAAGACGGTCGAGCGTCAAGGTAAGTCGTTTGAACTGATCAAGTACCACTACCAAGGCGCATTGCAGTGGCAAGGCTTCTGCGGCGGCCCGGCAGCCGACGCAACCTGGCTCACAAGAGATTCGCTATTGCGGTTCATTCGACTCATGGGTTTTAAGCAGATGGAGATCTTGGAAGAGACACCACTCCATCAAAATGGCCCAGCGATTCTGTTGTGCGCACAGAAACCGTAGGGGCGTAGAAGTGGCTGAAATAGTGATGTACGGAGCAGATTGGTGCGGAGACTGCCAACGATCCAAGCAGTACTTTGCCGACCACTCGGTGGAATACACCTATATCGATTTAGTAGAGCAGCCCGAACAGTATGAGGAAGTGACGCGACGCAACGGTGGCGCAAAGTCGATCCCCGTCATTGTGTTTGCAGACGGCACACATCTCACCGAGCCAAGCAACGACCAACTGCGCGAAAAACTAGATCGCTGATTACTGGGTGCGACGAGAGTCGCGTGCTGCTGGCATCCAGTTCTCGCCGGCTGTCGCATCGATCCTTGCAAGGAAAATAGGACCGAACGGCTCGACCAATTCGCAGTATTGAGTTGTTGTTTTCTCGCCAAGGTGTCGCCAGGCCTTTTCGCAAAGTGAATTGGTTTGGTCCTCAATCATCTGGCGAAAAGCAAGGCCTTGCTCGTTAACGCGGCCGTCTGTGACAAAACCCCGAGCATCGAGCTGATCCCAAGCGGCAACAAGTTGTTCGTCATCTGCACCCCGGCTGCGAGGTATCCAATCGCCGGGGTAACCGAGAAATGCATCGTGCAAAAGGCCTGCCTGAACTCCGCTGACGTCTTCGGATGCAAGTATCGCGAAATGGGTATCGCCCCGCCACTCGCGGATGCAATTGATTGCGAGCCATGCCGAGAGTTCGGGTTGGTCTTCGCAACGTGGCCATTGTTTGTGTGCGCCGTGCAGTACTCGGCCAGCAAGTGGAAGCGAATCGGCGGCCTGCCACAGTGCAGGTGCAAGTGCCGCTAGGCCATCGACGATTGCTGGCGAATAGTCGTGTAACCCGCGAACCACGGCCTCGTTGCGAACGCGATACGTATCTTCGAATGTTGTGTGTTGACGGGCAATGTCGAGGCTGAGGTTTATGAATTCGGCGCGAATGGTATAAAACGCTGCGGTCACGGCATTGTTGCCAGCTGCAGCCAAAGGAGCTGCCCTGCTGGTGACGTAATAACCAATGCCGTTTGGAACTCCGAGCGCAGTGAACCGAGCGATGGCGTCTGGGTCCCAGTAAATCCAACCGATAAGCCGATGAGAGGCGAGTGATGCACGGGCGCTGAGATCTTGCCAATTCGTCATTGTTCGACGGTATCAGCCGTGTCAGAATTGGCGCTACAAGTGACTACCCAAAGCCTGTTTTCCGAACCGCAAGAGTTGCTTCCGTTTGATGGAAGCGCCGTGTTGCAGCCTCGCTTTTTTGATGTGCATCGCAGCGCCGAAATGTATTCGGAACTGATGCAGCAAACCGCGTGGGAGCAACCCGAAATGATCATCTTCGGCAAGAAACATGCCCAGGCTGGGTTGTCCACGTGGTATTCCGACACTGGTGTCAACTACGAATACTCGGGTGTCGTTCGTGTTGCGCACCCGATGACACCGCTACTGGAGCAAATCAGAGCGGAACTAGAGACGTTCACGGGTGCCGCGTTTAACTCTGTGCTTGTCAATTTGTATCGCGATGGTAAGGACAGCGTCAGTTGGCACAGCGACAACGAGGCGATCAATGGCCGAGAGCCAACTATTGCCTCGGTCAGCCTTGGCGCAACAAGGCGTTTCGATCTGCGTCACAAGGCAACGAAAGAAACGGTGCGCGCCGACTTGGAAGATGGATCGTTACTGGTGATGTCGGGCCTTTCGCAGCACTGTTGGGTGCATCAAATTGCAAAGACAGCAAGCCAAGTTGGGCCGAGAATTAATCTGACGTTTCGACGCATTATTAAAACTATTGATTAAGTCGAACACGTTGTGCAGCATCAATATGTTCAACAGTTAAGCCACAGCAACCACCAATGAGTTGAACACCTTCGTTCATCCACTGACGATAAAAAGATTCGAGTCGTGCCGGTTCAATCAGATCGACAAATTGCCAGTCAGGCATTTCAAAATAACCCGAGTCTGGATATGCAGATAGTGGACCATCGAATGTTTTGCGAATGGTGGCAAGACACTCGGAGATCAATTCGGCACCGGTGTGCATCACGCCAACCACATCGACACCCTGCTTGGGGATGAAGCGAGTTATTTCGTCGATCGGCAAATCGTCAAATGCGTGGAACGACACCACTTTGCCGTCGGCTGTGCGACGTGCACTCATACCGAACCACACCGGGAGGCCGGTGGAAAGTGCTGCCTCGAGAGCAAGCGGAATGCGAGTTGGCTCGTACATCATCTCGAGCATGATGTGATCCACTCCCGAACTTTTCAACACATTTGCGAGTTCGAAAAAAGCGTCAGAGATTTGGTTGAGTGGTGGCGTTTTCTTTGGGTCGACAACAGCCGTGCCCTCGGCAACGGGCACCATGTGGGAAAGGGAACCAGCAACGGCAATGTTTCGTCCTGCAGGTGCCAAGTCGCGTGCACGGAGTGCAGCCTCGACTGCGATTCGATTGATTTCCTCCACTCGATCGCCAAACCCTGCATCAGTCAGCATCAATCGTGAGGACGCGAATGTGTTCGCGGTAATCACGTCTGAGCCAGCCTTGATGTAGTCGAGATGAATTTGGGTAAGTAGATCACTGTTGTTCAGCGAGGCTGGGCCACACCAAGAGGCTGGGTCCATCGTGGCGCCACGCCTTTGCAGTTCGGTGCCGGTTGCGCCATCGAGAACGATTGTTTCGCCTGCATCTAGCCGACTTTTGATGTGTTGGTAGCTCATGTAGGCAACGCTAACCGCACGAAAGATAGAGTTTGAACGCAATGAGCATTGTTTCTCACAGTTCCACGATTGACGAGCTGCGCCAGGCTCTTGGCGACAAAGTGTCGGTTAATCAGACAATGCGCGAGCACCATTCCAAAGACGAGAGTTTTCACCTCGCCACCTTGCCGGATGCAGTGGTGTATGCAACTTGTACCGAGGATGTGGCTACAACTCTCAAAATCTGCAACAAGAACCGCACACCAGTTGTTGCGTTTGGTGCGGGTACTTCATTAGAGGGCAACAGCACACCTATCTATGGTGGGGTTTCACTTGATGTTTCGCAGATGGACAAAGTGTTGCGCATCAGCCAGGAGGATCTGGACTGCACATTGCAGCCGGGTGTGCGCCGAAAACAACTGAATGAAATCCTGGCGACTCATGGTTTGTTCTTCCCCGTCGACCCAGGTGCTGACGCAACATTGGGGGGCATGGCCGCAACGGGCGCTTCTGGAACCACCACGGTGAAGTACGGCGCTATGAAGCAGTTGGTGATGAGCCTGACCGTTGTCACGCCCAATGGGGAAGTGATCACGACATCGCGCCGCGCCCGCAAAACTTCTGCGGGGTACGACCTCACACACTTGTTCGTCGGTAGCGAGGGCACATTGGGTGTCATCACCGAATTGACCTTGCGTGTTTTTGGAATTCCAGAAGTGATTGCTGCGGCAACCATGCAGTTCCCGTCATTGCGATCGGCAGTGGATGGCGTGATTGAAGTGATTCAGTATGGCATTGGTGTGGCGCGAATCGAACTGTTGGACTCTGATGCAGTTTCGGCTGTTAACAAGTATTCGGATACCAACTTGCCAGAGCAAACATTGTTGCTGATGGAGTTTCACGGTTCTGCCGAGTCGACGGCAATTGATATTGCCGCCACCCGCGAAGTTCTTGAACGACATGGCGGTTCGGGTTTCGTTCAAACTACCGATGAAGCCGAGCGAAGGAAGCTCTGGCAAGCGCGACACGACACGTCGCTTGCATGTCGGTCGCTTGTTAAGAATGCAAAGAACTTCGCAACCGACGTGTGTGTTCCTATTTCACGGCTGAGCGACTGCATCGAAGAGACGCAAGCCGACCTCGTTGCATCACAGTTGTTTGGCCCGATCATCGGGCATGTTGGCGACGGAAACTTTCATGTGGTGCTGAGTGTGGATCCTGAAGACCACCCAATGGTGGAACGAATGGAGCAATTTCATTCCCGACTCGTTGAGCGAGCTCTTGCCATGGAAGGTACCTGCACGGGTGAGCATGGAATTGGCATGGGCAAAATTGATTACTTGGTTGATGAACTCGGCAACGAAGCAGTTGGCGTAATGGCAACGATCAAGAAGGCTCTTGATCCCAATGGCATTATGAACCCCGGCAAAATAATTGCGGGTACGTTCTTCTAAGCGAGTTACCTTCTCGTTGTAGAAGCAATCGCGCCAAGCGCGATGAAAACACTGCCCGCCACATAGCGCTGCACGAATGGCAGAGATTTGCCGCGTAGCAAAGTGCCGCGAAGTGCACTAGCCAATATCGCAAATAGCGAATCGGAGATGCAGCCGAGAACTACAAAAGTTGAACCTAGGACAAGCGACTGCAGAGCAGCCGAGCCTCGGTCGGCATCAATGAATTGCGGTAAGAACGAAAGAAAAAAGAGCGCGACTTTGGGATTGAACGTGTTGACAACAATTCCCTGAGTGAAGGCTCGGCGGCGGCTCATTGGGTCGTTCAACTGATTGACGGCCTGGGCCTTTGTCGCAAGTGTGCGAATACCTATATATATGAGATAACCGGCACCAATCCATTTCACTGCGGAAAACGCGGCAGCAGAGGTGGCGATGACGGCAGAAAGCCCAACGGTCGCGGCGATGACGTGCATGAAATTACCTATCTCGAGGCCGGCAACAGCTGCGAGGGCAACGTTTCGGCCATCGGCAACGCTGCGGTTGATGATGTACAGCACTGCCGGTCCTGGAATAACAAGGAGCGCTAGGGATGCAATACCGAACGCGAGTAAGGACTCGATCGACGGCATGAAGATAGTTTACGAAGCGATCCAGTCTCTTCTCCCTGTGTCCGATGAACAAACCCGATGGAAGGTTGATTAACCTGTGGGTATGCGAGTTTCAGTAGACAGCGGTTCTTGCCACGGGCACCAAATGTGTGCCATTGCGGCCCCAGAAGTATTCGGCAGTGATGAACTCGGTAATGCAACCGTGCTCATCGATGGCGACATACCGGAAGAACTTCAAGCGAAGGCACGTCGTGCCGAAGCAAACTGCCCTGAGCGCGCAATCATCATCACCGAATAACTGGGGGGTTATTTCATGACTGATACCCGTAAGCCTGTCAAAGACATTCTCACCGACTACGACATTTTTGATCCGGAATTTATCAAGGATCCGTATTCAGCTTTCAGCGAGATCCGCGAATCCGGTTGCCCGATTGCACACACCGAGCGTTACGAAGGTTCGTGGTTACCAACGCGCTACGACGACGTGGTTGCTATTGCTCAGGAATACGAAACCTTCACCTCACAGTCGGTTTTGGTCTTGCCGCCAATCCCTGGCCAGAACGAGGGTCAATATGGCGGCGTAAAAGCACCACCGATTACCTCTGACCCACCAGAACACCATTGGCATCGCCGACTCATCCTTCCCGTTTTTGCACCGCAGGCAGTTGCAAAATACGAACAGGGAACGAAAGATCTGTGCAATTCGCTGATCGATGAATTCATCGATAAGGGAACGGCTGATGCTGCTGGGGATTATGCGCAGCACATTCCGGTTCGCGTGATTGCCAACTTGTTGGGTGTGCCACTTGAGATGGAGTCCGAATTCACCGCGTGGGTTCGTGCAGCGCTCGAAAACATCACCGACATTGAGGGCCGCAAGTGGGCACGACAGAACATCATCCAGTTCTTTTTGGCGCAAGTAGAAGATCGAAAGAACAACCCGCGCGAGAACGATTTCATTTCGGAGTTGATGAACACCGAAGTTGAAGGCAAGAAAGTGCCGCTCGATTACGTGTTGGGTGTGTGCAACTTGATGTTGGTTGCCGGTGTTGACACCACGTGGTCGGCAATCGGATCATGCATGTGGCACATGGCCCAGCACCCAGAGCACCGCAAGGCATTGCGCGACAACCCCGAGTTGTGGCCAACAGCCATTGAGGAACTACTTCGTGTGTATGCACCAGTGACAATGGCTCGGGTGTTGTCGAAAGACGCCGAGTTTCAGGGTTGCCCAATGAAAGCGGGCGACCGAGTGTTGATGGCGTTTCCCGCTGCTAACCGCGACCCGCGACAGTTTGAGAACCCCGATGAAGTGATCTTGGATCGTGAGCACAACCGCCACGTTGCATTCGGCTCGGGTATTCACCGCTGCGCAGGTAGCAACCTTGCTCGTTTGGAAGTTCGCGTTGCGCTACAAACATTCCTTGCGCGTATTCCCGAATTCGAACTTGTCAACCCAGATGATGTGACATGGGCCGGCGGTCAAGTGCACGGCCCACGCCGCTGCATGGTCAAGTTTTAGTTACTTCGCCTCATCGTCAATCAACGCCATGTGATGGTGTCCTTCGACATCAATCTTTGGCAACAGTTTGTTGAGCCAGGCCGGTATCCACCAGTTTTTGTTGCCAAGTAGTTCCATCGTCGCCGGCACTAACACCATTCGCACGATGGTTGCGTCAATGAACACTGCTGTAGCCAGACCTAAGCCAAACAGTTTTAGCTGTCGGTCGTGGCCGAGGACGAATGCAGCGAACACGAACACCATGATGAGAGCCGCAGCCGTAATCACGCGTGCGGTTGCCGTGAGGCCGTCGGCCACTGCTGTTGCGTTGTCGCCGGTTCGGTCGTATTCCTCTTTAATGCGAGACAACAAAAACACTTCGTAGTCCATAGACAAACCAAAGACAATGGCGAACAGCATCATTGGGGCCCAACTTTCAATTGGGCCGGCTTTGCCAACACCAATCAGGTTCATGCCCCAACCCCATTGGAAGATGGCGACAATGACGCCGTATGCGGCACCGATGGAAAGCAGGTTCATAACCACTGCCTTAAGCGGCACCAGCACACTTCGGAACACTGCCATCAACAACAAGAACGAAAGCGACAACACTCCAACGAAGAGCAACGGCATGCGTCCGCCAATGCCATCGGCGAAGTCGACACTTGCAGCCGTGAAGCCGCCAACTTTGGCCTCGACGCCCGTCGATGGGATGAAGTCGTTTCGCAGTGTGCGAATGAGATCGGTAGTCGCCTCATCCTGCGGCGCAGTTGTTGGGTATGCAATGACCAACGAAAGGCTGCCATCTTGCGAGGCCGGCACGCCCTGTGCGAATGCGATGCCAGGCACAGTGCTGATCCGATTGACGAATCCAGCAAGCGCATCGGGGTTTGCGGAAGTTTCGCCTTGAACCGTGATGAAGAGCGGGCCGTTGAAACCTGGGCCGAAACCTTCGGCGAGCATGTCGTAGGCCCTGCGGACTGTGGAGTCTGTTGGCGCATTGCCGTTGTCGCCGAAGCCGAGACGGATGGAAGCAAGCGGAGATGCAAGCACTAAGAGGATTGCAGTTGCAGCAAGCGCGGCTGTCCATGGCCGGCGCTGAATGAAGCGGCTCCAGCGATACCAAAACGTTAATTCTTTGGCTTTTTGGACGCGCTTTGGCAATGCGATGCGCAATGGCTTCACGACAAAACTAAGCAACGTGATGACTACTGCAGAGGCGATGCCAGCAAAGAAAACTGGCAGCGATGTGGCGACCACTGAAACGAAAGCGAAAACCACGAATGCAATAAGTGCAATTAATGCTGCGCGCGTAGTGACGTCGATTCGATGCTTGACCATTGCCAACAGCGAAGGCAACAAGGTGATGGATGCAATCATCATGAGCAACACGCCAATGACGGCGCCGATTGCGAGGCCGCGAGCGAATGCCAAGCCCATGAGGAAGAGCCCAAGAAGCGAGATGATTACGGTGATGCCTGCAAAAATGACTGCTCGGCCCGAAGTGTCGACGGCATCGACAACTGCATCTTCAACGCTGAGACCATTTTCGAGGCCTTCTCGATATCGAGTGACAATAAACAACGCGTAGTCGATGCCCACGCCGAGACCAATCATTGCAACGAGCGAAGTGGTGAAGTCGGGCATTGGCAACAAGTTGCTGAGCACGATGACGAGCGAAGTACCCACGCCCAAACCAATGAGCGCAGTTCCGATTGGTAGGCCCATTGCAAGAACCGAACCAAAGGCAAGTACCAAGATCACAATTGCGGCTAGCAGGCCGTATGCCTCGCTGGCTGGAAGTTCGAATTCGGCAAATATGTTTCCGCCGTACTCGATGGTGAAGTTTGGAAGTTCAACCTTCTTGCCAATTTCTTGTATCTCTTCGGAAAGCGTGATGAGTTCGGTCTGTGAACGAATGGTTACGTCGAGCGAAGCAAAGGCTGTGGTTCCAGCAGGGTTGATTTGGCCTTCGACATCGAATGGGCTGGTAACGGTGACGCCGTTGAGTGCGCCAACCTCACTGAACATGGTGGCCATTGCCGCTTTGATTTCGTCTGTGACGACACCTGCTGGTGATGTAAAGACAATTTCGCCAGAGAACCCGGCACGGTCTGGGCTGTTCGCTTCGAGCAACTGCTGCACGTCGTTGGCTTCGCTTTTTGGTAATTCAAATTCGGTACTGAAACTGGAGCCCATCGAACCGGCGGCAATGCCGAGAACCACGAGGAGCACAAGCCACAGCCCCACCATTTCACGACGACGGCGAACACAAAAACGAGCAAGATTTTGAAGCATGGGGGACTTTCGTTAGGGGGTTGGGCAGCGATAACGCGTGCTCCGTACAGAATAATAAGAGGCGTCAGTATTTGGACGGACTGAAGCGCGTGACCTCAGTCGCGCCAGGCAACCCCATCTGGCCATTGGCCAATGCCGCCGCTTTCCGTAAGCATGCTGGTGAGCTCGCGGGGTGCGTGGCGTGAGCGCCACACCAACATGTCTTGCGCCATCTGCAAGGTTGCACTTGTATCAGTTAGATACGTGCGCCATGTGGGGTCGGCGGCGAGGTCGAATGAGAGCCACGAACCGTTTCCAAACTGCACGTATGCGCAATTGTCGTACACACGGGAAGTGAGGTGTTGTTGTTCGAGGCGTTGGTCCCACGGCCATTCGCGTTGACCAAGGCGGATAAACCAGCTTCGCCAGTCGTATTCGTACGTTGCGGCATCGCGCCACCATGGTGGTTGATTGCCGGTAAGAAATGGAGTCAGTGGCAAGCCATCGCATTGCGACGGGACTGGCTGCTCAAGCGCTTCGGCAATAGTGGGAAGCAAGTCGACGTTCTCGGTGAACTCGTTGACCGTTGTTCCAAACTGCGAAGTGTGTTCGGGGTGTCGAATCAGTCCAAGGATGTGATAGCTCTGCGGGAAGAAACCAAGTTTCTCGCGAAGCCCGTGATCGCCAAGTTGTTCGCCGTGGTCGGCAGTAACGATGATCATGGTGTTATCCCACATGTTCATCTCTACGAGCGCATCCCACACTCGGCCTAGTTGTTCGTCGACATCGCCGATCATGCCGTAGTACTGCGCACGCATGTGGCGCTTGCCCGCTTCGTCGGCTGGGGCCGATGCGCTTTCAAGTTGCATGAACATTTCATGTGATGGGTGCAAGTCGGAGCCTGGCGCAATTGGCAACTCCACATCGGCAGGGTCGTATGCCTTCGACCATTTACCTGCCGCAGAGTAAGGAGGGTGAGGCCGCAGGTAGCTGGCATGCGCAAACCACGGGCCATCTTGTTTCTTCAACCAACCCAATAGATGGTCGGTGAGGAATGCCGATTGCCCAAATTCGGCAGGGCGATCTGGTTCTGTTAGCAGTGCCTGCTTTGCGTTCATCGGTACATCAAAGCCGTGTTCGTTGAGGTGATTAATCCAAAGATCGTGTGGTTCCGGGATGAACAATTCGCAATCGAAACCGGGAAGTATTCCCTCGAAGGTATTGAGCCTCCAGTCGTCAGCCCCGGTGGTGTCACGCGGGTCGACCGACTGATCGGTGTAGCCAAACAACGTTGGTTTGTATCCTGCGCGGCGCGCAAGAAGAGCCACGTTGTCGAATCGGCGATCGAGTGGTGTGCCGTTGGCAACCACGCGATGATTCATCTGATACATGCCCGTGTACAAACTTGCTCGGCCGGGCGAACAGGGCGCACATTGGCTGTAGTGCTTTGTCAGTCGAACTCCGTTTTTAGCCAAACGATCGAGGTTCGGTGTTTTCACAAGTGGATGGCCAGCAACCGACAAGCAATCGGCACGAAATTGATCCAAAGTAATGAGCAGGACATTCATCGCCATCAGTATCGAAGCGTAGTGTGAACACCGTGAATAAAGCCATGTACACAAGCGAGATGGTGGCAACGGGAACTGGTGTTCAGTTGCGCATTGTTCGGTGGGGTGACACGCACACGTTGTCGGCGGCTCCGCTAGTGCTGGTTCATGGCCTGGCTTCTAATGCCATGTTGTGGGAAGGCGCGGCACAGGCATTTGTGGCGCTTGGTCACCCTGTGGTTGCGGTTGATTTACGCGGGCATGGCCAAAGCGAAAAACCCGATGACGGTTACGACATGCAGACCGTAACTTTTGATCTTGCAAAACTGCTGGAAGTATTGGCAGTGAGCGGGTTCGTTCGTCCGGTTGTCTGCGGCCAATCTTGGGGCGGCAACGTTGTCATTGAACTTGCGCATCAATACCCGCAACTGGTGCGTGGCGTCGTCGCAGTCGACGGTGGCTTTCTCGAATTGCAAAATCACTTTCCCGAATGGGAGGCATGTTCGATTGCGTTACGGCCGCCGAATTTGCTCGGAACCTCCGTTAAAAACATGCGTGAATACATGCAGCGCGCTCACTCCGACTGGCCACAAACAGGAATCGATGGGGCAATGGCCAACATGGAGCACCTACCCGACGGCACTGTGCGGCCGTGGCTCACCTTGGATCGACATTTAAAGGTGTTGAGAGGCCTATGGGAACACAAGCCGACACATCTATATAACGACATCAAGGTCCCTGTGCTGTTTGTTCCAGCAGAAGGGCCCGGCGGCGTGTTTGCTGAAACGAAGCGGCATGCTGTTGAGCAAGCGCTGAGTATGGTGCCAGTTGTTCGGGTGGAGTGGTTCAGCCCCGCCGATCATGATCTTCATGCTCAGCACCCAGGACGATTTGCTCAAGTTGTACATAACGCCACTAAGGACGGATTCTTCGCATGACTCTCCCACGAATACTCACGATTATGGGTTCGGGCGAAACCTCGCCGACGATGGTTTCAACGCACCGCATGCTTGTTGGAAAGTTGCCGAAGCCAGTTCGAGCAGCACTCTTGGACACCCCATATGGTTTTCAAGAAAATGCACCAGAGCTTGCAACTAAGGCTGTCGAGTATTTCAACACCAGCATCAATGTTGCCCTCGACGTTGCCGGCCTTACAGAGATAAGCGCGGGCGATGCGCTTGCAACCGAAAAAGGTTTGCAGCTTGTGGCGGATGCACAATACGTATTTGCTGGCCCTGGTTCGCCTTCGTATGCGCTGAGGCAATGGTCGGGAACGCCACTTGCGGGGTTGCTGATAAAAAAGTTGCGAAGTGGAGGCATCGTTACTTTTGCATCGGCAGCCGCGCTGACGCTTGGCAAATACACGCTGCCCGTCTATGAGATTTATAAGGCTGGCGAACCACCTCGTTGGTTGGACGGGCTCGACATCCTTTCCGAATTAGGAATTAAGGCCGCGCTCATTCCGCATTACAACAATGCCGAAGGCGGACATCACGACACACGGTTCTGTTACATGGGCGAACGACGGCTTTCGTTCTTGGAGCGAGAATTGCCAGAAGATGTGTATGTGCTTGGCGTTGACGAACACACGGGCGTGGTGCTCGACGTTGATGCCGACGAAGCAACAGTTGTTGGCAAGGGCGTTGTAACCATTCGAGTACGGGGTGTGTCTCAGGAGTTTGCGAGCGGAACAGTAATTCCACTGGACAAACTGCGCGACCCATCGACGAGTGAACGACCATCCGAAAAACCAAAGGTTGATACGAACACTTCTTCCGCAGAGGAGATCATGGATTCCAACTTGCGCCAAGCAACAGAACGACTCGATTCCGAGTTTTCGGTGGCGATTGCCGGCGGCAATGCAGATGCGGCTGCAAGAGCAGCCCTCGAATTGGACGATGCAATTGCGGGATGGTCTGTAGACACGCTGCAAAGCGACGATCTCGACTTCGCACGCTCTGTATTGCGAAGCATGATCACGCGCCTTGCCGGCGCTGCAACAGGCGGATTGCGCGACCCGCGCGAAGTGGTTGGCCCGTTTGTTGATGTGCTGCTGGAATTACGCGCGCAAGTTCGCGCCGATAAGCGATTCGATCTTTCCGACATCATCCGCGACAGGCTTGCTGCAATCAATGTTGAGGTTCGCGACACCCCGCAGGGCGTCGAGTGGGGTTTCCGCGAAAGTTAGAAGTTACAAATGGCCAAGTGAGGCCATGCGAATTCGGCTGCGAGCGCCAGCGGTTACGTACGCAACAATGAACACCAATGCATCAAGCAAGATGATGGTGGCACTTGCAGATGTATCGAGGAAGTAACTCAGGTTCATGCCAACGAAGCATGTGACTCCGCCAATGAGCGGCGCGATCCACAACATGCGCGAAAAGCTGTTGGTTGTTAGGCGGGCGGACGCGGCGGGGATAACGAGCAGCGCCGAGATAAGCAGCGTGCCAATGACGCGCATGGTTACCAAGATGGTGAGTGAAAGCAGCGCAAGCAGCATGGCTTCGACAAGTGATACGCGGACGCCACTTACTTGGGCAACATCTGGATCGAACGTAGAGAACAGCAGTTTGCGGTAGGTGAGCATGATCACTGCAAGTGCCAGCAACGCAACGGCAGAGACAGCGATGATGTCGCTAACTTTGACACCCAGAACGCTTCCGAACAGCACGGCTTCGATGCTCTTTGAGGCCTGGCCGTATCGATTCATTAACGCAAGCCCTAATGCAAACGATGCTGTAGTGACAACCCCGATTGCGGCGTCGGCACCAATTACACGTCGGCGAGATACGCGCGCGATCAGCACGCCCGAGACGATTCCCCAAATGCCGGCGCCAATAAAGAAGTTGATTTGCAAAACGGCGCTTGCTGCCGCGCCGCCAAAGACGGCATGTGAAAGGCCGTGGCCGATGTAGCTCATGCCTCGAAGCACAACGAACACACCGAGCAGCCCGCACAGTGCACCCGCGATAGTTGCGACCACTAGGCCATTTCTAAAGAATTGAAACCCGTACGGCTCGAACAAGTTGAATGCGATCATCATTTGCCCTCGCTCCTTACCCTTGTAGGGCCGTGCTCGACAACGATGGGCATGCCACCATGCTCCAGCACTTCCATCGGCGCACCGTACGTTGCTTCAAGCACTTGTGATGTGAGAACTTCGCGGGGGTTTCCGTCGGCGATCACTGTTTTGTTGAAGCACACCAAACGAGGAAGGTGGGCTGCAAGGCCATTGAGATCGTGTGTTGTCAGCAAGATCGTGAGGCCGCTTGCGTGCAAGTCGGCAAGTAGGTGCAAGATTTCGTGTCGTGTTCGTACATCGACGCCCGAGGTTGGCTCGTCCATGATCAAGATGTCTGGGTTGCGAAACATTGCGCGTGCCAAAAACACTCGTTGTTGTTGCCCGCCCGAAAGCTCGCGAATGTGTCGTTGAGCGACGTCGGCAATGCCAAGCTTGCCAAGAACGTCTCGAACCGCAGCACGTTCATCAGCAGTGATGCGTGGCCACCAAGTGGTGTGCGAACGAGTCATCACGATCACTTCTTCTACGGTCACGGGGAAGTACCAGTCGACTGTTTCAACCTGGGGCACGTATCCGAGGGTGATGTGCGGCAGCACGGTAATTGAACCATGGGCCACTGGGTGAGCGCCCATGATTGCTTTCAATAACGTTGTTTTGCCGGAGCCGCTTGGGCCCACGATGCCAACAAACTCACCCCGACTGATCTGCAGATAGGTATCTTCGACCACTGCAGAGTTTCCGTAGGTGCATGAGACGTGCTCGCAGGTGATCAAGCTTTGAGCGTCCATTTCGCTTATTGAGGGTAGACGGCTGTGTCCTTCACAACATCACTCACATCGACAGAATTTAAGGAACTTGCGTCACCACCCAGGGCTTCGACCATGGTCGCGAAGTTAAATCGCATGAGTCCGAGCCAAGAATGTTCGGCATCTCCGGGTTCGCCGACAAGGTCGTCATCGCGGAGCACGTCGATGTACCGCACACCTGCTTCGGCGCCAATTTGCTCGAGAACCGGAGAAGGAAACACTTCGCTGCCAAATACGGCTTTCACGCCAGATTCACGAACCTGAGTGATGAGGTCAGCAATCTCCTTCGGTGTTGGTTCATCAAACGATGATGGCTGAATTGCGCCAATCACGGTGTATCCGTAATGCACCGCAAAGTATGCATATGCATCGTGGTAGGTGAGCAATTTGCGCTGATCTTCTGGAATCGTTGCCGTTGCCGTTGCCATGGCTGCATCAAGTGCATCAACCTTTGCAGCGAAGGCTTCATAGTTGGCAGCAAAGGTTGCGGCATTCGTCGGATTCATTGCCGACAGCAAGTCACGAGCAACTGCTGCGTACTCCTTTGCCATTGGCGGGTTAGTCCACAAGTGTGGGTTTGGTTTGCCACCTTCAAGTGGGAACGAGAAGTCGTAGATGAATTCGCTCTCAGGAAGGATCTGCGTACCAAGTTCGCAAATCACTGCGCTGTCTTTCAGGTTGGCAAGTGCAAGTTCTTTGGTTGGCTCTTCAAGCACGAGTCCGTTAATGAAGATGACGTCTGCTTGTTCGAGTGTTGCTGCATCGCTTGGCTTTGGCTCGAATGTGTGCGAGTTGGTGCCTTCGGGAACAATTCCGTTGATGGTGGCATCGGTGCCACCAGCGATATTGGCAATGATGCTGGTAATTGGCGCAACGGTTGTTGCAATGTTGACAGGCCCGTCAATGACGGTCGTAGAAGTGCAACTGACGGGAGAAATATCCGATTCAACAGCATCGCTAGATGTGTTTGAACAGCCGGCTGTAACGACCAAGGCAGCAGAAATAAAGAGGACAATGCGTGATTTCATGCCAAGAGATTAGTTGTAGTCAGACTGATTGTCAGGTCGCATCCCGAACAATTTTTTGAGCTGTGGGACGCGACGAATAAAGAAGTGATCCAACAGAGCCATGAACACCATGCTGAGTCCCAGAAGTGGAAAGACAATTCCAAGAGCAATTGCGATATAGGTGATTCGGCGCGACAGTTTGGCATCAATTGGTCTGCGAGGGAATCCTGACTTACCTGGTTGTCTTCTTCGGAAGAACATCAACGGTGCCGTGATGGTTGAACCAATTACTGCGAGGCATGAACCACCCATCGCCAGACCATTCACCAAACCAAACTGACGTCCCATGTGGGTGTCGACACCCCAGGCAGTGCCTTTTGCGAGCGCACCGTAACTTGCATGCCATCCCGCTTCGGCAAGTACATCACCCGAGTATTGATCGACATACACGGTTCGTTCATCGTGTGCTGGGGACGGCCATGAATTGGAAAGTGTGTACACCCCGATTTCGTCTGCTGGTAATCCAACGGCATAACCCGGTTTCATTCCAATATCTTGAGCAACTGCTGCAACGGCCTCAAGTGAAAGCGAGGATTTCGTATCAGAGTGATTTGGTTGAGAAGCGGGGACCGACATTCTTTCGTTAGCCCAAGAGATTTGTAATCCAGGAGTCTCAATTGCGCTGGCATGTTCGTGCGATGTTGGGTCTTCGGAGGGAAAGTTGTATCCCGAGTTCATATTGTCAATGAACTCTCCCCATTGCGTTCCCCAAAATCCAGACCAAGGAAGTCCCGTGAGTGCAAGAAAGATCAAAACGGGTGCAAACAACGCGCCAGGGGTTGCGTGTAAATCGCGCAGTCGCTTGCGGCCCTTCTCTTTGAATCGAATAGAGAATGCGTTGCGCAAACGACGCGGAATTTTGTTTCGTGGCCACCATAAATACAAACCGGTAAACACCATGACCAGCGTCCAGCCCGCTGCAATTTCAATGATGTAATCGCCCCATGTTCCGAGATACAACGTGCCGTGAATTCGAGTAGCCACAAAATCGATACGAGAATCGTTATTGATTGATCCAAGAACTTTTCCGTCTTGTGGGTTGACGTACACCGATCGCGAAGATCCATCTTCGGTGGTGATATCGAATTGTGTAGAACGCGAGGCGTCGCGTGGTGGAACTACTGCATCGATAGATGAGTTTGGATACTCAAGATTTACCACCTCTTGTTGTTTGTCAAACGGAACAGCAGCCGCAACTGGGTCGACGTAGAGCAGGTCGTTGTATGCAAATCGTTCGATTGTCGGCTTCAGCAATATGACGAGCCCGGTAGAGGCAAGAATGAACAACAGTGGAAGCACAAAGAAGGAGGCGTAGAAGTGCCAGCGCCAGGCGGCACGCCACATTGAGGTATCGGTTTTCGGTTCCATACTCAACAGACCGAGAAAAACCGACGAAAGTTCCCTGAGTTATTCCTTTTGTTTACGTTTTGCTTCCAACAATCGAGCGCCCATAGCCAGGACGATCAACACACCTGCGCCAAGCGTCACAAAAGCAGGAAGGCCAAACCCTGGTGGAGCACCACCGGTTTCTGCCTCATGGGCGATAAGAATCTCCACAAGATTCATTGTGATTTTCCGTCAATCACTCGTGGGGAAAAACCATTTTTCTTAACTCGTTTTGGAAATGAGAGCACGGCGATTGATGAGCCAATAACAGCGCCAAGCATGTGGATGGTTTCAAAACTTGCAAGAACCTCTTCATTCGAATGATCAACAAACCCCGTCACCGTCTGCAAAATGATCAGAAGCAATGCGACGGGTAATGCAAATACAGCAAGTCGTGGTGAGACTGCAACTGCAAAAGCAATCGTTGCAAACATAATGCCAAGTGCGCCATCGCGCGACAAGTGCGCGGCATCTGCGCCGAGCGATGTGCTCCAGAACATGGTCGAACCAAAGAGCCAAGGCAACGCGAGAATGAGTTGCAACACACCGAGCAACCCAAGAAATGTTCTACCCCAAACACTGCGATTGGAACGTAAAGATATTTTGTCTTGAATAGATTTTTGGGCGGCAGAATTTGTGCCACCGCACATTGCGCAGTTTGCGATGTGTGTTCGTGCATCTGCAAGTTGCTCAACGGGAGCAATATTGCTCAGCACAAGGCGTTGCGCTGAAGTGCAGTCCATCAGTTGGTTCCGGTTTCGTCAACTCGTGCGGACTCTGCAAGCAATACAGACATTGCTTCACGCGCTCGTGCCAACCGTGAGCGAACGGTTCCAACAGGTACGCGGATAACTTCTGCTGCTGTTTCGTAGTCGTAACCAAGTAACCCACAAAGCACCAGCACTTCACGCTGTTCGTGGCTAATCGCCTGCATCAGGCTGATGAGATCGTTTTGGCGAAATGCATCAAATGAATCTGCATGTTCCGATTGTTCGATAGCGGCATGATGTGGCCATTTTTTTGACATGTCGATAATGGTGTTACGGCAGATTGAGATGATCCACGATCGCGATGAAGACTCTGCGCGCAGAGTTGGGTAGTAACGCCATGCTCGGATGAATGTTTCCTGAACAATGTCATCTACAAGATGGCTGATTCCACAAGTTGCTTTGGTGTACAGCGTTACCGATCCAACATGTTCCTTAAAGAAGTCGTCAAACGTGTATGGCTGAGTCATGGGTAACTACACGGTGATGCTACTGCTGGCTTTGCGAGCAACATTTCTGATTAGTGCATTGATGTCAGCGACGGAGCCAAGTTTTTTCAGCAATGGTCCATCAAGCAACAGCGTTGCAAGACCATGCGCGACAGACCACATGTATGCAGTGTGAGCATTGGCATCGTCTTCGTGTGAGTCTTCGCCCAAAATGGCAGTGACTTCGTTGCGTAGTGCATTGAACGCTCGATC
>Ga0208227_1000013_pt1 | contig 43151 bp, 44 predicted proteins | sample LakMenEpi13Jun11_FD_150692 | JGI IMG/M metagenome (GOLD analysis project Ga0208227, IMG submission 150692) | Freshwater microbial communities from Lake Mendota, WI - 13JUN2011 deep hole epilimnion (SPAdes) | ecosystem: Environmental > Aquatic > Freshwater > Lake > Epilimnion/Euphotic zone ...
GCCCTATAGCGTCGATGGTACTGCAAGGGGGACCTTGTGGGAGAGTAGATCGCCGCCGGACTCAATTTAATAATAGGCCTCATCTGTTAATTCAGGTGGGGCTTATTTTTTTTCGCAAACAACGCGCAGAAAACAGGCTAAAAGTGAGCCAAAATCAACACTTTTTCGATACCTTACCTCTATGAGTGAAGAACAAAGTGAGCAATCAAAGATTGATCTAGCCAAGATAAAATCAGATATCACATCTGTTAATGAGCTACCAATTGCAAGCCATAGCGCAGAGTTTGAAAAGATTCATAAACAGTTACAACAAGCGTTAACAAATCTAGACGGAGTTTAAGTAGATGAAGACCCGGCTAGATGCGGAGTTGGTCAGACGCGAACTAGCTAGATCTAGGGAGAGCGCAGTTGAGTTAATCACCGCCGGCAAAGTTTTAGTAAATGGAATTCCGGCAACAAAGGCAGCCTCACAGGTAGATGCCCAGATATCAATAACTTTAAAGGATGATCAAGCAGAGTTTGTCTCTCGCGGCGGCCACAAATTAGCTGGAGCATTAGATCATTTTTCCGATTTAGAAGTTGCTGGCAAAACTGCATTAGATGCTGGTGCTTCAACGGGTGGTTTTACCGATGTTTTATTAAAACGAGGTGTTAAAAAGGTAATTGCAGCAGATGTTGGATATGGGCAATTGGCTTGGCAATTACAAAGTGATGATCGAGTAAAAATCTTAGATCGAGTAAATGTTAGATCACTTACCAAAGAACAGGTGGGGGAAGAGATTGATCTTGTGGTTGCAGATCTCTCTTTCATCTCATTGAAATTAGCTCTACCGGCATTAATTGATGTGGCAAAAGATGAGGCTGATTTTCTAATTATGGTTAAGCCCCAGTTTGAGGTGGGTAAAGACAGATTAGGAGCGGGAGGGGTGGTGCGGGATGCCACTTTGCGAAAAGAGGCGGTTGCTGCAGTAGCTGATGCTGCATTTGCCCTTGGTTTAGGGTGTTTAGGGGTGGTAGCTAGCCCACTTCCTGGTCCAAGTGGCAATGTTGAGTACTTTCTGTGGTTGAGCAAAGCAGGACAAGCCTTATTAGAAGTAGATTTAGATCTTGCAATTGAAAAGGGGCCAGCATGAGCAAGGTTGTTAAATCTGTTTTGCTTGTGATTCATCCCAATCGGCCAGAGGCAAGTACAACCGCAACTGAGTTAGCAAAACTTCTCTCTGCCAAACAAATTCAGGTTTTTTCAACACTTACAAATTTATCCTTAACTGAATTTACTAATCAAAAAATTGATTTAGCAGTAGTTCTTGGTGGTGATGGCACAATGCTTAGAGCTGCTGAGATTTTCCGTGGCAAAGGTGTGCCAATTCTTGGAATTAATTTAGGTCACGTTGGGTTTCTAGCCGAGATTGAACGGCCCTCACTTGATGAAATAGTCAACGCAATCGCCAGCGGAACCTTTTCAATAGAGGAGCGAATGTCGCTTAACTATCAATTAATCCGAGATGGCAAGCTTTTGCAATCGGGCTGGGCGTTAAATGAGGTGTTGGTAGAGCGAAATGATCACCAAATGATCGATACCTTTGTTCAAATTGATCACCGACCCCTTTCAAGGTGGTGGTGTGATTCAGTCATATGCGCTACTCCAACTGGTTCAACAGCATATGCATACTCAGCTGGTGGTCCAGTAGTTTGGCCTGAGGTTGATGCCTTAGTTCTACTTCCACTAGCAGCACACGCTTTGTTTTCTAGGCCAATGGTGGTTTCACCAAACTCAGAGATTGTTTTGGATTTAGGAAGTGATTCCGCTGATTTAAATGCTGATGGTATTCGTAGGATTAAATTGCAGAAAAATGATCGAGTGATTTTAACCAGTGATAAAGAGGATGTTTTATTGGCACATATAAAGCCTGCCACCTTCACAGATCGCTTGGTGGCAAAGTTTAAGTTGCCAGTCGAGGGTTGGCGTGGGCAGTAAGAAGGTTGGTAAAAGTAGTTTAGAAGAGATTTCAATTAGATCTCTTGGAGTAATTGAGTCCTCCAACATTGAGTTCAAACCAGGTTTAACTGTATTAACTGGTGAAACCGGAGCTGGAAAGACAATGGTGCTCACCGCTTTGGGTTTGGTGTTAGGTAGCAAATCAGATTCTGATTTAGTAAGAGCAGGCCAAGAGCGAGCAATTGTTACAGGAAAATTTGCAGTACCTAAAGATTTGGCTACGCAGATAATTGATGCTGGCGGTGAGATCGAAGAGGAAAGTGTTGTTATCTCAAGAACTGTCAGTACCGCAGGTAAATCTCGGGTACTAGTTGGTGGCGTTGTCTCATCTGCAGCAGCAGTTTCATCTTTTGCTAGCTCATTAGTAGAAATTCATGCCCAATCCTCATCCTCTAAATTAACAAAACCAGGGGTAGCCAGGGAGTTGCTGGATCGTTTTGCTGGCATAGATCTAACTACCTACCAACAAACCTTTGATCAGTATCAGCAAATGCTACGAAGAATAAATGAATTAAAGGAGCAGCTATCGCAAGCAGATCGACAGATTGCCGAACTTTCTGAATTAGCTGATGAGTTTGCGAAATTAAACCCTAAATCGGGTGAATTGGTCGAGATTGAAAATGAGATTGCCAAGTTGGGATCAGTTGAAGTTTTAAACCAAGCGGTATCTACTGCTTTAAATCTTTTTGAAAATGAGGATTTATCGGCAGTCAACATGCTTCAGCAGATACGAAAGAGTTTAGATCAGGTAACTGGCAAGGATAAACAGCTAGATGCAATTACTGAAAGATATACCGAAAGTTTGCTTAATCTGCAGGATATATCTAGCGATCTGAGTTCATATCTGTCACAGCTTGAAGCTGATCCAAATCGATTTGAGAAATTGCAGGATCGAAAAGCCTCTTTAAACTCACTCCTTAAAAGGTATGGCAAGGGTAGTGATAAAGAGGCTGCATTTGAACAATTGTTGATAGATGGCAAGAGCGCTAAGGAGCGGATAGCTGATTTATCTGGTGGAGATCAGCGGGTAGCAGAGTTACAGAAGGAAGCTGATTCACTCTTCAAGCAATTGCAGGAGCAAGGTTTGGCGCTTAGCAAATTACGCAAAGTAAATGGAGAAAAACTCTCATCGCAGGTTACAGATGAGGTTAGAAGTTTATCCATGCCAAACGCCTCTTTTGTAATTGAACAAACAGTAGGAGAGGTTAAAAACAGCAAATCATTTACATCCAATGGCATTGATGAGATATCAATTCTGTTTTCAGCACACTCTGGTGGCACCCCACTTGCATTGAATAAGGTGGCAAGCGGAGGTGAGTTATCTAGGGTGATGTTGGCTTTAGAGGTTGTAATAGCAGAGGCAGAGCCAATCGGAACATACATATTTGATGAAGTAGATGCAGGCGTTGGCGGCAAAGCGGCAATTGAAGTTGGAAGGCGGTTATCGAAGTTATCAAAATCAGCCCAAGTAATTGTGATAACCCATCTGGCTCAAGTTGCTGCCTGGGCCGATAATCATTTAGTTGTGAAGAAGAGTGAGAATGGATTGGTAACACAATCTGATGTGATGGAGGTGCGTGCCACTGAGCGAAAGATTGAGATTGCAAGAATGTTAAGTGGTCAAGAGGATTCTCAAACCGCACAAGAGCATGCTGGTGAGTTATTGGCTATCGTTAAGAATGCATGATAATCTAGTCTTCCATGACCGCCAATCATGTGAGTAAACATATCTTTGTTACAGGTGGCGTCGCCTCAAGTTTAGGCAAAGGTTTAACAGCATCCAGTTTGGGTCGTCTCTTGCGTGCTCGAGGGCTTCGGGTAACCATGCAAAAGCTAGATCCCTATCTAAATGTTGATCCAGGAACAATGAATCCATTTCAACATGGTGAGGTTTTTGTTACCGATGATGGAGCTGAAACCGATTTGGATATCGGTCATTATGAAAGATTTTTAGATACTAATCTGCATGGTTCAGCCAATATAACTACCGGGCAGATCTACTCAAAGGTGATTGCCAAGGAACGCCGTGGTGAGTACCTGGGAGAGACTGTGCAAGTAATTCCACATATTACTAACCAGATTAAAGACGCCATGAAAGCTATGGCAGGTCCTGATGTTGATGTAGTGATCACAGAGATTGGCGGCACAGTTGGAGATATTGAGTCCCAGCCATTTTTGGAAGCGGCAAGGCAAATAAGACAAGATGTTGGCCGAGATAATGTTTTCTATCTTCATGTTTCTCTGGTGCCCTATATGGGGCCGGCAGGTGAGTTAAAAACAAAGCCAACCCAGCACAGTGTTTCAGCGCTTAGATCAATCGGTATTACACCTGATGCGATCGTGCTGCGCAGTGATCGGCAGATCCCTGAATCTGTAAAAAAGAAGATTTCTTTGATGTGCGATGTCGATATTGAAGGAGTAGTTGCTGCAGTTGATGCGCCCTCTATTTACGATATTCCAAAAGTTTTGTACTCAGAAGGATTAGATGCCTACGTGGTTAAACGTCTAGGAATTAAGTGTGGCGATGTTGTTTGGGGTGAGTGGGAGGATCTGTTAAACAAGGTGCATAATCCAAAACACCAAGTAACTGTTGCCTTGGTTGGTAAATACATAGATCTGCCAGATGCCTACCTTTCCGTTACCGAAGCTTTGCGTGCTGGAGGTTTTGCCAACTTTGCCAAGGTTAATATCAAATGGGTGGCCAGTGATGATTGTGCTACTGAAAACGGAGCGGCTGCAAATTTAGGCGATGTTGATGCAATATGTGTGCCAGGTGGATTTGGCGTGAGAGGAATTGAAGGAAAACTGGGAGCTTTAAAATATGCCCGCGAGAATAAAATTCCAACCTTAGGTCTTTGTCTTGGATTGCAATGCATGGTCATTGAGGTGGCGCGTAACTTAGCTGGAATCAAAGATGCAAACTCAGCTGAGTTTGATGAAGCAACAAGCAACCCGGTTATCTCAACAATGAGTGATCAAGTTGAAATCGTCGCAGGTCATGGTCAGATGGGTGGTTCGATGCGACTTGGTCTCTACAAAGCCGATCTTCTTCAAGGATCAGTTATTGCTGGTGTGTATGGAAAGAATCAAATAAGTGAAAGACATCGCCATCGATATGAAGTCAACAATAAGTATCGTGATCAGATTTCAAAAACAGGATTGGTTTTCTCAGGTCTTTCTCCAGATAAGCATTTAGTTGAGTTCGTTGAATTACCTAAAGAAGTTCATCCATATTATGTAGGAACTCAAGCACACCCAGAGTTTTTATCCAGACCAACTAAACCACATCCTTTATTTGCCGGATTGATTGCGGCAGCGATCGCAAAGCATGGTAAGTGATCATTTAACTGATTTTTTTAATTACCTTTCCATAGAAAAGGGATTAGCTAGCAATACAACCGCAGCCTATCGGCGTGATCTGGAGAGATTTTTTCACTATTTATCGATAAACCAACTTAATCTGGCCCAGGTAACCGCCGAGGAGTTAGTTGGCTATGTCTCTTGGCTGAGGGGAAGATCTAATACGGAGTTTAAGATTGGTGAATCTTCAATTGCAAGAAACATAATCAGTCTGCGAAGTTACTTCACCTACCTTTCAAAAGAGCATCAATACTCAAATCCCACCTTAAATTTTTATCCACCAAAAATTCCAAAACGGCTGCCCAAAGCGCTAACTGTTGAACAGATCATGAGTATTTTAGAGATCTCAGGTGATGATCTAATTTCACTTCGCGATCGAGCCCTGCTTGAGCTTTTGTATGCAACTGGCGGGCGAGTTACTGAAATTATCAATCTAAATACCACCGACATCTCAACTATAAAAAATGAAGATTCAGAGATTACGACAGTAAGAGTAAAAGGTAAGGGCGGAAAAGAACGAGTGGTTCCTATCGGAAGCTTTGGATTAACTGCAGTAAGTGATTACCTAACAAGATCAAGACCAACCTTAAGCAAGGTGTTAACTCAAAAAGCGTTGTTTTTAAATCAAAGAGGTGGCAGATTAACTAGACAAAGTGCTTGGAGTATCGTGGCAAATAGAGCTGCACGGGCTGGTTTGGCTGAGGTTGTAACGCCTCACTCAATGCGACATTCATTTGCTACTCATTTATTAGATGGGGGAGCCGATATCAGAGTGGTGCAAGAACTACTAGGACATGCTTCCGTCACCACAACGCAGATTTACACATTAATTACTGTAGATCGCTTGCGTGAGAGTTACGCAAGTGCTCATCCTAGAAGCAAATAGTTTTAGCGACCGCGTAATCTTCTAGCGATAATACTTTGATCACCTTTGGCTTCAAGGTCAGCAATAATTATTGAAAGAGATTCTCGAACAATTCTGCCTCGATCTACTGCAAGCCCTAAATCACCACGAAGTGCTAACCGTGCTTGATCTAGATCATAAAGTTCATCAGGGGATAGATAAACAGTAATTTTCTCATCATGTTTTTCTCGTCCACTTGGCGCACGATCAAAGGCATTCACTCTTCTTCTTGGTGTTTGGCGAACTGAATTTTTTGGTGTGGGCGCTGCAACTGGTGCTTGAGTTATCTCTTCGCTATTTTCACGTTGACTTGGCACCGCACTTAATGTGGCGGTATTACGGAATAACTCATCTGCTCCAGGCAAACTTACGCGGCGACTCATTTTGCTCCCCCTCTGGCAATTAATTCTCTAGCTAATCTTCGGTAAGAGGCAGAGCCTGAGCTACTGCTGGCATATGCGGTGACTGGCACTCCTGCAACTGTGGACTCGGAGAATCTGACAGTTCTAGAGATTATGGTGTCAAACACCTCATCCGGGAACTCTTTATCAATCAACTCCAGCACCTCACGTGAATGGCTTGTTTTGCGCTCAAACATAGTGGCAAGGATTCCTAGAATTTCTAACTCAGGGTTTGTATTCTCTTTAATCTTTTGAATAGTTTTCTTAACTAATGAAAGACCTAGCACAGCAAAGTACTCGCACTCCATCGGAATGATTACGCCATTTGAAGCGGTCAATGCATTAACAGTTAATGTGCCTAACGAAGGAGAGCAATCAATTAAAATCACATCGTACTTATCAAGAACTGGCGCAAGTAATTTACGTAACTTATGCTCTTTCGCAATTTCCGATACAAATGCTGCTTCAGCAGCTGCTAAATCCTCATGGCCTCTGATGAAATCAAGGCCAGCAACTGATGATTTAAGAATGAAATCCTCTAGCTTTGCCTCTGAGTCATTTAGTAGGTACCAAATTGAGCCGTACTGTTCGCGCAACGCTGGTCCCTTGATACCTAATCCGGTGGTCATCGAGGCTTGTGAATCAAAATCAATTAGTAAAACTCTGCGACCAACCTCAGCAAGTGCTGCGCCAAGATTGATAGCGGTAGTTGTCTTTCCAACGCCACCTTTTTGATTAACAACTGAGATAACTCTTGCAACCCCTGCCTCTGGTGTTTTGGTTGGCTCTGCAAAATTCACTAACTTTTTGCCCAATACATCAGCAGTCGTTGCCAAACTCTCCTCTCTTGGAGAACGAGTTGGTTTCAATGTCGATTTAGCGTTTAACCGAGAAGTCTGTCTAGCGTTTTTTCCCATGCCCAGAACCTACGGTGGGGCATGTGCAAAGGCAAGGATGTGTGAAGTATCTTGTGCGCATGTCGCAAGAAAATTTATCCACAGCCGCCAACCCACCTGCCTCAATAACCGATGGGCGAGTAGCTGGTTTTTCCTTGCATTTAACTAATTTTGACGGTCCTTTTGATCTGCTGCTGCAATTGATCTCACGCCACAAGATGGATATCACCGAAGTGGCACTGGGTGCGGTCACAGATGAGTTCATCTCCTACATAAAGCAGTTGGAGAATGCTGATCAAGGTTGGGATTTAGACAAAACAACTGAATTTCTAGTTGTGGCAGCAACCTTGTTGGATTTGAAGGCAGCCAAATTGCTTCCAAGCGGGGAGGTAGATGATGAATCTGATCTTGCCCTACTTGAAGCACGCGATCTTCTATTTGCCCGACTACTTCAATATCGAGCATTTAAAGAGATTGCCGCAATCTTTTCCGAAAGAATTGATCGTGAGGAGAAATCCTTTGCCCGATTAGTGGCGTTGGAGCCCCATTTTGCTCAATTACTTCCAGAGGTATTAATCGGAGTAGGAGCTCAACGATTTGCGGCGATTGCTAATCGAGTGTTAACTCCAAAAACAACCCCAGCTTTTAGCATTGATCACCTGCACCAACCTCTAGTTAGCGTAGCCGAACAGGCTACTAAGGTGGTTGAACACCTTCGGCGTGCCGGCCGAGCAACCTTTAGAGCTTTAATTGCCGATGCTGATTCCACCTTGGTAGTAGTGGCTCGATTCCTATCCTTACTTGAGCTTTATCGCGAAGGGGTAGTTAGATTTGAACAGATGGTTTCCCTAGGGGAATTGCAGATAACCTGGATCGGAACTGCTTCGGGTGAAGTTAGAGTTAGCGATGAGTTTGATTTACCAGTACAAACGATAGATGAGGCCGATAATGTCTGAAGTTGAACTACAACGTTGCCTTGAAGCGATTCTGATGGTGGTTGATGAGCCGGTTTCCGAGCTTGTTTTAGCTCAAATCATTGAGGCACCGACTGAGGAGATAAGCGCTGCCCTGATCTCACTTGCGGCTAAATATGAAGCAGAACAACGAGGGTTTGAGTTACGTCAGGTATCCGGGGGATGGCGTTACTACAGCCACCCTGAGATGTCTCCATTGGTTGAAAAGTTTGTATTGGATGGTCAGCAAGCCCGCTTAACTCAAGCAGCTCTAGAAACCTTGTCTGTTATTGCTTATCGCCAACCAGTTTCAAGAGCTCGAGTATCGGCCATACGTGGGGTTAATGTGGAGGCTGTAATGAAAACCTTGGTTAATCGAGGGTTAGTTGAAGAGGCGGGGATCGAGGGGGAATCTGGTGCGGTCTTATATCAAACCACCTCATTCTTCTTGGAGAAGTTAGGGCTTAACTCAATCTCAGATCTGCCTGCGTTGGCACCATTCTTGCCGGATATCGATGGCTTGGATGAGTTGCTTTCGACCTTAACTGATTAGTTTCTTACTAGGTTTAGCCTCCAACATAAGCGCGGTAAACTAATGCATGGGCTTAACTAGATTAAATAAAATCATTGCAGATGCAGGTATTGCAAGTCGTCGCGCTGCTGATCAATTAATTCTCGATGGTCGTGTAAGTGTGGATGGTGAAACCATTGTTGAGCTTGGTGGTAAGTATGATCCGGAAATTCATGACATTAAAGTAGATGGTGAGAGTTTAAGGATAAATAAGTCTAAGACTTATCTAGTATTTCATAAACCAACTGGTGTTATTTCAACCATGTCAGATCCAGAGGGGCGCGCTAATTTAGGGGATTTCTTTGCAGATAGAAAAGACCGTCTATATCACGTTGGTAGATTAGATAAAGATTCAGAGGGTGTAATCCTGTTAACCAATGATGGGGAACTGGCTCATAGAGCCACCCACCCTTCATATGGCCTGGAGAAAAAGTATCTGGTTGAAATTGAAGGAGAGTTCAATAAGGCGCTATCTGATCAACTGCTTCAAGGGGTCAAACTGGAAGATGGTCTAGCTAGAGCTTTAAAAGTGGTTCACATCAGGGCGGTTACGAAAAATCATCATTGGGTGGAGATCACCATCCATGAGGGCCGGTATCACATAATTAGAAGGCTGATCGAAAGTTTGGGAACTAAGGTGCTGCGTTTGATCCGATTAGAGTTTGGTCCCATCGCCTTGGGAGACATGAAGGTTGGCCGACACCGTGTATTGAATTCCCAAGAGATGACTAATCTCTTTAACCTGTTAAGTATTAAACAATAAAACGACAATACAAAAAACTATTTAGACATTTATCGGTATTGATGGCCCTGGCGAATATTGGTTTGTCGACAAAAACATGCGTGAAGATGTATCTACATATTGATTTATAGACTTTTCAGCGATCCTAGAATTAACAATATATAGATAAATAGGTTTCCAATATCTGCCTAAACGGTTTAAGCGACATCTAGGCAAATCCGTTTAACTTCAATCGCTCGTTTAACTCTTCTCGATACTATTACCAGATGCGAATCAGAGGTATTAGGGGAGCAATCCAGTTAGATAAAGATAGTGCTGAAGAAATGGTCGAGGCTGTTTCAGAGTTGCTCACTCAGATGCTTACTGCCAACCAAATAGATACTGAAGATTTGATCTCTATCATTTTGACCGCCACTCCAGATTTAACCTCGGAGTTTCCTGCCGTGGCAGCTAGAAAAATTGGATTGGGCACCGTCCCCCTGTTGTGTTCGGTAGAAATCGATGTGGCTCAAGCACTTCCTAGGGTTGTTCGTGTGCTTATGCACGCTCATTTAGAGCGTTCCCTGGCGGATGTGAAGCATATTTATCTGCGTGGAGCGACGGTGTTACGCAAAGATTTAGCTCAATGATCACGAACGTTCGCATTGTGGGCGCCGGTTTAATCGGCACCTCAGTCGGATTACGATTAAAAGCTTCAGGAGTTAGCGTTGAAATTGTTGATATCAACCCCAATGCCCAGAAATTAGCTGCTGATTTAATCAAGGGTGAGGTAATTGCCGATCCAGAACTAATTATCATCGCTGTGCCAGCAGCTTTAAATACGCAAGTAGTAATAGAGCAGTTAACTAAGAATCCAAGATCGATCGTTTGTGATTTATCAAGCGTTAAGTCTGATCTTCTACTTAAGGTTAATGAGTTATCAGCGAATAGTGAAAATTTCTTCTCACTGCATCCTATGGCAGGCCGAGAGGTGGCCGGTGCTGAAAATGCCAGAGCAGATCTCTTTGAGGGACGAGCTTGGATTGCAATTACCGATTCATTTTTTGATGCAAAAAATAAGGAAATCGCTCAGGAATTGGTTGATATATGTGGGGGCACTCTCTACTGGTTAAGTTCATCAGAACATGATGATTTGGTTGCAAGGATTTCTCATCTGCCACAAATTTTAAGCTCTTTACTTGCCGGATCATTGCATGATATTTCAAGTGAAAATTTAAACTTAGCGGGTCAAGGTTTAAGAGATCTAACAAGATTAGCAAGTGCTGATGCTCAGTTATGGAGTCAAATAATTATTGCAAATCAGAGTTCAATCACGCCAGTAATTGATTCTATTATCGCCAATTTAGAAGAGGTTAAACAAAGTATTGCAAGTAAGAACTCAAATAAATTAGTGGATTTCATTGATAAAGGCCGCGAAGGTAAGAATAAAATACCAGGTAAACATGGCGCTAAAAATAGAGATTACGCTTACCTACCGATAGTTATCGATGATAAGCCTGGTGAGTTAGCTCGAATTTTTAATGAATGTGCAAATGTTTCAGTTAATATTGAAGATCTCAGCATTGAACATTCACCTGGACAAGAAACAGGATTAATTACCTTGGCGTTGTCGGCAAATGATTGCAAGACACTTTCAAAACACTTAGAAAACCTAGGATTTAAGGTTCATCCAGCCAAAAATCGATAAATATCTTTAATTACTAAAGATAGACTGACCTCATGTCCAATCTGGTCTTAGCAATCGACGGTCCAAGTGGCTCGGGTAAATCTTCCACTGCAAAAGCAATCGCGCTACGTGCTAATTGGAGTTATCTCGATACTGGCGCTTTATACCGTGCCGTAACTTATTTGGCGCTAGAAAATAAGATTGAATTAGAAGATGATCTTATTGATCACCTGGAAAAAAGCTCTATAGTTTTTGATACAAATCCATCTGATCCTAAAATTTTTGTAAACGATAAAGACATCTCTCAGGAGATCAGGTTGCAAAGAGTTAACAACTTGGTGAGCAAAATCAGCGCAATGCCAAAGGTACGAAAGCTTTTACTTGAGATCCAAAGAAAATATATTACCGATGCGCCAATCGGTATAGTTGTTGAAGGTCGTGATATTGGAACTGTTGTTGCCCCACATGCCCAATTAAAAATTTATCTACATGCCGATATCGATGCCAGAGCTTTGCGTCGAGAAAGTGAAATGCTTGAAACCGTTGATCGAACAGAGGTAGGTAAATCTCTATCTAGTAGGGATGAAATTGATTCAAATCGGGCAGTTTCTCCCTTAACTCAAGCCGAAGATGCGGCGGTTATCGATTCAACCAGATTGTCTCTACAAGAGGTCGTTGATCAAGTTTGGAAATGGTTAAAGCAAAGGAATCTTTTGGGTCTTCCAACCATCGCCGTTATTGGTAGACCAAATGTTGGTAAATCAACCCTGGTGAACCGAATGATTGGGCGGCGTGAAGCGATTGTTGAAGATACACCTGGAGTTACCAGGGACCGGGTTAAATATGAAGCAGAATGGAATGGCCGTAGATTTTTCTTAATTGATACAGGTGGTTGGGAGGTAAAACCAGAAGGAATTTCAGAGAAAATAACAGCCGGAGCAGAAGCTGCCATCAATGAAGCAGATTTAGTTATGTTTGTTGTTGATTCACAAGTTGGTGCATTAGATGAGGATCAATCACTGGTTGATCTACTTCGAAAGAGTGGAAAGAAAGTTATTTTGGTTGGAAACAAGATTGATAACGCCGAAGATGAATCTGATGGCTATGCTCTTTGGAATTTAGGCTTGGGGGAACCGCGCTTCGTGTCGGCATTACATGGCCGGGGAAGTGGGGATCTTCTGGACTTATTGATCTCACAACTGCCAGAGGTTGGAACGGCTCAAGTTGATGATGGTTATCGAAGAGTTGCTCTAGTTGGTCGTCCGAATGTTGGTAAATCAAGTTTGCTGAATGTATTGGCGGGTGCGCCAAGAGTTTTAGTAGATGATGCTGAAGGAACAACTCGTGATGCTGTTGATGAATTAATTGATTTCGGTGGATCAACTTGGAGATTTATCGATACTGCTGGAATAAGAAGAAGAGCTCATCAAGCAAGTGGTACCGATTACTACGCCTCTCTTCGTACCTCCATTGCATTGGAACGTGCCGAAGTAGCGCTAGTTATTTTTGACGCATCCCAAATACTTACCGAGCAGGACATACGAATAGTTTCAATGGCGGATGAGGCAGGTAAAGCTTTGGTAATTGTTATGAATAAATGGGACTTAGTTGATGAAGAGCGCCAACTCGTATTAGATAAAGAAATAGAACGCCAACTGGAACGCTACCCCTGGGCTCAGCGGGTAAATCTCTCGGCAAAAACAGGCTGGCATCGAGATCGATTAGCACCTGCGCTTCGAACAGCTTTAACAAATTGGGAAAAGAGAATCCCTACTGCCAAATTAAATGCCTTCCTTGGAGAGCTAGTTGGGGCCAACCCACCACCAGTTAGAGGCGGAAAACAGCCAAAGATTAAATTCGCTACCCAAGCCGGTACCTGCCCGCCAAAATTTGTTGTTTTTGCTAATGGATTTCTGGAGAACGCATATCGCCGCTTTATTGAACGTCGATTGCGCGAAGTCTTTGGTTTTGATGGAACGCCAATCGAGGTTGCTGTGAAAGTAAAGGAGCGTGATGAGTCTTAATATTCCAAATCTCCTTACCTTACTTCGTGCTTTGGGAGTTCCCCTTTTTCTCTATCTATTTCTAGTTATGGAAGAGCCGGTAGCTAGTTTTATCGTCATAACAATTGGAGCGATAACTGATTATTTCGATGGAAAAGTGGCCAGGGCGTTAAATCAAACCTCAGATTTTGGAGCAAAGTTTGATCCGGCGGTTGACCGGTTATACATAGGCGCGGTGATAATTGCTTTTGCGATCAAGGAGTATTTACCCTGGTGGTTAGTGATTGCGATCATAAGTCGGGATCTAATCTTGTTGCTGGTGGTTATCTCTCAACGTCTGCGTAACATCGCCTTTGTAGAGGTTACCTTTCTAGGCAAGGCGGCAACCTTTAACCTTCTCTATGCATTTCCCTTTCTACTGCTTGAAGATCTGCCTCTAGTTGGTATCTGGTGCTACCGAGTTGGATGGGCCTTTGCTATCTGGGGATTGTGCCTGTACTTTTACACAGGAATTCAGTATTTTATAAAAGGTGTAAAACGACCCAAGGTTAAGGAATAGGACGGCAATGTCATCAGTTCCATCAGAGCTTAGATACACAAAAGAACATGAGTGGGTGCAAGAGTTATCTGCAACCAAGTTCCGCATTGGGATTACAGATTTCGCGCAAGCTGCCTTAGGTGACATTGTTTATATTCAACTGCCTAAGGTTGGTAGCGATGTAGCAGCAGATAAAGTTTGTGGAGAGGTTGAATCCACAAAATCTGTGTCAGAGATATATGCTCCTGTTACTGGAAAGATAGTTTTGATTAATGAAAAATTAGAGGCAAACCCAGAGGTTATTAACTCTGATCCATATGGCGCTGGTTGGATTGCTGAGATTGAGATTTCAACCCAAACTTTGCAGGATCAACTACTTTCGGCCCAGGATTATCAAAATTTGACCGCTTGACCACTATCGGGCAACCTAATAGTGTGAGCCTCTAGTTGACGGTAAACCGGTTGGGGGAGTGATGGCAGATAAAGCAACACCGCCAAAAGATCTAACCTCTACATTGAATCTGCGTCAATTACGTTCAATTCCACAGGAAAATTACTCTGCCGATCTATTTAATTCACTTAATTCCGAGCAACAAGAAGTGGTTCGTAATCTGCCAGAAAAAGAAGGTATTTTGCTTGTGCTTAAAGGCCCAGGAGCAGGTGCGCGCTATTTATTAGATTCTAAACAAACAAAAATTGGTCGAGATACCAATAATGACATTCATTTAGATGACATTACCGTCTCAAGATCTCATGCGATGGTTATCAAAGGCGATGGATACTCAATAAAAGATTTGGGAAGTTTAAATGGGACATATCTCAACGCAATATCCGTTAAAGAATCAATGGTGAAAGCAGGCGATGAGATTCAAGTTGGTAAGTATCATTTGACCTTATTTGTAGGAGATAAAAAATGAGTGTTCCAGCCAGAGCATATTTAAGTATTGGTGAAGTACTAACTCGGCTGAGAGTTGAGTTTTCAGATATCACTATCTCTAAGATTAGATTTCTAGAATCTGAAGGATTAATTGAGCCACAACGCACACCTAGTGGTTATCGCAAATTTACAACAAATGATTTAGAGCGACTTAGATTTGTTCTCCTAGCCCAAAGGGATCAATACCTTCCCCTAAAAGTTATCAAAGAGAACTTAGATGCGATGGATCGTGGTTTATCACCTGCTAAAACAGTTGGGGGAGTTGCAACACCACGGTTAGCTACAGCAGATGGATTATCTGTTGGTGAGAGCTATGCCAGTGAAAATGATTTAAGACTCACCAGAGCAGAGTTATTAGCAGCCTCAAAGTTAACTGATGAACAATTAACTGAGATTGAATCATATGGTTTGATCGCGATTAGAGCTCGTCATTATGACTCAGATGCTTTGGCGGTTGCAAAAGCAGTTGCTGAGATATCAGCTTTTGGTATTGGCGCTAGACACTTACGTGCTTTTAAGACTGCAGCTGATCGGGAGATAGGTTTGGTTGAACAGGTAACCACTCCATTACTTAGACAAAAAGGTTCTGAAGCCAAAGCAAGAGCGGAAGAGGTGGAGCGGGAGTTAGCATCTTTATCTATCCGATTACATGCTTCTTTGGTTCGCGCTGGTTTACACCGCGCAAAGTAATTAGCTTCTAGCAAATGAGTATCTATCATCCAGTTGAGGTTATGGGCGTTAGAGTTGAGATGCCATCTAACCAACCAATTGTTCTACTTAAAGAATTAGATGGGGTTAGGTATTTACCAATTTGGTTAGGGGCAGTGGAGGCAACCGCCATCGCCTTTGCTCAACAAGATGTTAAACCACCCAGACCATTAACTCATGACCTTTTTAAAGATGTGCTGGATCAAATTGGGACAACTTTAAGCACGGTTTATCTGACAGAGCTTAAAGACGGAATTTTCTATGCTCAGTTAAATTTTAAGGATGGACCAAATGTCTCAGCCAGGCCAAGTGATGCAATTGCACTTGCTCTTCGGCTAGGCGCACCCATCTTGGCTAGTGAGCAATTGCTAACTGATGCAGGTATTGAGATTCCAGATCAGGCAGAGGATGAGGTTGAGCGGTTCAAGGAGTTTCTGGACCAGATCAATCCAGAAGATTTCCTCGGATAAGTCCAACCCTAAACCTTGGCTTTAAATTGCCCGTGTCGCAGCCTGGCGCAGACATTCTCCTCTTCTACAATTAAGCCCTCCCCATAGAATTGAGTCCCCATGAATACCTCATCAGATATTGGTTATAGAGGCGCAACTGCTTGTGTTGCCGCTGGCATCTCATATCGTCAATTAGATTATTGGGCAAGAACTGGTTTAGTTGAACCAGGTGTACGTGGAGCGGCTGGATCTGGCTCTCAGCGACTGTATAGCTTTCGAGATATTTTGGTTTTAAAGATTGTTAAGCGCTTACTTGATACTGGCGTTTCATTGCAGAACATCCGAACTGCTGTTGAACATTTACGCTCACGTGGAGTGTCAGATTTAGAGTCAATAACTTTAATGAGTGACGGCGCATCGATCTATGAATGTACTAGTCCAGATGAGATTGTGGATTTACTACAAGGTGGCCAAGGCGTCTTCGGAATTGCTATTGGCAAGGTATGGAGTGAGGTTGAAGGCTCTCTATCTAATCTGCAGGGTGAAAGTTTAGAGGATGGTTCCCTCGTAGTAAGTGGTGAAACTAACGATGAGTTAGCCCAACGCAGAAAGCTCAAGGGAGCTTAAACCACCTAAAATATTCCCCTAACATCAGATGGGTTTGGGGGAGTGATGGATCATCGATCTAATTTTGTCGATCGTCATATTGGACCCAACCAGTATCAGATTCAAACCATGCTTTTGGAGTTGGGATTTAAAGATTTAAATTCTTTTATCAAATCTGTGGTGCCATCAAATATTCATATCAAAGGTGAGATTGAGAAGGCGCTACCACAAGCATTATCAGAAACAGATGCGTTAGCTGAAATTAAGGTGATTGCTTCACAAAATAAAGTGATGAAGAATTTCATAGGAAATGGTTATTATGGAACGATTACCCCAGCAGTAATTTTACGAAATGTTTTAGAAAATCCAGGATGGTATACCGCTTACACGCCATACCAACCAGAGATCAGCCAAGGACGTTTAGAGGCAATTTTTGCTTTTCAAACTGCGGTAACAGATTTAACCGGCTTAGCAATAGCTAACGCTTCTATGTTGGATGAAGCAACTGCCGCAGCTGAGGCGATGACATTGGCTAGGCGAGTTTGGCAAGGAAGTGATGAAGCAGCCTTTGCAATAGATATAAATCTACATCCGCATGTCAAAGCCGTTATTCACACCAGAGCTAAACCATTAAAGATAAAGATTATTGAGACTGATTTTTCTTCTGCGTTGAGTGAGGAAATATTCGCAGGCTTAATTGCCTATCCAAATTCAACTGGTGAGGTAAAAAATATTCAATCAATCGTCAAACAGATTCAAGATAATGACGCACTTGCAATCGTAGACTGCGATCTTTTAGCTTTAACCTTGTTCAAGTCACCGGGGGATTGTGGTGCAGATATTGCTGTTGGTTCAGCTCAAAGATTTGGAGTCCCAGTAGGTTTTGGCGGTCCTCATGCTGGCTTCATGGCGGTTAGAAATGGTTTAGAAAGATCACTTCCAGGTCGTTTGGTTGGTCAATCTGTTGACACTCATGGAAATCTTGCATTTCGATTAGCGCTGCAAACTCGTGAACAACATATCAGGCGAGATAAAGCCACCTCAAATATCTGCACAGCTCAAGTTTTATTAGCTGTGATTTCAGCATTCTATGCGATGTGGCATGGACCAGTGGGTTTGAAATCTATAGCTGCAAATATTCAACAAATGGCCTATAACTTTAGATCTTCACTAAAGCAATCTGGTTTTGCAGTTGCTGATTATGAGATATTCGATACCGTTTTAATTCCCACACCAAAGGCTAAGTCAATCTATGAAGCAGCTGAAAAGACAGGGTTTAATTTACGCTTAGTAGATGAGCAGCATCTTGCAGTAAGTTTTGATGAACAAAGCACAGATAAAGATTTGGAATCTTTGATTCACATATTCCAATCTAAGCTGTTAACAGATAACAAAATTTCCTCGAAGATGGCGCGAGGAAGTGATTTTCTTACCCATCCTATTTTCAACACCTATCACTCAGAAACCTCAATGCTCAGATATATCAGAGCCTTATCTGATCGAGATCTTGCTTTGGATCGAACCATGATTCCACTTGGTTCCTGCACGATGAAATTAAATGCAACTTCAGAGATGATTCCTATAACCTGGCCGGAATTTAATTCAATCCACCCTTTTGCACCAGTTTCACAATCTCTTGGTTATACAAAACTAATCGAGTCTTTGAGTAGTTGGTTAACCTCAGTTACCGGTTATGACGCTGTTTCATTACAACCAAATGCTGGTTCGCAGGGGGAGTTTGCTGGTTTACTGGCTATTAGAAATTATCTTGATAGCAAAGGAGAGCAAGCAAGGGATATTTGCTTAATTCCGTCAAGTGCTCACGGCACAAATGCGGCAAGTGCGGTAATGGCAGGAATGAAAGTAATTGTCATTGCATGTGATGATGATGGCAACGTCTCTCTTGAGGATCTCAAATCAAAAATTGCCCAGTATGAAGGTCAACTTGCAGCATTAATGGTGACTTACCCTTCAACACATGGAGTATTTGAATCTGCCATTTCGGAAATATGCGAATTAGTTCATAAAGCTGGTGGACAGGTTTATGTTGATGGGGCTAACTTGAATGCCTTAGTAGGAGTTGCTAAACCTGGAAAATTTGGAGCCGATGTTTCACACTTAAATCTCCACAAGACTTTTTGCATTCCACATGGTGGTGGGGGACCAGGTGTAGGTCCAGTAATTGCTCGATCTCATTTAGCACCATTTTTACCTAACCATCCTGCAAATCCCGCTGCCGGTCCGATAACTGGTCCAGGCCCAGTATCTAGTGCACCATTTGGATCTGCATCAATTTTGCCTATCTCTTGGATGTATATCAGGATGATGGGTGGAGCAGGACTTACTAGAGCAACTGAGGTTGCGATCTTGTCAGCTAATTACTTGGCTAAAAAATTAGATCCGTCATTCCCGGTTCTATACCGAGGTCAAAACGGACATATTGCACATGAGTGCATCATTGATATTAGAGAAATAACAAAAACCACAGGCGTTACCGTCGATGACATTGCAAAACGACTTATGGATCATGGATTTCATTCACCAACTGTTAGTTTTCCAGTAGCCGGAACAATGATGATTGAACCTACTGAATCAGAGGATGTTAGAGAGTTAGATAGATTCTTAACAGCAATGGAGAGCATTCGTAGTGAGATCGCCGAGATTGAATCTGGAAAGATCACTATTGAAGAGTCTGCATTACGACATGCCCCTCACACGATGGGAGATTTAGTTCGTGATGATTGGGATCGAAAATATTCTCGTCAGATTGCAGCTTTTCCTAATGGAGAAGGTTTTGGTATTGGTAGAGCTGGAAAATATCTGCCTACAGTGGGCCGAATAGATGGAGTTTATGGGGACAGGAATTTGGTCTGTAGTTGCTTACCGATCGAGGAGTTGGCTTCTAACTAGATCTTCTCAACTTTACATAATGTAGATTATCGGCGTTTAATCAAACGGCGTAAAGCCCAAATAGTGACCATGGACCAAGCCTCCCAGATGATTGCCAAGCTCATCTTTGAGTAACCATTCTCCCTTTCAACAAATGTAATTGGCACCTGCTTTATCCCAAATCCAGATTCAATTGCTTTGAGCGCCATTTCAATTTGAAAACCGTAACCGCGAGTTTCTATGAGTGAAAAATCTAGCTGGGACAAGAACTCCCTAGGCAGAACTCGGTAACCTGAGGTTAAATCCTTATACGGTAAATTCAATGCAAAAGAAGCATAACCGGTGCCTAATTTAGAGATCCATTTTCGTCTCTTTGGCCAATTAACAACTGATCCGCCAGGAATCCACCTCGTACCAATTACCAAATCTACTTTAGATGCGGCATTAAGTAGATCTATGAGCTGCTCTGGTTGATGACTTAAATCGGCATCCATCTCAACAAAGTAATCGTATTTCTCCAGCAAACCTTGTTTAAATCCAGCCAAATAAGCTGGTCCCAAACCTGATTTATGTTGTCGACTTAATACTTTTAAGCCAGAGAACTGCAGATTTTTTGCGATAACAGCTGTTTGATCAGGTGAATTATCATCAACTATAAGAATATCGATCTCAAATTTATCTGATATCTGCATACGTGCACTATTTAATCTCTTAAGCAGTGATTCAATACTTTCAGACTCATTGTAGGTAGGGATAACGACTAAAACTGATGTCATTGCCTCCCCCATCGTCTAACCATCAACAAAACTAAGAGCGCCATTATAGCCAACGGTTCGACTAACCAACCATATCTTTGTGCATAGGTTGATCCCGAAGATACATCTATTTTACTTACTAGCGTTCCGGGAGTAAATTTTTTTAACTGGTTCTCTATCTTTCCGTTGGGTTTAATAAATGAAGTAGTACCCGTAGTTGAAACATAACCGATATGCCGAGAAGACTCGGCAGCTCTAATTTTGCCTATATTAAGTTGTTGATCTAATTGGGCAGTATCACCAAAGGTTGCATTATTTGTCTGGATGAGAAGGAAATCCATGTTGTTTTCGACAGAAAACCTATCATCTAGCAATTCATAGCAAATCAGGGTTCTAAAATCGTTATTGTCGATTCGAAAAACAACAGGGTTAGAACCGGCATCAAAATCGTTGATTTGTTTTGCATAAGGAGAAAGCTTTTCGGCCAGCGTGCGCAAGGGAAGGTACTCACCAAACGGGGTTAGATACCTCTTCGTGTAAACCTGTTTTAAATTCGGATCAAAAAGCATCGATTGATTGCGAGGATTTGGTGAATTTGTAACTCCCCCAATTAAGATCGGTGTTTTCAACTCCAATGATAGATCTGTAACAGATTGCATGACGTCATTATTTCTTAGAATATCCACATCAACGGCATTCTCCGGCCACACAATTAGATCAACTTGATTCGGAAGTATCGAATTTTGAGTTTGATTTAGATGACGAAGGAAAACCTCTTTAGGTTTATCATTGAAATCCAAGCCTAGATTAACCACTCCCCCTTGAACTAAAGCAATTCTTATAGAACCATCGAAAATTACCGGGTTTGGAATAAAACTGGCGCAGAGAATAATTAAGGCTGGATACAGGAACGCTTTCAAATTGCGAACTGTTGCAAACCAAGCGACAAACAATGCAACTGCAGCTACACCCAATAGTGGGTAGATTGATGATAACGGTGAATCTACTTGGCTAAATGCAAGGCGAGACCAACCAAAACCGGTAAATGGCAGGGTTCTAAGAGTTAACTCCACAATTGCGTATGAGCAAATAAATGCAATTCGGTTGAACTTCTTTGCCTTGCCAACAAAGAAGGCTGGAATCATAAAAAAGCACGCTTGCGCAATGCAGAGAATTAACCATGGCAAATTACCAACATAAATACCAGTCCACATTTGGGTCGGTAATAGAACTCCTAAACCAAAAAAATAGGAAGTTTGTAAACGCTGCTTCAAATGTTGCTTAGAGATCATCTGATACCAAAGGCCCAAGCTAATAATTGCAAATGGCCAAATTGCAATAGGTTCAAAAGATAGAGAAGCAACTAATCCTGCAACTAAACTCTTGAGTATGTTAATCATGACCACCCAAAAGCATTGATAACTCGATCGATACTTGCCCCAAGTCCGTATTTTTCTTTCAATCGCATCAAATCTGCCATTGAAGCCGGTGATTTAGGCAAATCTATGATCATCTTTGGGATAGTCACATCAGTTGCGCAATTAACTAACTTAGGTGCAATAGCTGCGTACTCTGAACTTTCGATCAATTTCTTTTGGTGATTTGCAGTAAGGCGTTCATCCCCTTTTCTTGCTGCTTCAATTACAGCAGGTAGTGAATCAAAGTTGTTTGCAATATAGGCAGCACCTTTTTCGCCAATTCCTTTGATGCCAGGTAAACCATCGGAAGAATCACCTCTAATCATGGCAAAAAGTGCGTACCGGTCTCCTGGAATCTCATACTTACGTGAGATCCATTTCAGATCTACAAGATCATGATTGGAAACACCTTTTGCTAAATAAACTACCTTCACATCCCGATCATCATCAACTAATTGAAAAAGATCTCGGTCGCCAGTAACTATACGAGTAGGTCCTGATTGCTCAACGCTCAAAGTTGCTATTAGATCATCTGCTTCATAATCATCAACACCTAGTAAAGGCAGGCCAAGGGCATCAAGAACTTCAAGCAAGATAGGAATTTGAGGTGAAAGAGTGTCCGGTTCATCCTCCTCACCCTCTTCATCCAATCGGTTCAATTTGTAAGCAGGAAATAACTCCACTCGCCATGACGGACGCCAATCTCCCTCTAAGCAAGCAACTAGTCGATTAGGTTGGTATTTAACAACTAAACGAGATGTCATATCTAAGAACCCGCGAATAGCGTTGACCGGCATTCCTGACGGTGAAACCAAAGTGTCTGGCATGCCAAAATATGCGCGATACCAAAGAGATGCACTGTCTAACAGCATTAAAGTCATAACGCAGCACCTGCATAAGCAATAACACCACGATCAATTTGTTTCAAGGCTTGATCGATTGTTGGTTGAAGATCAGGCGCAGCTGCTCGTAATTGCCGAAGCAGGTCTATTATCTGTTTCATCGCTCGAACAAAATCACCCACAGTTAATTCGCTTCCCTTAAGGATTGATGTTAAGGAGTGCCCGCTTGCCCATTTATGAGATGCCCAGCAAAAACCAAAATCAGGTGCTCGCATGGGTTCTAAATTCATATCACTTTCCGCATCATGAATCTTTGCATAGATCTTAGATACCTGCGCCAAAGCCGTTTGTACATCGCCTCGAGGTACTTTCGCCGCTTCATCATTGCGGGATTCATAAATACAGGCTGAGATAACCGCTACGAGATCTGATGGCGATAATGCACTAAATACTCCTGCTTGAATAGATTCAGATATTAGAAGATCAGTTTCACCGTATATTTTAGCCAGTAACTTCCCCGAGGCTGTGATTGCATCATTGTCTATATATCCAAACTTGTCCAAAATTACTTTGATCCGATCAAATCTTTTGGCGATCACATTTGTTCTTGAATCTATTCGCTCTGATAGACCATCTATCTCGCGTTGTAATCGTTGAGCGCGTTCAGTCACCCGAGAATGATTCTCTCGATCCGGGCACGCGTGAGATGGATGTTGTTTCAATCTTTTTCGAATGTTTCCGATTTCTTCTTCGATCTCATGACGTTTACGTTTGCTCCTGCGACCATCCGTTTCAAGTTTTTTGATCTCACCCCTCATGGAGGCATACTCCATAAAGTTTCCTAAATGGCACTCCACTTGCTTGTACAGATCATCCCTTGCTACCTCATTCTTTCTGATCTGCTTTGCCAAACCTACTACTGCTTTATCGGCTTGAAACTGCGCTAAGGAAGACTCTAGAGATGTTCTAGCGCGACTTGAACCAAACTGGGAAATTAGATTAATGCTCATGTTGTATGTAGGTTTGAATGAACTCTTCAAAGGATACGTACGAGTTGAAGCTAATCCACCAACAGATGTTGAATCCAAATCATTATTCCAAAGAATGACCGCATTTCCTTCAATGTCTATACCGCGTCGACCGGCTCTGCCAGTTAATTGCGTATATTCACCAGGTGAGATTGCAACATGACCTTCACCATTCCATTTACTCAATTTCTCTAAAACTACTGTTCTAGCAGGCATGTTTATACCTAATGCCAAAGTTTCCGTGGCAAAAACTGCTTTAACAAAACCTCGTTGAAATAATTCTTCGACAGTAACTTTAAATGCAGGCAGAAGTCCAGCGTGATGAGCAGCAATACCTCGCTCTAGTGCATCTGCCCACTCGTAATAACCAAGCACCACCAAATCATCCTCGGCAAGATTTTTCATATTTCTTGCAATAGCTGCTCGAATTTCTTTGCGTTCTTCGCTATTAGTCAATCGAATACCTGCAGCTAAACATTGTCTGACTGCAGCATCACAATTATTCCTTGAGAAAATAAATGTAATTGCTGGCAATAAACCTTCGCGATCCAATTTTTCAACAATCTCCGAACGCATCAGCGGTTTAGGACCCTTTGGTTTATCTCGCCAATTACCCTTTACCTGCCGATAAGTATCTCTTTCCAACCGGGTTAGCTCTGGGTTAAGTTTTTGGTTATCTCCAAAAAGATCTAATAATCGGTTTCCAAAGAGAACATGTTGATAGAGAGGCACCGGTCGAATTTCACTAACAATGACTTCGGTATCTCCTCTGACGGTTTGGAGCCATTCACCAAATTCCTCAGCGTTGGATACGGTAGCTGAAAGAGAAATCACCTGAACCGCCTCCGATAGATGAATCAGAATTTCTTCCCAGACTGCCCCTCGAAATTTGTCAGCTAGATAATGCACTTCATCCATAACAACGTATTTAAGATCGGCAATTGTCGAGGAATTTGAATAGATCATGTTTCGTAGAACTTCCGTTGTCATAATAACTATCTGGGCTTCCGAATTTATGGATGTATCACCAGTGAGTAAGCCAATTTTGCTTTCTCCATATTTGGAACTTAACTCCTGAAATTTCTGATTGCTCAACGCCTTAATGGGCGTTGTATAAAAACATTTGCCACCGGAATTGATAACCAGATCGACTGCAAATTCACCAACGATAGTTTTTCCTGCGCCAGTAGGCGCTGCAACTAGAACGCCTTTGCCGCTCTCCAGGGCGTGACATGCCTCTATTTGGAAGGGATCTAATTCGAAAGGAAAACTCTCAGCAAATTTCTTTGTTTTGGGAAATTTACTACGGGCTTTATTTAATGCGTAACTTTCTGCAGGAGACAATGTCATTTCATAAGCCAAGTGCTCAGAGCTTTTGGTTCATTCGAAATTGAAATAGGTAGTTCTGAAACATACTCACCATCAGCATGAGCAAATGTTTTCGCATCTAGGCGCACTTGCTTTGCCTTAAGAATCTCAATCCTCGGATGCGGAATGTGTTTGCCAAAAAATACTTTAGGAAAGATTGTAAGCAGTACCATTCTTGACACTGGTTTGACTATAAAAACATCAAAATATCCATCAGAATTTGATGCGTCCGGACAAATTCTCATACCGCCACCATAAGTCTGACCATTAGCTATAGATAAAAGCATCGCTGAAATAGTTAGTTGCTTTCCATCGATTTCTACTTCGTATGTAATTGGCTTGAAGCGCGCTAAAGTTAGCAAAGTACCAAGCGTGTACTTCAACCGGCCCTTGGGCCATTTAATTCGGTTAGCTAATGAATTTACTAAAGCATCAAATCCAGTGCTCAAAACTTGCACATACCAATGTTCTCCAAAAGATCCTGAAATTTTCCCAAGATCTATCTTGTCAGCATTTGATGATTTGATTGCATGATAGATGTCAGGAAGAGATTTTTGGTAAGTGCCTACGGCCCGCGCAAAATCGTTGCCAGTACCGGCAGGGATAACAGTAAGAGCTATCGGTTTACAAGCCACATACTGAAGGCATAAATTGACTAGTCCATCTCCACCAACGGCAACCAGATATTGATATTTGTTTGTCTCTAACTCTTGCTCGACCAGGCGTTTTGTATCTGCGGCTGAGTCAGTATTAATCACCTTATAGATCTGGTGATCTTTTTGCATGAGAGTGCTTAACTGATTTGATAATTTCCCAGCTTTACCTTTTCCGGACTGTGCATTTACAACTATCAACCACATTTAAATTGCTTCGGGTTTTTGTATTGGAGAAACACCCAAAGAGTGATCTTTACTACGGTTTCGTCGCTTATCAGTTAGTAGTGCAAACAGACCGCTGATGAAATAGATAAGACAGAGTGGAATTGCTAGCAATGTCATAGTAATTGGATCAGGAGTAGGGGTGAATGTTGCTGTAAACAAAAAACAAAGAAAAACAGCCGTTCGCCATGGTTTGAGTATCGATCTGCCTGACAATACCCCTAGTAAATTAAGCGCAACTAAGAACAGTGGTAAAACAAATGCTATGCCGAATATCAAAATCAGTCTTAGTACAAAATCTAAGTACTCATCAAAGCGCACAAGATTTCCGAGATTGTCCGGTGTGAAACCAAGCAATACGTCTACTGCATGTGGCAGGATCAAATAGGCAAGAGCTGCACCAGTGGCAAATAAAGGTGTGGCTACGCCTGCAAAAATCAAAGCAACTTTTTTCTCTTTCTTGTGCAGCGCTGGGGTGATAAATGACCAAAGCTGGTAGATCCAAACTGGCGCAGCGAGAATAACTCCACACAAAATGGATATCTTTACCTGTAAATTGAAAGGGCCAAGAATTCCATTAACATACAAATCCCCACAACCATCTTGCGTAGGGGCGGAAGAACTGCCTAAATCGCAAAAAGGTAAAGTGAGTAATCGAATAATTTCTTGATAGAAAACCCAACCCAACGTCGCAGCCAATAGGATGCCAATAACGGATTTAATTAATCGATCACGAAACTCATGAATGTGATCAAGCAGGGGCATACGGTCGCCCCGCTTCTTACGCATACAACTTACCTATCAGAAGTAGGATCTGATTTTTTATCCTCTTTTGCATCATCTTTGTTCATTTCCTGCACTTCACTCTTAAAAATGCGAAGTGAGCGCCCGAGCGACCTGGCTGAATCCGGTAAACGTTTAGAGCCGAAAAGTATTAAGAAAACAACTGCAAGTACTAGAAGATGCCAGGGTTTCAATGAGTTCATGCGCCAATACTACCTTAACTGCCCCTCTGACTTGAATAGGCGTTTAATAGGTTTTTTGCCCTCTGTTCAATCATTTCTGATAAAGCTATCGGCGAAATCACAGTGATGTTTGGTGCATAACTTATTACGGCCCTACTAATCCACTCAAGATTATTAACCTTCAGAGTTACCTTAATACCATCTGCCGTTAATTTTTGATCAACAATAATCGATGTATTGCGTTCAATGAAATTTGTTAGCTTAACATCAACCATCAATTCTACTATTTGATCAATTGAAGTGCTTTTAACTAAATCTAATTCCGTGCGCTCCCCAATCTCGCACTTACTTATTAGATCTAATTTGAAAACCCGATCAGACTGCCGATCCATATCATAAGCTGACAAATAGAGATTTCCATTTAACATACTAATGTTATATGGAACAATCAGCCTTGTAGATAATTGATCTTTAGAAACAGATTGATATTCAATGCTGAGTTGCTTCCTTTGCGAAATTGCTGTGTTAATAACAGAGTAATAGGGCGATGAACTTATCTCTTTAGCCAGTAGAACTGAATCTTGATCTGTTTCCCTATGAACCTTCTGGAGAAGGGTGCTGATTTTATCCAACTTGTTTGGTTCATTCACGTTTATTTCCCGCAAAATCTCTAAGCCCAGTTTTATAACCACCATTTCATTACTAGAAAAATTACGCGGCTTAGTTAAAACCTGTGGCTCAATGATAGAAACAATCCCATCTTCAAAAGTTAAATCAATTAGCTCATATGGGGTGTAACCAGGTAACCCACAAAGGAATATAAGCTGAAGATCTTTTTCAATTTGTTTTTGTGTAACAGAAAATTTCGCAGCCAAATCTATTGTGGAGATTCCCGGATTTTCCAGAATATAGGGAACTAAATCCATGGTTCGAAGGGCTCTCTGAGCAGCATTGTCAGCCATTAACTAATTCCTCACAATTCGCGATAAGTTTTTCGCGGATTGATTCAGGCGATAAAACAATAACGTCCGATCCAAACCACAACAGTGATTCAATAAGTTCATCGGCTATGAGGTATTCAAACGCCATGCGATCCCATTCTGAATCCATCTCCTCAACTTCGTATTTCTTTCTTAGAGCAAGGGCTTGATTTTTTCTTACCAAAATCACAACATGAGATTGAGCATTAGGCGCAGATCCAGCTAGAAACTCTTTTAAATCGAAATCCTTCGGTTTTAAGAAGCTGTTCGTTTTTCCTACAATATTTACGGACTTGCTGATTCGAACCAGTTTAAAGGTTTTAATCACATCATTTTCTTGACCAACCAGGTACCAAAATCCATCGCGGGTATATAAGCCATAAGGGTTGACTCTTCGAACAATTCCTTTGTACTCAAATTCCAGTTGAGCCAGATTATTTATCGCCTCAAATATCACGAGAAGAGCTGAAGAATCCTCGCTATCTCTAATCACTGGAGAGTTCACTTCATTAACTTCTATCGGACCACTAATGGATTGAATTTTCAAAAGCGCCGCTTTGGATTGATCGTGTAATGCCGAGCCATGCCAAAGATTGGCGGCCATAGTTAGATACAGGAGCTCCTCCTGAGTAAATGCATTTGAATTGATCTGAAATGTATCTTCCTGAATTAGGTAACCTTGGTCATCTTCAAAAAGTGGGTCTATACCCTTAACTTCTATTTTGATTCCTAAATTTCTTAACTCGTCCTTATCTCGCTCAAACATACGCTCCATCGTTTCCGTGTTACCGGAATACCCTGCGACTGTGCTAAAAATCTCGCCTTTGGTAAGAAATCGCTTTGATGCGAGGAGCGCCAAAGTTAAGTTAATCAAACGCTCAGTTTTTTGATCGCTCACTGGTCTAGGCTATCGAGTTGCAAAATATTTGATAAGATTGAGTATGCGAAAATACACCCGATTTGCTTTGATAGTCGCACCGATGATCTTATTAGCCGGTTGTACAACCGATGGAGGCGTTAATCCTATGGTCGATCAAAATAGTAATTCCTCCTCTTCGCTGCCGGAAGTTTCCGGTGCAAATGGTGCCAAGCCGACAATTTCTGCACCCGCTGGTTCACCACCTTCTACTCTTGAGAAGAAAGATATCTTCGTAGGTGACGGCAAAGAAGCTGTCGATTCTTCAATTTTAGAAGTTCACTACACCCTCATGGCTTGGAGCTCTGGAGTATTAGTGGAGTCGTCTTGGGATTCAGGACAGACTGCTACTTTTCCATTGAGCGGTGTAATCGCTGGTTGGCAGCAAGGTATTCCAGGCATGAAAGAGGGCGGAAGAAGATTGTTAGTTATTCCACCTGATTTAGGTTATGGCTCACAAGGCGCGGGCGGTGCTATCGGGCCTAATGAAACTTTGATATTTGTTGTTGATTTAGTTTCAGTTTCTTAATTTATTCCAAAGTGTCGTAGGAGCCTTTAGAAGGTCGTCTGCGTCGTTGAAGCACAGGGACTCCCGGCGCCATTCTTCGTGCAAATACTAGAAAACCAGTATGACCAATCATTCTATGCTGAGGTCGAACTGCAAGACCCTCGTGATGCCAACCCCTAACGATTGTTTCAGAGGACTCAGGTTCAGTGAACAATCCACAATCTTTAATCGCCTCTGCAATTTTTGAAAGTTGTGTTGTGGTGGCCACATAAGACATGAATACACCCCCCGGAACAAGTGCTTTTGCTGCCACATCTAAACAATCCCACGGCGCAAGCATGTCCAAAATAACTCGATCAAATTCAGATTCAAATATTTGATCCTGTAATGCTCCCACCGTCAATTGCCAATTGTTTGGTTTTGTTTTGAAATAGTTAGTCACATTGCTTTCAGAAATCTTGGCGAAATCCTCCCTTATCTCCACAGAATGTAGGTACCCGTCATTACCGATTGCCCTGAGCATGGAAATACTCAAAGCTCCAGAACCTACACCAGCCTCTAAAACTCTTACTCCAGGTTTGATATCTGCAACTCCAAGAATCATCGCGGCATCCTTTGGATAAACAATTGTTGCCCCCCGCGGCATTGATAAAACATAGTCTGCAAGCAAAGGTCGAAAAGCTTGGAATTTCAATTCTTGATTTGTACTAACTAAAGAGCCTTCAGGCAGCCCCACGATTTCATCATGTTTGAGCATCCCTTTATGGGTATGCCATTCGGCACCTGCAGTTAATGTGATTGAATACAGTTTACCTTTAGCATCGGTTAACTGAACACGATCTCCATATACAAAGTTTCTATTGATCATTTTGCACTTACACTTCTATCTAGGTGCGGATACCAATCTAAAATGAGTTTCAAACTAAGATCGGATAAAGCTTTAACCACACGCAAATTTTCATGAGGTTGCAGCTGAACTAGATGAGGAATACCAATTACTTGTGCTCCAGCTCGTAGGCCAGACTGAACACCTGTAATCGAATCCTCAAGTACTAGGCATCTTTCGATATCAACTTCCAGTTGTTTTGCCGCAAGTTTATAGGGGGCAGGATCTGGCTTGGAATGTTCAACATCATCCTTAGAAACTGTTGAAGCAAATATTCCGGCAGGAAACCTCTCCAGGACGGCACGCATTTGACGACCAGTGCTAGCAGTAACAAGTGCCATTGGAATTTGAGCTGATTTACAATCTAATAAGAGCTCTAAAGCACTCGGCATCAATTTCAATTCATGTTTAAGTTTCTCATCCATCACATCATTTAATCTTTCGCTAAAGTAACCGAAAGGCTTGATATTCCCACTTCGTTCTTGCATGTATCGTTCAGTTTTCTCCATAGGGCCACCCAGACAGTTAATTTGATCAGATTGTTCCCAGGTGCTACCCACCTCAGCCATTACTTGTTTTTCGGCCTGAAACCACAGAGGCTCGGAATCGACTAGCGTGCCGTCCATATCAAAGAGAATTGCACTCATGTTGCGTTGAAATACTTAGCTTCAGGATGATGTAACACAATAGAGGATGTTGACTGTTCAGGATGTAGTTGAAACTCCTCAGATAAACTCACTCCGATACGATCTGGTTCCAATAGTTCACAAATTTGTAGTTGTTGCTCTAGATCAGGACAGGCTGGATATCCAAAAGAGTAGCGTGAACCTTGATATCCCTGATTGAAAATCTCTTTGAGATCTTGAGAATCAGACAAATCTATGCCCATCTCTTCGCGGGTACGGGCGTGCCAATGCTCGGTTAGTGACTCTGTCAATTGAACTGAAAGTCCATGTAGTTCAAGATACTCACGGTACAAGTTGGCTTGAAACAATTTGGATATCGCCTCACTTATCGATTGACCCATAGTGATAATTTGGAATGACACCACATCTATTTCGCCGCTATCTTTACTTCGGAAAAAATCAGCTAAGCACAATCGACGATCTCTACTTTGTCGAGGGAAAGTGAATCTAACTCTCTCCTGCCCCTTATTAGGACCTTCGTGGTGCAGCACAACTAAATCATTCCCCTCGCTCACGCAAGGAAAGTAACCATAAGCAACAGCAGCGTTAAGCCATCCCTTGGATTGAACATCATTTAGCAAGGCTCTTAATTGTGGGCGACCCTGCTCTAATGCCATGCTTTCAAAATCTTTACCTTTAAGTCCCCACTGACCAAGGAACAATGCTCGTTCATCAAGCATGTCAACATAATCAGCAAGTGCAATTCCTTTCACAATTCGTGATCCAAAAAATGGAGCCACTGGAATTGGGTTATTGCTGGCCACATCACTGCGTTTGGTGTCTATCGTGAGTTCTTTAAGATTTGATCCTCTTGGAGTTCTTCTAGGTTTAAGAGCTGGCAACTCCGCTCCTGGTACACCACGTTTGATTCCCATTAAGGTATCCATCAATTTCAAACCTTCAAATGCATCTTTTGCATACCTAACTGTGCCGCTGAATTGCTCACTTAAATCTTGTTCAACAAATGAACGAGTAAGAGCCGCTCCGCCTAAAACTATTGGCCACTTTTGACCTAAACCTCGAGAATCTAACTCTTGTAAATTCTCTTTCATAATCACCGTCGATTTAACTAAGAGTCCAGACATACCAATTACATCGACATCGTTTTCTGTTGCAGCATCGATAATCTGGTTAACAGTTTGCTTGATTCCAATATTCACAGTGTCATAACCATTATTAGAGAGAATAATGTCAACTAGGTTCTTGCCAATATCATGCACATCACCTTTTACGGTTGCAAGTAAAATCTTGCCTCTGCCTTGATCATCAGTCTTTTCAATATATGGTTCCAGGAATGCAACTGCGCTCTTCATTACCTCAGCAGATTGCAAAACGAAGGGTAATTGCATTTCACCCTTCCCAAATAACTCTCCAACCACTTTCATCCCAGCCAATAAATGATCATTAATAATTAATAACGCAGGAATTCCTGATTCGATTGCTGTTTTAAGATCATCAGTGAGACCAACTTTTTCGCCATCAATAATCCTGCGTTGCAGTCTTTCTTCTAGTGGAAGGGCAGCCAGCTCTGCAGCCCGACTTTCCTTGGTAGAGGTAACCTTCACATTCTCAAATAATTCCAAGAATTTTGTCAACGGATCATAAATAATGTTGCCTTCTCCATCGAATTCTCTTTTGTCATAAACCAAATCCAAGGCAACTTTTAACTGTTCAGCCGGAATTCTGTTTATCGGAGTAATCTTTGAAGGATGAACAATGGCAGAATCTAAACCATTTTTTACTGCCTCGGCCAAGAAAACTGAGTTTAGAACAATCCGTGCGGCAGGATTAAGTCCAAAAGATACGTTGCTCACTCCTAAGGTTGTTTGAACCCCAGGAAACTCCTCTTTAAGTAATTTAATTGCAGTTAGAGTTTCAATTCCGTCACGTCTGGTTTCCTCTTGACCGGTAGCAATGGGAAAAGTTAAGCAATCAATCAAAATATCATCAACTCGCATTCCCCATTTAGTTGTTAGATCTGCGATGAGCCTTCGAGCCACTTTTAATTTCCACTCGGCATCGCGAGCTTGACCTAGTTCATCAATAGTTAATGCAATTACGGCCGCGCCATGTTCGACAACCAAAGGCATAATCCGTGCAAATCGAGAGGATGGCCCGTCACCATCTTCGTAATTGACCGAGTTGATAACCGATCTACCACCTAATTGTTTTAATCCTGCTTCAAGAACGGCAGGTTCGGTAGAGTCCAGAACGATTGGAAGTGTGGAGGTTGTAGCAAATCGAAATGCTAATTCACTCATATCAGCCACGCCATCGCGACCAACATAATCAACCGAAAGATCTAACATATGAGCACCATCGCGAATTTGATCTCGAGCTATCTCTACGCAGGTTTGCCAATCTTCAGCAAGCAACGCATCTCTAAAGGCCCTGGATCCATTTGCGTTTGTTCGCTCGCCAATAGAGAGATAAGTATTTTGCTGTCTAAAGGGCACAAACTGGTATAAAGAAGATGCGCCAATTTCTCGATTTACCACTCTTTGAGTTATTGGCATTTGATCTATTACTCGAACAACCTCTTTCATATGCGCAGGTGTTGTTCCACAACATCCACCAATTAGACCTACTTTGTAATCACTAACGAATTGTTTCAATGATTGCGCTAACTCATTCGGAGAAAGTGGGTAATGCGCACCATTCTCACCCAGTATGGGTAAGCCTGCATTTGGCATAACCGAAATTCCAACGCTGGCACCTTTACTCAAAACTCTTAAATGTTCACTCATTTCAGCAGGTCCAGTTGCACAATTTAAGCCAATTAAATCAATTCCAAGTGGTTCCAAGGCATTCAATGCAGCGCCTATCTCAGATCCCATCAACATAGTTCCAGTTGTCTCAACTGTTACCTGAGCAATTAAAACAATATCTTTTTTCGATTTATCGATCGCAGCTCTTGCACCATTCACCGCTGCCTTTGCTTGCAGTAGATCTTGGGTTGTTTCAATTAGGAGAGCATCTGCGCCGCCCTCTATCAAACCATTTGAAGCTGTTAAGTACGCATCCTTTAGTTTTTCATAACTAGTGTGACCTAAAGTTGGTAGTTTTGTTCCAGGCCCTAAGGAGCCCAATACCCATCGAGGTTTTTCCGGAGTAGAGAATTGATCCGCGATCTCACGAGCGATTTTTGCTCCAGCAAGTGCCAATTCATAGATGCGATCTTCGATTCCATACTCTGCTAAATTCGCAAAATTAGCGCCAAAGGTATTGGTTTCAATTGCGTCAACTCCGGCTTCTAGATATTGGGCATGAACTGATTTAACAATATCTGGCCGAGTGACATTTAGGATCTCATTACATCCTTCATGCTGTTGGAAATCCTCAAGTGAGGGATTCCTGTCTTGGAGCATTGTGCCCATGGCGCCATCAGCAATAACCACACGCTGTTTAAGCGCAGTGCGAAGGGTTTCCATCTAACTTAGTTTACCTCAGTGACAGGTAAATGAATTCTATTCTTAGAGCGCAAGACCTAACAATGAGTCAATCCCCCTTGAAACGAGACCGGATTCATTTACTTTTGGAGAACTCTGAGATGATTTTGCCCACGCAATCAAGCGATTAAGTGAAGCTGGTGTATCTAAATTGTTTGCTAGATCGGAGATAATAGATTGGATTAATTCTTTTGTTTCAGCAACCTCACTTTGTGCTAACGCTGATCGCAGCAGGGAAACTTCAGAGGTTGATTTCTGCAGTAATTCATCGCTCCAAGAACGATCCTGCTGATAATGTCCGCTAAGCAATGCCCATCTGATTACCATCGGATCAATTCCTTGACTCAATAACTTAGAGACGAAAACTAAATTTCCTTTTGATTTACTCATCTTTTCTCCATCAAGATGAATCATCGCTGAATGAACATAATTGTTTGCAAATCCTCGACCATAAGCTGCTCTAACAATCTGCTCGCTCATGTAGTGGTGTGGGAAAATAAGATCAGATCCCCCGCCTTGAATTTGGATGATTGGATCCGCATTCGCGCTATCCAAATAATGAACAGCAATCGCAGTGCATTCAACATGCCAACCAGGTCTTCCCAATCCAAACTTACTTTCCCAAGAAGGATCATCGCCTTGGTGTGCCATCCAAACAACTGGATCTAATGGATGTCTTTTACCCGCCCGCTCTGGATCACCCCCTCTTTCAGAAAAAATCTTTATGGCTTCATCACTTGAAAGCGGCATATCCTCTAAAAATCTCTCTACTGAAAAGTAGTGATCATTTTCAATTTGGTACAAAAAGCCTCTTTGATCTAGCAAGGTTATGAAATCTTCGATTATCTTCATTGAACTAGTGACTGTAACCAGATTGCTAGGTGGGATTACTCTAAGCGCAGTCATATCGGTTAAAAACAAATCAATTTGATTCTCAGCCAGAACTTTCCAGTCAATTGAATCTCGCTTAGCTCTTACTAGCAGTGGGTCATCTATATCAGTTATATTCTCAACAAAATCTAATCGATTGCCAGCTAAATGTTGGTACCTGTTGATTAAATCAAAGGCGACATAGGTAGCCGCATGACCTAGATGAGTTGCATCGTAGGGAGTGATGCCGCAAACATAGATTTTAAAAGGTGTGGCTGGCTCAATGGTTGTCATCACTTTTTTTGAATTCATCAATTTAAGATTTGGAAAACTCAAACCAGACAAAGGAGCGATGTGAGGCTTAGGCCACGGGTTCATGCTTAATTATCTCCTATTAAACAGGGGGCCAAGGCACTGCTGGCCATTGATCGCTAGGAAGTGGAAATTTGTTTGAATCTTTCAAATTTTTGATACGCATGCGAATTGCAGCAATCTCCTGTTTTGTCAGTAAATTGCCGAGCATATCTTCTAAATTTAATGCTTCGACTTGATCAATCAGTTTAATCTCCTGTTGAGAAAAACTAAGATCTGAGAATTGCCAAAGAACTGTCCTTAATTTATCTTCTTGGTGGAAACACACCCCATGATCACACCCTCTTAGTTTCCCATTCTCGTCAATGAGTAAATGACCAAACTTGCGATCAGTGTTATTTATGATGGCATCAAACAGAGCAAGATTTCTTAGTTGAGTATCATCACTTTGACCGTACTCCACAACATCAACAGATTCATCGATTTCAATCCATTGTTGAACCATTCCAAAACCAAATGGCCCTTCACGCAAAACAGTATGCGGAACTAAATCAAATCCTGCTCGATCGCTGATCAAAAAAGCTGCATACTCTCGGTGTGCAAGGTTTCCATCTTCAAAATCCCAGAGTGGTCGTTCACCTGCTACGGGCTTATAGATAACCTTTACTTCAGGATCAATTCCTTTCAAGTTTGCCTGCAAGGTGGCATTTGACGCATCAACTAGACGTCCCACCACTATTAATTCACACTCCTGTATTTGAACAGCAACCTCTGTCATCGCCGATATCCATTTGCCCGTGGACACAGATGACCTTGAGGATCAACCGGTAGCGCACAGAAAGGACATTGCGCTCTGCCAGCATTAACAATTGATGTAGCTCTTTCGCAGAACCCCTTCACCTGATGGATTTTTAAATGCGCAACAATAAGATCTGGACCAAAATCTAGATCATCAATTACCAATTCATCATCCTGGGTGGCCGCTTGAATGTTTACAACTACTTGCTCATTTTCCCAAGAGATACTTATAACTCCAACTGTGAAATCAGATTCAATCGGTAACTCCATTGGCTGATCATCAAGTGTTGCTGGTATAGCCAAATCAGCTGCTGTGGCAAGTTTTCCGCGACGCAATTCTTTGACTAGATCCTCAAAGCGTTCAGTTAATGCAACAACTTGGCCTTTTTCCAAGGTAACGGCATTCAAACCAGTTGCTGATTTAACCTGCAAAAAGAATTGCCTCTGGCCCGGCTCTCCGATGGCACTGACAATAAATCGCGTGGCTGGTTCGTGTCGGTAGATGATTCTTGGCACTATCGCTTCCACCATATCTTTCGATCACCTATCAGATTCCCGCCACCAAGTTGATTGGATTTGAAGAGATTAAAGTTGCTCCGCTCAACTCTATGGTTTGTTTGGAGCACAGTTTTGGACTTTTTTTCAATCCTGATGGTAGAGATTGAGGCTGGCTCAGCCACAAAAGCCTGAAACCGATCGATTGGTAAGTTCAGGGTGCTAGCCAACATCATTTTTATAATATCTCCGTGAGTAATTAAAAGAATCGATCCGTTGTGCAAAGCCAAATCTGCGAGTAGACGATCAACTCTTGTCCTCATTTGCTTAAAGCTCTCTCCCTCTGGAAAAGTGAAAGTTGAAGGTTTGTTTATAACTTTTTTCCAACGCGAATCTTTTGCTAATGAACTTAGTTTTCTGCCAGACCACTTCCCATAATTCATTTCAATCAATCTAGGCTCTACCTCAAACTCAATTTTGGGATTCTTAGTCATAAATGGCGTAATTGTCTGTAGGCAGCGAGTCAGAGGGCTGCAGTAAACCTTTGTAATTTTCAAGGATTCTAGATACCCAACAATCTCGTTAGCTTCCTTTGCTCCTTTTTTCGACAACTCAACAGAGTTATCTTGGCCAGCCAATATCCCCTTGGTATTAGCCGAAGATTGGGCATGACGCAGTAGATAGATGATTGGCATCTGGCAAGGTTACCGATCTTTTAACCTTCAGGTTGCTACCCTGCCAACCGTGGAACATAGAAAAATGGGTGGAGTTTCAGTATCCCGTCTTGGTCTTGGAACTATGACCTGGGGGCGAGATACCGATGAGAATGAAGCAGCCCAACAACTTCAATACTTTGTTGAAGCAGGGGGAAATCTAATTGATACCGCCGCCGTTTATGGCGACGGAGATGCAGAAAGAGTTTTAGGCGGGTTTATCGGCACACTAGTAAAACGTGAGCAAGTTTTTATCGCTTCAAAAGCTGGGATAACTTTTAAAGAGGGAACAAGAAAAGTAAACAACTCTCGTAATGATTTGATCTCTGATTTAGATCGCAGCTTAGGAAGATTGAATGTGGATTACCTGGATATGTGGCAAATTCACACCTGGGATAAGAACACGCCTTTAGAAGAAACTTTATCTGCTTTGGATTATGCAACTAGTTCGGGCAAGGCCCGATATGTTGGAGTTTGCAATTTTAATGGATGGCAACTTGCAAGATCTTCAACTTTGCAAAACCCCATTTTTGGTAAAGCTGCAATAACGAGCACACAGAATGAATACTCCTTGTTGAATCGAAAAGTTGAGGAAGAGGTAATTCCAGCAACCTCTGCACTAAATCTTGGTTTCCTCGCCTGGTCACCACTTGGCAGAGGAGTTTTAACTGGCAAGTATCGAGGTGGAGTTCCTTCAGATTCACGGGGAGCCTCCCCTCACTTTGCTAACTTTGTTGAACCATATTTGTCCGATCGTGCCAGACAAATTGTTGAAGCAGTTTGTGTTGCAGCCGATGGTTTGGGTTACTCACCTCTTGAAGTAGCTCTTTCATGGGTCAGAGATGCACCAGGGGTAACAAGTGCGTTAATCGGCGCACGTACTGGCGCACAACTTCGCGGTATTCTAACTGTGGAGCAAATAACTTTACCTGATCAAGTCAGACAAGCTCTTAATGAAGTTTCAGCTAACTAAATTTATTAAGCATTCTCCAAGAACTCATAGAGAACTCTCGCGCCAAACCTTAGGCTCTCTAGCGGAACTCTTTCATCAACTCCATGGAACAAGGAGAAGAAATCTAAATCGGCTGGTAAGCGCAGAGGTGAGAATCCATATCCAACAATTCCAAGATCGTGTAAAGCCTTATTATCCGTTCCGCCACTCATTAAGTATGGAACCGGAATACCTTCTGGATCCTCAGAATTTATTGCATTGCACATCGCCTCTACCAACGGTCCCGCGAAATCCACCTCTAACGCAATATCTCTAACGATAATCTCAACCTCAATTTCTTCACCTGCTAATTTCTTGATGGTGTTGTGAAGCTGATCCTCATAGCCAGGTAAGAATCGACCATCTACAACAGCTGAAGCCGATTGTGGAATTACATTCTCTTTGTATCCTGAGTTAAGCATTGTTGGGTTGGCAGTATTTGAAATTGTGGCACCAATCATCTTTGCCGCATTTCCTAGGTGTTTGATAAGAGGTTTTACATTGCTTCCATCATACTTATCGCCAGTTAACTCGGCGATTTTGCGAAAGAATTTTTGACTCGTTTTGGTTTCAAGTTGAGGCCAATCATAATTACCAATCCGCGAAACTGCATCAGACAATTTAGTGATCGCATTATCCTTATTAACAAATGATCCGTGACCAGCAGTTCCCTTAGCAGTTAAGCGAATCCACTGTATTCCTTTTTGAGCCGCTTCAATCAGATAAATTCTTTTATCTCCGGTGATATTGATGGAAAATCCACCTACTTCAGAGATCGCTTCGCTATATCCTTTGAATAATTCAGGGCGATTTTTTACCAACCACCTTGATCCATAAGTCGAACCCGCCTCTTCATCTGCAAAAAACACTAATAAAATATTTCTTGGAGGTTTATAACCCAAACGGCTCCACATTCGCGCAGTAGCGATAATCATGGCATCCATGTCCTTCATGTCAACAGCGCCACGACCCCATAAAAATCCATCTTTGATTACACCGCTAAAAGGATCAACCGACCAATCATCAGCATTTGCAGGAACTACATCAAGGTGGCCGTGCAAAACTAAACCTGGACGATTTTGATCTTGCCCTTCGATACTGGCAACCACACTCACTCGATTAGGCGCTGATTCAATTAACTCACTCTTTATACCAACCTCTGAAAGTTTCTTGGCTACATACTCAGCGATTTTTTTCTCATCGCCTTTGCCTTCTCCATAATTAACACTGGGAATCTGAATCAATTCCTGACAAATTTGAATCGTTTCATTCTCAAGTTCGATAATCTGTTCAGGAGTTAATTTCATAAGGATCTGATCCTACACTTCATCAATTTCCCTTCGCCAGAGATTGCGATAAAATACAAGGGAGTCCAGGTGGCGGAATTGGCAGACGCGCTAGCTTGAGGTGTTAGTGCCCGTAAGGGCTTAGGGGTTCAACTCCCCTCCCGGACACGTTTAGTGGCGGCAAACAATATGATTCGCAGGTGGATCCAGCATTGAATAACCTGATTCGAATCATCCCTGATTTCCCTAAGCCAGGGATAATCTTTAAAGATATAACTCCTTTATTAGCAGAACCTGCAGCCTTTAAATCTTGTTGTGAAGATTTTGCAAAGCTTGCAGCATCTGTTGATTACATAGCAGGAATAGAGGCAAGAGGATTTATCTTCGGAGCAGCTGTATCTGCAATAAGCAAGAAAGGTTTTATTCCTATCCGCAAATCCGGAAAATTACCCGGTGCAACTCTTTCTGTCAGTTACGACCTCGAATATGGCCAAGCCTCATTGGAAATCCACAAAGATCTAATTCCGCGCGGTTCAAAGGTATTAGTGATAGATGATGTCCTCGCAACTGGAGGTACTGCATGTGCTGCAATCGATTTACTTCTTATGGCTGGTTTACAACCTATTTCAATAGCCTTCTTGCTTGAAATCCCATCTCTGGGAGGAAAATCACGGATCGCCAGTACTCACCCTCAGATACAAATCCAAACATTGTTGGCAGAATAACGATATGGCTGAATTAATCTATTACTGCGGAACTATGGATAGTGGTAAATCAACTTTAGCTCTGCAAACAGCGCACAATCATCGATCTCGAGGACGCGAAGGGGTTATCTTCACTAGCAAGGATCGAGCCGGTAAAGGTTTAATATCATCACGACTGGGTTTGCAAATTGAAGCTTTAGAGGTTGATGAAGAGTTAGATATACATAAATTAATTGTTGAGAGATTATCAATTGGCGGGAAAATAAGTTTTATTATTTGTGATGAAGCACAGTTCTACTCTCCAGAGCAGATAGAACAATTAGCGAAAATCGTAGATGGTTTAGGTATAGATGTATACGCCTTTGGTATTTTGGCAGATTTTAGAACTAAATTATTTCCAGGTAGCGCCCGATTAGTAGAGCTTGCCGACAGAGTGCAAACTTTACAGGTTGAAGCTCTTTGCTGGTGCGGTGAGAGAGCAACTCATAACGCTCGAACAGTTGACGGGAAAATGGTTACCGAGGGCGAGCAAGTTGTCGTGGGCGACGTAGGTAAATCATCCACAGTTGCATATGAGGTTCTTTGTCGTAGGCACCACATGAGAAAAGTTACATCAAAAATTTCAAATCCGGCAGCCGAGCAGTCACTTCCCTTTAATAGTTAGGTAAATATGAAAACAAAAGGTTATGCAGTATTGAAAGCAAAAGAACCACTAGTTTCATTTGATTTTGATCGTCGTGATCTACGTCCAAGAGATGTTGCTCTAGAAATTTTATACTCAGGTATCTGTCACTCCGATATTCATCAAGCACGTGAGGAATGGGGAGCTGCAATCTTCCCAATGGTTCCAGGTCATGAAATTGTTGGACGAGTAATTCAGGTTGGCTCGCAAGTCAGCAAATTTAAAGTGGGTGAATTAATCGGAGTAGGTGTTTTCGTTGATTCCTGCAGGAATTGTTCAAGTTGTCTGAAAGGTTTAGAACAATATTGTTTGGAAGGTATGACTGGTACCTACAATGCCATGGAACGAGATGGAAAAACTGTGGCATATGGCGGATACTCCGACAAATTTGTTATTGATGAAGATTACGCGGTACATGTTCCTGAGAATTTAGATCTAGCTGGAGTAGCACCTTTGATGTGTGCGGGGATCACTCTCTATTCACCATTGAAAAACTGGAACGCAGGTCCGGGAAAGAAAGTTGCTGTTATGGGATTGGGTGGCTTAGGACATATGGGAGTTAAGTTCGCTCACGCACTGGGAGCCGAAGTAACAGTACTTTCACATTCAGCAAACAAAGAGATGGATGCAAAGAAGATGGGTGCAGACCATTTCGTTGTTACAAAGGATGCCAAAGATCTACATCATCTACATAAGAATTTTGATCTCATTTTAAATACCATCTCTGCAGATATTGAATTAGATCCGTATCTTCAGCTTTTGAAATTGGATGGCACGCTCGTGGTGATTGGACTTCCAGGAAAGCCCTACCAAGTTCACGTGGGAACGCTTTTGGACCAACGCAGATCTGTGGCTGGTTCCATGATAGGTGGCGTTGCTCAACTACAAGAAATGATCAATTTTTGCGGGGAACACCAAATAACCAGCGATGTGGAAGTTATTAAGGCTGATTACATAAACCAAGCATACGAACGGACAGTACTAAGTGATGTGAAGTATCGATTTGTAATCGATGCTAAAAGCTTTATTTAAAACTTTCAAAAAGCAAAGCAATTAAAGGCGCCAACGCTATAGCCGGAAGTAGATTTGCAACCGCCACATCTTTAATTCTTAGTAATCGCAGTGAGATCCCAATTAATAACACACCTCCAACAGCAGTCATTGCTGCGATCTGATAATCGGCCAAGATTGCACCCAGTGATATTCCAATGCCTGTCCAAATGAATTGGTAAATTCCAACCGGCAAACTAGATAACGCTACCCCCCAGCCTAAAGATGCAGCGAAAGCGATAGAGGTAAAACCATCGAGAGTGCTTTTGAGGACTAATTGATCAATTCCAGTTCCCATACCGTCAGAGATACTGCCCAATATTGCTAGTGGACCTATTGCAAAAACTAAAGAGGCAGAAACAAATCCTTCAACAAAATTAGATTCTTCTTTCTTATCAAATTTTGACTTAAGCTTTTCTCCAAAAACCTCCAAAGATTCCTCAATTTTTAGCCAACTGCCAATCGCAGCACCAATCAAAAGAGAGAAAACAACTACCAGAATTGCACCACCTTGGGGTAATGCTTGGGTCAAACTAGCATCCCAGTAAAAGCTCAAAGCATCTGCGGCTGAGATAGCGGTTACACATCCAAGTACATCTGTAATTAACCGTCTGAATTTTTCACTTAACTTCTTACCAATCAAGATACCTATCACGGAGCCAATGATGATGGCTACAATATTTAAAGTTGTTCCAAATCCTGGAAACATTTAGACAAACTTAATCATAGAAATCATGCCAAAAGCCAGGCAGTAGATTGCAAAAGGATAAAGAGTTTTCGTTTTAAACCATCGAACAAGAAAAGTTACGCTTACATAAGTAGCAAAGAATGAAACTATTGAGCCAACAAATATTTGCCCTAAGACCAATCTAGTATCGGTTGTGAAAAGCTCTGGTAACTTGACAACTGATGCACCCAAAATCACAGGTAATGAAAGCAGGAAAGCAAA
>Ga0208227_1000017_pt1 | contig 40298 bp, 42 predicted proteins | sample LakMenEpi13Jun11_FD_150692 | JGI IMG/M metagenome (GOLD analysis project Ga0208227, IMG submission 150692) | Freshwater microbial communities from Lake Mendota, WI - 13JUN2011 deep hole epilimnion (SPAdes) | ecosystem: Environmental > Aquatic > Freshwater > Lake > Epilimnion/Euphotic zone ...
AGCGAGCGCCTCAACTTGTTTGCGCGACAAAGCAGGTACACGTGTAACCAGTTCTTCAATTGATGTGTATGGCCGATGCGTTGCAATTTCGCGGGCAAGTTCAGACCCGATGCCACGCACAGAACCAACACCCAGCCGCACTGCAAGACCAGTTTCTGAATCACTGCACACTTCAAGCGTTGCTTCATGGCCCGACGCGTTGATATCCGGAGTGCGCACCACAACACCATGACGCCGTGCATCACGCACCAATGTGTGTGGCGACCAAAAGCCCATTGGTTGCGCATTCAGAAGCGCAGCACAAAAAACAGCCGGTTCATGCAGCTTGATGTACGACGACGAATACACAAGATACGCAAAACTCACCGAGTGGCTTTCCGGAAATCCGTAGTTCGCAAATGCAGCCATCTTCAGAAAGATCTCATCAGCGATTGCATCAGTAATTCCTCGTTCCGCCATGCCCTGATACAGCCGAACCTTCAACCGCTCCATACGGGCCTGCGACCGCTTAGAGCCCATGGCTTGTCGTAATTGATCAGCTTCGCTTGCTGTAAAGCCAGCAACATCAATTGCCATTTGCATCAGTTGTTCCTGAAACAACGGAACACCCAATGTCTTACCGAGAGAATTTTCTAACAACGGATGCAAATACGTAATGGGTTCAAGTCCATTACGCCTGCGAATGTACGGATGCACCGACCCACCTTGAATAGGTCCGGGGCGAATGAGAGCAATTTCTACAACCAAGTCATAAAAGCGACGTGGTTTCAAACGAGGCAATGTTGACATTTGTGCACGTGACTCCACTTGAAACACGCCCACCGTGTCTGCACGACACAACATGGAATACACATCATCTTCCTGTGGAATGGTTGCAAGGTCAAGTTCATACCCTCGATGTTCTGAAATAAGTGACACCGCATTCGACAATGCAGACAACATGCCAAGACCCAACAGGTCAAACTTCACTAACCCTGCAGCCGCACAGTCATCTTTGTCCCACTGCAACACACTGCGGTTAGCCATGCGTCCCCACTCAACTGGACACACTTCAATAATGGGCCTATCGCACATGACCATTCCGCCTGAGTGAATACCTAAATGTCGTGGCATATGTTCCACTTCGGCGGCCATCTCTAACACCAAGTCGGGAATGTCATGGTCACGTTGGTTAGCAGTGATAGCAACAGTGCCCCACGCATCAACTTGCTTGCTCCATGAATCTTGCTGATCAGACCTATGACCTAACGCGCGTGCCATGTCGCGCACTGCTGAACGCGACCGATATGTAATGACATTGGCAACTTGTGCTGCATGATGTCGCCCATGCCTTGCATAGACGTACTGAATGACTTCTTCTCGCCTGCCGCTTTCAATGTCGATATCAATATCGGGCGGGCCATCACGTTCCGGTGACAAGAACCGTTCAAACAACAAACCAAGCGATACCGCATCGGCTTTTGTAATGCCAAGAGAGAAACACACAGCACTGTTTGCAGCACTGCCACGGCCTTGACACATAATGCCCTGCTCGGTGCAGAACCGAACGATGTCCCACACCACCAAGAAATAGCCAGCGAAACCGAGCGTTTCAATGATTTCTAATTCATGATCAATGGTGCGCCACGCGCGCGCACGCAATGACAAGTCTTCATTTGATTCTGCAGGCTTCTCGCCGTACCGATGTTGTGCACCGCGCGCAACCAACTGACGCAAGTACGACATTTCTGTATGGCCATCAGGGCACGGAAACGGGGGCAACTGTGGAGCCACCAATGACAAGTCAAAAGCAATCTCTTGTGCAAGTGTTGCTGTGCGTTCCACAACACCGGGGTAGCGCGCAAAACGCCGTTGCTGTTCAACCCCTGAACGCAAGTACGCCGTTGCTGCAGCAGGCAAAAGATGATCAATACTGTCGAGACCACACCTGTTGCGCACCGCAGCCAGTGCTGTCGCTAAACGATGTTGTGCCGGTACCGCATACATGACGTTGTTGCTAGCAACACACTCAAGGTCAAGCATTGCTGCCAACTGCACTAACTGGTCATTGCGCACAGCATCAATAGGGTCGCCGTGATCCCACAGTTCCACCAACACATTGCGTTGCCCAAAGTGTTCAATCAATGAACGCAATGAACGTTCTGCCTCTGCTGGGCCGTGTTGTACCAACGCCTGCACCACCGCACTGGTACGCCCGCCTGTGAGAACCAAGCAATGATCGCGCACTGTTTGCCCCACTGTGGGAAATGAAAACACGGGAGCACCTTTACTGCCGGCAAGTTGTCCTTCGCTAATGGCTCGTGCCATACGCGCATACCCTGATGGCCCGCGTGCCAACAACACAATGTCGCCAGCAGCACAATCAAGTTCCACTCCAAAGATGGTTGGCAAACTCACTGCACGTGCTGCTTCTGCAAAACGCACGACACCGTACAAACCGTTGCGATCAGTAATGGCAAGTGCAGATAAACCGAGTGCAGCTGCCACCTCTGCTAATTCTTCAGGGTGTGCTGCACCTTCTAAGAAAGAAAAATTTGATGTGCAATGCAATTCTGCATACGGCACTGTTGGTTGCTGACGCGACAACACAGGCTCAAACGGTTGACGCGTTGCACTAAATGCCGGACCATCACCACCGGCGTTCCAGCCAACTGAAGACGGCGCTCGACCATCAGACAGACGCGCTTCTAATTCGTGCCACGGCATCGCCGGATTGTTGAACCCCACCGCGTAATTCTATACGAACATATGTTCGTATAGACAAGGGGGTTATAAGCCCAGTAAGGCTTTCGTGGCGCGTAATCCGCCCAACAGACCCACATCGGCAATGGCCTCTGCCTCGTCCCAATCGAACCACCGAACCAGTTGGCTCTCGCCTTCAGCTGGCGCTGGCGCAACATCAGGAGCTCGCACCACATAGCGCAGATCAAGATGCGTGTGACCCTTCGGCCCCGCGTGCACATCAACGTGCACAAATACTCCGCCGTCACTTTCATGCCGCACAGGTAAACCCGTTTCTTCTTCAGCTTCACGCAATGCACCTTGCGCAGCGGTCTCCCCTGCTTCGATATGACCACCTGGTTGTAACCACATGTTGAGTCTTTTATGCATATGCAATGCCACTTTGTCACCAGCTTCAGTGACCACAATTGCTGATGCAGTGATGTGCACAAGATCTGCATGTTCGTTAAACGGATCTGTAAGAACAGGCGCAAGAGCCAAGAATTTCTCTATCGATTCGCGCTCACGTTCATCAACAGGCGTGCGCGCAGCAATTAATTCACACCAGTGTTGAGCATCGCGATGTATCGGCACTTGATAATTGTGACACACCCCTCTCCTATTCTTATTTTCATGTAACTCAGTCGCTTCTCTGCCTTTCCCAACCCCTCGGGGTTCTTACAACAGGAGCACAATGACCGATAACAATTTCCCCACACCTGAAGAGTTCTTACGACTCTTATCAAGTCTTGAACATCTGTCACTTTTTGTCGTCACTCTTCACCATCCCGAATGTGACTACGAAAGAGAACACCACCTCTGGAGCATCAACATTGTTGAAGCGTGCAGCTCAGCATCTAGTGATCTTGCAACAGACGGATGGACTGTCATTCGAGTGGAAGCTGACCTCGATGCTCCAACATCTCTCGATCTCATAGAAGATTCCTTTGAAAATGAATTCCTAGCAATCACTCATGGTCTTGAAGACCTGGCATCGATTGATCCCGACCACCCCGATTGGCATTAGTCGTAGCGCGCGAGCAAAGTCCATTGTTGATTTTCTAAACCGACAAGAAACACACCAACACCACGGCGTGGGTGACGCACCAACACCTGCATGCGTACTTGGCGACGCTTGCGACGCGGGTCCCACCATCGTTCTTCAAGAGGCCATGGACCAGCAACACGCACCACGTCGTACTTCTGACTGCCAACTTCTACATATGACGGCACAGTGTTCAGTTCGTGCCGGCCAGTAACCCCAACATCGCTGCCCCTGGCATCAACAACCCGAATAAGTGGTGGTTCAACAGCAACAGATGCTGGCGACGGTGACGGCACAGAACCTGACCAGTGACGTGCAACCCCATCACCCGTGTGTACTCGTTGTTCACTTGCATCAGGGTTTGTGATGTCAACCAGTGACAGTGGCACGCGTGAATACACCGTTGCCATATCGCGGCCACCTTCCCATCGCGGCACCGTTACCTGCACGCTGGTGTTCACCGCCATTGCCATGCTGGCTGCACGTGCTGCACGTTCAGTGTTTTCTTGACTGCCGCCCCACAACAATGGTTGCGATACCAACACTTCACGACTTTCTAACGGCATGAATTCAACACGTACAACACCGCTGGTAGGCGCATCAGGGTCTGCGGCTGAATCAGTGAGCCATCCTTCCAGTTGATACAACAGTCGTTGCGCTGTGACTGCTGCACCAAACCCGCGTGGTTCACCCCAAATACGGCTAGCGCTTTCTGCATGATCAGTGTCGCAAGTAATCAATAAACGCACGCATTGCTGACCATGGCCCGCAATGGCATTCACCATGGCATCAATGGTGTCGCGAGCAGCAGACACCACATGTGCCGCATTGGCTAGCGGTGATTCGAATTCAACACTGCACGCAAAGTCTGATGGCGGCGCACCGGGCGCAAGATGCTGCACTTCGTCACCCGACACCAACAGATACACACGTTTACCTTCAACGCCAAAACGATCAATAAGAGCAGCTTCACCCACAGTCAGCAACGCACCACATGTACCAAGACCTAAGCGCTGAAACAGATCAACAGTGTCAGCAGTAATGCCACCTACCCGAGACAATGACGCCACCGGCAATGCTGCAATGAACTCAGCAGCAATAGCAGTATCAATAACGCACGGGTGCTGACGCGACACCGCTAAGTGGGCTGCAGCAAGCGCAGCAAAACGTGAATCAGCAATACCCACCCCAAAAGCAGAGCCCATGTTGGCATCAAGACAGATCTGATGCAGTTTTTGTGCAACCGCGTTATCACCACCGAAGTAACGCGATGGGCCACGCGCCGACAACACAATGGTGCCAATATCTTGCACTTCAACAAGTGGCGACAGCGCGGTGACCGCACGCACCACATGTTCAAAGGTGCGAAACGCATGTTCTTCACCTAAGTGGCCATGTTCTTGCATCCAATGCGGAAATACCACAGCAATAGAACGACTCATGAGATACCTGGCAACTGCACTGTGCATGAACGGTGCGCATACACACGACGGCCCGATGCAGAGACTTCCACCGTGCGTGACCGGGCATGAGTATCAAACTGCCAATCAACAGTGCGTGCACTAAACGATGCATCAAGAGAGAACCCACCAGGCTTTCCCAACACGAACAACACAGCGCCTTGTGCTTTCACGCGCGTAGCAATGCGTCGCGCTTCAGACTGTGAACACACGGGCGATGACACTGCAACAAGATCAACGCCATCAACCAATGCACCAACTACTGGCGACATGACAGACGATGTGTTGTCTCCGGTTACACACAAGGTGCGATGCAGCGCCACGCCATGTTCATATGCAGACATCAGACCAGCAGTAGGCATGTTGACCATGGCAAACCACGAACCTGCAGTAGTGGCCGCAGCAACAAGACCGAACAACAACGACGTAGCGGCATCACCAGTGCAGCCATATATGTAGCCGCGCTCGAGACCTGCTGCCGGTAATAACGGTGCTAGCGACGAAGTAACTGCAATAGGGCCAAACCCGCTAGCGACATGGGCATGCATGCGTTCAGCAAATTGCACACCTGTTTCCACGCCTGCAATGCGCATGCCTGCAAGTTCTTCAAAAGCGACGCGTCCCATGGGGCCAGCGTAGCGAACATATGTTCGATGGTTTCAGGGGGCTCCCCTGAGCCGGCCTACTTGGCCGCGAGACGGGCGCGGGCGTTACGGCTGCGCTCGAACAAGTGCGGCGGAATGCGAGGGTCTTCACCAGCTGGTGCAGCGGCATCGCCACTAGACGATGCAGCCGGAGTTGCTTCTGCTGGCATCGATGCAAGAAGTTCTTCAAGTGTTGGAGGCACCATGCCTGGCTTCCAGTACTGATACAGATCACGAACTATTTCGTTGAGGCCTGCCTGTGATGCACCGGCCTCAAGCGACGCGGTGATGCAATTGCCATACACGTGGACCCATGACACATGGCCGGCTTCAAAGAAACGACGGGCGATAACCGCAGCTGGACGAGGGCCCTTTGCTTCGGCGGCGCTAGTAAAGCGCTCATGACCCATGCCTGTGAGAGAGCGATTGGTCTCAAACCGCACAATGGTGGACGCGCCACCGGCCTTTTGTTCTACTGCCACAAGCTGTCCCATAAACCTCCACGCTAGTCAATTCCCACCTGCCTTCGCCCATCAATCGACCTCCCGATAATGTCAAGGGAAGACAGAGCGACCCAATCGGGTCCGACTAAGGGGCAAACACACCATGGCCGACATCACCATCGCAGAATTTGAAAAAGAAGCACTCGCATTTCTTGAAGCAAACGCAGAACGCCGTGTGGCTGAAAAAGCATTTGTATGGGGCGAAGGCGCAGACACCTTTTATCGCGAAAAAGATCGTGAACAAGAAGCCGCTAACGCTGAAGAAGCGAAAGTTTGGCGTAACAAGAAATTCAAAGCTGGCTTCGGATGGATCACTGGACCAAAGAAGTTTGGTGGCCGTGAACTCCCAGCTGCATACGATCGTTTGTACAACCAACTCGAAGTGCAATTCCGTGTTGCTGACCAAAGCTGCTTCACTATCGGTCTTGGCATGGTTGCTCCGACAATCCTTGCGCATGCAACTCCAGCAGCTCTTGACTTGTACGTCAAACAAATGTGGAGCGCCGAAATCATCGGCTGCCAATTGTTCTCAGAGCCAGGTGCAGGTTCAGACCTTGCATCACTCACCATGAAGGCAGTCAAAGACGGTGACGAGTGGATCCTTACTGGTCAGAAAGTGTGGACATCAGGTGCACATTATTCAGACATTGGTGAAGTTATCTGCCGTACCGACTGGGATTTGCCAAAGCACAAAGGCCTCACCGGCTTTATTGTCGACATGAAAGCCCCTGGCGTTGACATTCGTCCACTCAAGCAGATGACAGGTGGCGCGAGCTTCAACGAAGTCTTCTTCAACGAAGTTCGCGTTCGTGATGACCACCGTCTTGGTGACATCAATAACGGCTGGAACGTAGCTCTCACAACTCTCATGAACGAGCGTGCAGCAATCGGAAGCGGCAACTCTGGCGATAACAACTTGCTCACTCGCGTGATTGCAATGGTGAAGCATTACGGACTCGACAAGGACCCGCTCATTCGTGTGCAACTTGCTGACATCGTTATGAACTACCGCATTGCATCTATGAACTCTCAGCGCACAGCAGCATCTGCCAAGGCCGGAAAACTTCCTGGACCTGAAGGTTCAGTTGGCAAGATGGTGTTGGTGAACAACCAAGCTCGTCTTGTGAAGTTCGTGTCACATGTTCTTGGACCAAAGCTCATCGCAGACAGCGGCGAGTGGGGCACCTACGCATGGTCAAACTTCGTACTTGGAGCACCTGGCCTTCGTATTGCTGGTGGTTCAGACGAAGTGATGCGCAACATCGTTGGTGAGCGCGTCCTTGGTCTTCCAAAGGACATGGGAATCGACTCCGTGTCTCCTTTCAAAGACATCAAGGTCTCCTAAACCTCGGGTCGCCTTAGCGACTCTCTAGATACCTAAGTTCCACGACTTGCGATGCAAGTCAGTGACTCCGTGAATCTTTATTGCATCAGTGTGTACTGCTGCGCCATAACCCTTGTTACCGCTCCATCCGTAATGCGGAAACTGCTCATGTAGTTCTGTCATCAACGCATCACGTTCTACTTTGGCAATCACGCTGGCTGCTGAAACACTTGCACATGTCTGGTCGCCTTTGATGCGCGTCACAATGCGCGGTCCATCATCTTCTTCACGAAGAAAACTGTTGTTGCCGTCAAGAATGATGATGTCTGGCCGTACACCAAGCGCAGCCAGTGCTCGACTGCCCGCAAGACTGAGCGCAGTCATGATGCCGTACTTATCAATCTCGGCTGCCGTTGCAGAACCTGTAGCCCACGCGAGACCCCACTCTTTAGCAACAGGCACCATTGCTTCGCGACGCTTAATAGTCATCAACTTTGAATCAGCTAACCCTTCAGGCACCGCACCGATGGTTGCATCAATCGCAACAACTCCGATGGTGACTGGGCCTGCAATTGCGCCACGACCCACTTCATCCATTCCGGCAATGATGCGTGCACCTGTTGCCATCAGTTCGCGCTCGTAGTCAAGAGTGGGAACTGGTCGTGCCATACGGTGAAGCGTAGGCTTCACACATGGCTCGCTCCGCATCGATCAATGTCGGTAACTATGTGTACACCGCACAAGACGCAAAGGGCACCCTTGACGAGCTGAACGATATTTGGGGCCACCACACTCACAAGTCCTCTATCCCCGATGGCTGGCTTGCCGGAGCACGCGGGTATCTCGCCGAGATGTCGTCACTTGCGGGAATTTCATTGCCGTCGCTAGAGAATGTTGATAACGCATTCGCCGCAGTCCATACATCTGTGATGGAGAAATACGAACAACTCTCTGACCCACAGATTGAGTCACTGCTTGCCGCTATGTGGCGTTTCTTTCCCACCATGCGATCTTTAGCCGTTGACCATGTCGGCACTGTTGCACACTTACATGCATCCAAAGGATTACCAAAGAAGCCAATGGATTCTGCTGTGATCGGATGGAAGGGTGTTGAAGGTGACGTGCAATCAACTCGTATCCACCACGGTCGCCCATGGCAAGCACTCTGTATCTGGTCAACAGACGCCATTGAGGCTTTGCGCGCAGAAGGACACCCAATTAGTCCCGGATTTGCTGGCGAGAACATCACCGTCGCCGGAATTCCGGCTGAAGCGTTTCGTCCTGGTGCGCATTTTCGCATCGGAACCATGCGTGGGTTTTTAACGTCGTACGCAATTCCGTGCAAGAAGAACAACGATTGGTTTCTGAACAAAGACTTCAAGCGCATGAGTCATGAACGCGGCGATCAATGCCGTCTCTACGCGATGGTCACCACATGTGGCGACATAGCAGTCGGCGACACGTTCGAGTTATTCACCGACCGTTAGTAGTCGGAAGCAAATCTGCCAGTGCACTAAATCGAGCCGACTGATACGGCGTCACGCACGGAGAACCTTGCGCCCACCACACGGTCGGATTATCAGAGAGTTCAACAATCATTGACGCAGTGGTGGCTTCAACGCATTGCCCGTCAACTTCTGCGTGCATACACACTGTCCACCCGTCTCGCCCACCTACATGTGACCGCAGATGTTCTTGCACGTCCTCAATCGCCAGAGGTCGTGTGGCCAACACCGCGCGAGACGCATTCAGTCGTGGGTCGACCAACAGTTCAACTGGTTGTTGCGGATGGCGATGGCGAGTGTCAAAGGCAGGGATGGTCGTGCGGTTCGAAATTGCCCATGTAGTTGTGACCTGATGAGTAGCAATCTCTGTGCCGCTTGTTTCCATCACCCATGCGTCGTGAGCATCAGCAATCAGAAAGCTCGACCAATATGGACGAGCACGTTCGCCATTACGCGTGTCGTGCCCACTTCCACCTTGTCCGTAGCGCGTAATGAGTTCAGACATCACGTGAACGGCGTTCAGAGCGCTTGTCGCGCGTTCTAAGCCGAGTCGCACCACATCCATGCCGATTAACGCATTGGGCGCACCACGTGGGTCGAGAGTCGTGTAGATCGTCTCGTTACCGATAGCCACGCCAGCTTCGTTAACACCATGCTCTGCACCCCAACACCAATCCGGCATCGACAATGCGCACGCCACCGTGTCGCCATCATGTGCTTCCACTTCGATGTAGGTGGTGCGAGTTACATCTGCATCGTGTCGAGGCGGATTCCATCGCATGATTTGCGGTTCAGCTGGCGGCCTATCTGAGTTCTTCGCGAACAGCGTGTGATGGGTTGCCGTGTTGGCAGAAAGTGCAACGAGACAATCACACATTGGCAGAGACAGGCGCTGCCAGCAGTGCTTCGCCTGAAGCGTCTGTGGTATGCCACGACGGGTCAGCTGCGCCACCCGTAATCAACAAGCCGGCTGCACCTGTGATTTCCCACAACACAGCTGGCCGTGGACCATGCCAACGAACTGCAAAAGAGATTGTCCGATACGGATCAGCCGTAATGCCGTGCGCTTCAAACGCTGAACCCCACCATGTTTCTGGAATGCCATGAGGAAGCAATACGCATTGCCCACCGCTCGGAGACGCCTGCGCCAACAACGATTCTGCCCATGCAATTGCTCCGAGTCCGCCAGGAATCTCTATAGGAAGTTCTTGTACGTCGCGATCTGCCATGCGTAACCACGTGCTACCAATATCGTTCGCTGCAACTTCATCTTCAAGCAATACACATGCTCGCGCAGCAGATGCCATGAGGTGCGGCGTGTCCCACTGCAACACTTTGGCACGCTTTTCTGATTTCACACGGCGCTGAACTGCTTCCACTACGTCAACAATTGAGTCTCGATGTGTTTCGGCAAGACGAACCAATTCGATTGACGCATCTTCTGTAACGCCAACGCCTAACAACAGGTCGCTTCGTACTCGAGCAATGCCGGCCACTACTGAATGGTCTGGCATGGTGATGCGTGACGCAAGATCACACGCTGTTTCCCAGCCGCGCACAACTTGCTGATGATCCGGAACATCATCGGGCAATGGCCCAGATGCTGGATTGACATGTGCCAAAGCAATACGTGCAGTGCTCTTGTGCCCCAATGGAATCACCATGGAATCTGCTGGTAGATCAATTCCGGCAGGTGGATTATCAATTGGTTTACGCGTGGTCAACACATCGGAACGTGTGACCGCAATAGCGACAGGAAGTGTTGACTCGTTTTCAAACTCAATGACAGTCATTCCGCCGCCGTCAGCCACGCAATACATACGTTGAACAATGTCGCCGTTGCCAACACGAATTCGTGTTTCACACACAGGAAACCCTGCGTACCACTTCTGACGAAGTGTTGGTTCTGCGGCTGGTGAATACCACCGGTCATCACCAGCAACATGCCATGCAAGTTCGCTGCCACCATCTGCAGGAATCAGAGTTCCGCAATCTGAAACAGTGCCACGCCATGTACCGCCGCGGTTGCCAATAACGCGACTCATAGTTGCGCTTCCGGACGTGAACGACGAGACATCAATGCAAGTAAACCTTCAGATGCGGATAATCCGTTGTGACACACGGCAACTACTTGCTCGGTAATCGGCATGTCAACGCCATATTGCTGCGCGAGTTCAAGAACAATTGCCGAACTGCGCACACCTTCAGCGACCATAGTGGTGGAACCAAGAATGTCTGCCAGTGCCTCACCGGCACCAAGGCGGATTCCGACCGACGTGTTACGACTGCTCTGCGATGAACATGTGGCGATGAGGTCACCCATGCCAGCAAGACCAGCAAGTGACACAGGGTCGCCACCAAGCGCAACCGCAAGTCGTGTCATTTCGGCAAGGCCTCGAGTGATGAGTGATGCACGTGTGTTGTCGCCGAAACCCATTCCTTTTGCCATACCTGCCGCGATTGCAATGACGTTTTTTACAACGCCGGCGATTTCACACCCCACTACATCTGGGTTCGTGTACACACGAAATGTGGGCGTAGAGAACAACTCTTGAAGCGCCGTTGCAATCACTGCGTCATCGATGGCAACAACACTGGCGGCTGGCTGACCAACCGAAATTTCTGATGCAAGGTTCGGGCCAGTCAAAACAGCAACAGGGTGACCTGGCATCACTTCATTAGCAACTTGCGACATGCGCAACATTGAGCCAGCTTCAAGCCCCTTCGACAAACTAACAACGGGCACCCACGGACGAATGTGAGATTTTGCATCGGCAAGTACTTGGCGAAAACCTTGTGACGGCACTGCCATCACAACAACATCAGCCGAGCTCACTGCTTCGCTGAGAGACGCCGTGGCACGAAGCTGGGGCGACAGCGCAACACCACCGATGTAATCAGGGTTGACATGATGCGTGTTGATGCTCTCCACAACAGACTCACGACGGGCCCACAGAACCGTTGGCGTGTTGGCAGCGGCCAACGAGGCAACGGTTGTGCCCCATGAACCGGCGCCTATTACTGCCATACGAATCTCAGCCATCTCTCTAGCGTAGGTCACAAGAGGAACTGGGTTCGTAGGCTGACTAGGTGCACCTTGCCGTTGTGATCCCCGTGAAGTCATTCACCATGGCCAAAGGGCGTCTTGCCGACACCTTGACCGCACCAGAGCGCTCTGCACTTGCTCAATCATGTGCTGAGACTGTCGTGCGAGCTGCACTGTCATTACCCACCTATGTGGTGTGTTCCGACGATGGTGTTGCAGAGTGGGCGATATCGCTTGGTGCGCGCGTTGTTGATTGCAAGACACCGGGTCTTGACATTGCAGTAGCAACAGGTCGCGCAGCAGCCAAAGCTGATGGCGCAGACCACATTGTTGTTGCCCATGCAGATCTCCCATTAGCAGTCAGTTTCAATCACATCGCACGTGAAGGGAAAGTAAGCCTTGTCCCCGATCGTCATCGCGATGGCACCAATGTTCTTAGCTTCCCTGCCAGCAGTTCTTTTACAACCGCGTATGGACCCGGCAGTTGCGATAATCATATTCGTCTCGCAGTAGACGCCGGACTTGAATATGAAATCATCGTGGACGAAGACTTAGCACTTGACCTTGACACAGCAGACGATTTAAGTGAACTAGCACGTAGAGAAACGGAACAACAATGAGCGCAAATGACCCAGGTCAGCCACCAGTAACTGCAACAACCTTCACATCGAATCTGACAACTCCGAAAATCGTTCTTGCAATCGGCGCGCACCCCGATGATGTTGAGTTTGGATGTGGCGGAACACTCGCCAAATGGTCTGCAGAAGGTGCTGTGGTTCACCACCTTGTATGCACCGACGGATCTAAAGGTACATGGAACCCTGATGCCGACACCGCGGCACTCGTGCAATCACGCCAAGTAGAACAACGCAATGCAGCCAGTGCACTTGGCACTTCAGGCACGGTGTCATTCCTTGGCTATGTAGATGGCGAACTCGAACATTCAAAGGAAGCAATTGATCGGATTGCACTTGCGATTCGCACACTGAAGCCCACAGTTGTTTTGTCACATGACCCGTGGAAGCGCTACCGCCTACACCCTGACCATCGCAATACTGGCCTCAATGTGTGCGATGCAATTGTTGCTGCACGTGACCCACACTTCTTAAAGCATCACTTCACAGATCATGGCGTTGTTCATCATCGCCCCGATGCATTGCTCTTGTGGGAAGCAGATGAACCAAACCACGTGGAAGATATTTCCCCATGGGTGCCGGTAAAACTCACTGCGCTTGAACGCCACGAGAGCCAGTTTGAATCGACAATGAAGGCAACTGACGAAGACGGGATGGAAGTGTTCCGTTCACGAATGCGTCAACGCATGAGTGATCTTGGTGCGCCACATGGCTTTGCCGCTGCCGAAATCTTTCACCTCATGAACAGGCTCTAAGAGAACTGCCCAGCAACTCTGCCAACACCTGGCGGCCCTGCAAAACTCTGCGCAATTGGCATCCATGTCGATGCGGGCTCGCCCACTGTTGTTAGCCCGCAATCATCAATGTGTCTACGTTGTGTCACGGCTAAACAGAACCCCAACGCAGGTCCAGTGACAGACGACTCTGCCGACTCGTCTCCCCATGTCCACGTTTCACCACTAGGACTTGTGAGCGAGACAAATACATTTCCTTCCGGAGTTGGCAATTTGTTTGATGCGAATGCAAATGGCATCGCACGTACTCCAATATGTGCAATGTGCTTCAGTCGATCTGTTGACGCGCGTGTCCACTTCAATGCATCTGCAATGTCTTGTCCGTGCGCCCACGTTTCCATTAAGCGTGCAGTCAACATTGAGGTGCCAGACATTGAAGGCCCGTACCATTTGCACCGTGCCGACAGATCAGTAGATTGCGCAGCTTGCGCAAGATCTGCTGCACCTTCGCGCCACCACTCGATCAATTCTTGTGGTGATTTTTCACGCTCGGCATTCTGAATTGCGTCCAACCCGCCTGAAGTCATCATCGAAGCCATGTCGCTAACGAAGCGTTCAGGGTCAACCATGGACCACATGGCCCGACGATCAATGAGACCTAAGTGAATGACTTGGTCTGCCACATCCCAGCCTGGAGCGGGAGTTGAAACTGACCAATCAGATTCAGACATTCCTGATAGGTGCGCATCGAGTGCTGCTACCTCGGCAATGAGATCTGTCAATACATGGTCGGTGTTGCTAGGCATTCCACAAGTGTGCCTGAAAAGCAACCAAGAGAACTTGTCCGGAGAAAGTGAAATGGAGGGCTTTCGCCCTCCATTCCGACACTCCGAACCCAAGGGTTCTACTGATTTGAAGTTGAAAAGAAGGCCTAGGCCTTCTTTGCAGCGGCCTTCTTACGAGTGGCCTTCTTCTTGCGTGCAGGAGCAGCTTTTTTGGCTGCTTTCTTACGCTTTGCAGGAGCCTTCTTAGCTGCTGCTTTTTTCTTGCGTGCAGGAGCGGCCTTCTTGGCTGCTTTCTTACGCTTTGCAGGAGCCTTCTTGGCTGCTTTCTTCTTACGTGCAGGAGCGGCCTTCTTGGCTGCTTTCTTGCGCTTTGCAGGAGCCTTCTTGGCTGCTGCTTTCTTCTTACGTGCAGGAGCTTTCTTAGCTGCTGCTTTCTTCTTGCGTGCAGGAGCTTTTTTAGCTGCTGCTTTTTTCTTTGCTGCCACTTGAGTTTCCTCTCGTTGTGTAAGTGGTTACTTACGGTTTGGGTTCAGCTGAGCTTTTAATGTAGAGCTCGCTGTGAATTTCATCGCGGTTGAGGCGGGGACTGTTACTGCTGCACCCGTTTGTGGGTTACGGCCAGTCCTCTCCTTGCGATCGGTGGTGCTGAACGAGCCGAAGCCCGGCCATGCCACTTTTTCGCCCTTCTTAGTAGAAGCAACAATTAGGTCAAAGAACGCTGCAAGGGTGCGCTCGGCGTCTGCCTTCGAGCACTCTGCTGCCTTTGATACCTCTTCGATGAGTTCTGCTTTTGTCATTGTGTATTCCTCCCCGGAATCGGAGTTGTCAAACAATTTGAACTGCTTTGATCACAAAAAGCAAGCATTCGAATAGTTGCAAATGCAACTATCTCATTTTTTGAGATAGTGACGAAGTCCGAACAAAACCATTTTTCACTGTTCTCATTAGTTGATTCAATCTCATCGCATTATTTTCAGCGAATTAACTGAGACCGTGACATGGATTCTGATCGCCAGCGAGTCGCGGCGACCATTTCCCCGCAAACCCATACAGCACTTGACTTTTAGAGGAAAGCCCACCACTTCTTGCTGATCAAATTTCTAGATTTTGGCTCACTGCATACTGTGATGATTGAGACTTTCGACACTCGTCACACACGATGACGTCGCACTACACGTTGCGTTTACGACATCAAAAATTCCGTAGAAGAAACACCAAATATTTTTCTAAAAATATTTTAAAAAATGTCCGAAAATACCCTCACAGTGGATTGTCGTGCACAAATTTTTTCATTTCTTGCCAGCATGAAGAGACTAGAAGTTACAACGACATGAATACTTTGTTTGGGGCGCGAGCATCCACCACCTAGAGGAATCGGTGGTGGCAAGATGGGTCATCGATCATGTTGCGGAGCAGATCGGTGCCGACACGGTGTCACCAGATGACGTCATGACGAGCACTTCGGATTACCCCATTGGCGTGCGCACCCGAATAGTCCTCGACACTTCAGTACTCGTTGCAGATCCTGGATGTCTTCATTCCTTCCCTGGTTGTGATGTAGTTATCCCTCTCACTGTTGTGGAAGAGCTCGATGGTTTGAAAAGTCGTGCTGATGACGTGGGTCGCGCTGCACGAACTGCTCTACGCACGATTGAGGATTTACGCCGCAGAGCCGGTGGTTCCATTCACCTTCCAGTTCCGTTGAATCAGGAACCAGGTGGGGCAACAGTCCATATTGAGGTAAACGGCATTCAGCGCCACCTGCTTGTAGAGAATGGCCTGAACCCAGAGATTCCAGATAACCGCATCATTGGTGCAGCGCTTGGACAATCACTGAAAGCCCCGACACAGATCATTTCGAACGATGCTGGTTTGCGAATTAAGGCAGCCCACTTGGGACTTGTCGCAGCAGAGCATCAGCCCGTCGGCAGATCTGCCCACACACGACCTATGGGTTGGTTCACTTTGGAAGTGTCATCTGCGGTTGTCGATGCACTGTATGAACATGGCGAAATTCCGTCGGAGGCTTTTGATGCAGAGACTCACCTCACAACAAATGAATTTGCCGTCGTTCGTTCCGGTTCTCAATCAGCTCTAGTTCGCAGTAGAGGCGAAACAGTCGAACTTCTTGCCACTACCTCGCCCGAGGCGTGGGGACTTCGTGCCAGGTCAAAAGAACAACGTTTTGCGCTTGAACTTTTGATGGACCCTGATGTCAGCGTTGTTGCCCTTGATGGCCGAGCTGGTACTGGCAAGACTGTGATGGCCATCGCTGCTGGTCTCGAACAAGTAGTTGAATCACGCACATACGAAAAGCTTGCTATCTATCGCCCGCTAGTTCCAGTAGGTCGAGCCGACGTTGGTTTCTTGCCTGGTGGGTTAGACGAAAAACTTGACCCGTGGATGTCTGCTATTCATGATGCGATTGTCGCGCTGACTGATCAACGTTCAAGCAACGACGCGAAGCGCCTCATCGAAGACCTCACCGCTCGTTCGCAACTCACACTTGAATCAGTTACTTTCTTGCGTGGCAGGTCGTTGCATCGCCAGTTTGTTGTTGTAGATGAGGCCCAGAACCTTGAACCAACCACATTGAAAACAATCCTTACCCGTATCGGTGAGGGTACGAAGGTGGTCTTTACTGGCGATACAAGCCAGATTGATGCGCCCTACATGGGAGAGTCGAACAATGCCCTCGCAGTGCTGATTCACGCCTTTGCTGATCAGCAGTGTTTCGGCCACGTCACCCTTGCTGCATGTGAGCGCAGTGAAGTGGCGAGCCTTGCAGCAGAACTTTTGTAGCGCCACATGACACAATCGTGTCATGACAACTTCTCACACGCCTGATTCGATGATTCGGGAATTCATTTCACTTCTCGTATCACGCAATCTTGAAGCTGCCGCTGCGATGGTCACTGATGATTTCGAATACGACAATGTGCCAATGGGTAAATCCTTTGGTCCCCAGGCCATCGCAGACACTCTCAATGGATTCTTCAGTATGTGTACAGGCATCGACTGGGAGATTCTCCGTCAAACTTCTAGTGGCACACTTGAATCAGGCACTGTGCTGAATGAGCGTGACGACAGAGTTGAGATTCACGGAAGGTGGGCAACTCTGCCAGTTGCAGGAGTATTCGAAGTACGCAACGGGAAGATTTCTCTCTGGCGTGACTACTACGACAAGCAAACCATTATCGATGTGATGACACCACCAGCAGGTTGATGACACATGATGAGTACATCACTCTGCCCCACCCCCGCTCTACAGTGCAGTCAATGACATCGCAAGAACAATCCACCGCACCAAACACAATGCGCAATGTTTCATTTGCGGTTGTTGACTTCGAAACAACTGGCCTCAACCCAGAAACAGATCGAATTGTGCAGTTAGCTGCGGTCATCGTTAACGGCGACGGAGACATAATCGATTCATTCGACACCATTGTTAAACCAGAGAATCCCGATGAATATCAGCATGGGGCGGAACATATTCACGGTATTTCGGTTGAACAAGTCTCTAGCGGAATGCCCTTACGAAAAGCTCTCGAACAACTCTGGAGCATCAACGCAGGGCATGTATTCACTGCCCATAACGCTGCTTTTGATCTCGGCTTTCTTCATGCCGAATCAAAACGAGTTGGGCTAGAAGGCCACGTTGATGTCCACGTTGACACATTGGAGCTTGCACGGCGCACCACAGGTGCCGACACCACACGTAAACATAATCTTTTTGCTTTATGTGAGCACTACGGCATCGAACGCGACAAGGTGCATGATGCAAAGTCAGACGCCACAGCAACTGCTCAACTTCTCATGCACCTAATGAAGGAAATAGGCGTTGAATCGCCTAATCAGGTTCCTGAACTATTTGCGCCATAACGCGACAACACAGCGTTGGCAGTACGGGTTTGTACTGAAGTCATTTCACTAGGGCTCACCACGGTAATTGCGCCACCGGCACGAAGGAGTAGACGTCCGAGCCAATGCTCACTGTTCGACACGATGTCAATGAGGTATGAACCATCTGGACGTTCTTCGCGCACTGTGCATGGGTACGTTTCCACCACCCATGCGGCAGACGCTGTAACTTCAGCAGTCACCACCGCGCTTCCTGAAGCGTCGGCAAACCACACAGGTACTTGAGCCACAGTCTCAGAAACTTCAACAAATTCGTCTAGTGCGGTAACCGAACGAATGCGATCAACACGGAAATGTCGGCTGTCGTTTGATGCATCGTCATCTGCGCGAATGTACCAATGTCCACGGTCAACAAAGACAGTGCGCACAGTGATTGTGCGTTCCGATTCTTCATTACGCGCTGGGGTCCAATACGTAATGCGCAAACGCTGACCAGAGGATGCAGCATCGGTGACAACTGACAAAAATGCAGGTGACTCAATATCAACGTCAACCAAGTCGTCGCCCAGCACCTTACGCAATTTCTTGACTGCGCTTTTCAAATCCTTGCCCCGAGAAAAACCGGGTAATTCCTTTGCAGCCGCCGCCATGAGGTTCAACCCAAAAGCCTCAGACGCCGTCAATTCCAAACTGCGTTCAAATCTCTTGTTCGCACCTACAAAGATGTAGCCCTCATCGATATAGATATCAGTGAGTTCGAAGGGCGTATACGGAGGCACTCCACACATTGAGGCCATCTCAATGTCTTCAATAAGATCTGATTCTGACATTGAAAACTGCTTCGCCATTTTGGCTACTGATACACGTTCTTGTTTCATCAACCACGGCAACATACGCAATAAACCACTGACGCGCACTTCTGAAGAACGTGGACCACGCTTTGCGCTCATGATGCACCCCCTGCCAGACGAACCAAGTCAGCAATTACTTCATTTCGCACAGATTCAGGCGATACGACTTCGGCCCTATCGACCATTGCATATAGCCACGACCGAAAGGCCACACGATTGCCACATGCCACTTCAACATCAACAGAACCATCGGCTCGGACAGCAACAATTGCGTCATCTCCGAGTTCTCGAATGACACCAGGAGCAATACGGCTATCAAGGCGCACTATCGCAACTTCGGCATCAGAACCAGGAAACGCCTTTGCATCACGCTCAAATGCAGTTGCAAGATTGAAATCTGCAGGGCGAACAAAAGATTCAGGTGCGCCAATTGTGGCCGCTTCCTCAAAACGATCTACACGGTACGTAACTTGCGCTTGACGGTCGGTATCAAAAGCAACGAGGTACCAGAACCCATTGCGTGAGATAAGACCATACGGATACACCGTGCGAACGCGCCCATGATACGGAAACGAAATCTGACAACTCTTTGCAATAGCCGACCACAACTGTGGCAACTCTTGTGAACGGGCATCCACGTGCGCAACGGTATGAGATGGCGATTCATCGATGTCTCCGCCGAGCCATTGAACAGCTTGCTTTCCCCATTGTGTATCGATCTGAACTAGTGCTGCGGCCTGCTGCAATGCAGACAACTCATCTTCAGTCAGGTCGAAGTTAATCAGTTTGTATTCGGCGCGGTCAATTGAATATGCAGTTTTGCCGGCGTCATTGCCACCAAGTACTTGCATCGTGATGGGAACTCCCAATTTGCGCAATGACTTTTTGTCGCGCTCGAATGCAGTGCGACGAGCTTCGGCTTTCACTGGGTACTGATGCTCCATGTAATTGCCAATATCTTCCAATGTCAACGGACGATTGGATTCAGTTAGTAACGCAACAAGATTCAACATCCGTTCCGCTGAATTGATGATGGGCTTCGAAGATGCACTTGCCATTGCAGGCAGGTTATCCCCTTTGCTATTGGTTGCGTGGCAGTTTTTTTCGAATTGATATATACCAATTCAGCAAGGGGTGTGTCATAGTTTTCGTGTCAAGTTGAGAGCCATCAGCAATCACTGATGCAGCATCAATAGCCAAGACTTTGCCCAATTCAACGCCCCACTGGTCGAAACTATTGATTCCCATCAGCCAGCCTTGAATGGCCGCCGAATGTTCATACATCGCAATAAGAGAGCCAAGACGACGAGGATTCAGTTCGTCGAGAACGAGAACACTGCTCGGACGATTCCCTTCAAATGTTTTGTGAGGTTCGTTGTGGGTTCGACCTGCGGCCAAGGCCTCCGACTGGGCAATCACATTTGCGAACAGTAAGTCATGCGCTTCATCATCAGTGCCGAGCGAAGCAGCCGTGGTTACGAACTCAACGGGCACCACTTGAGTTCCCTGGTGCAACATTTGAAAGAAAGCATGCTGACCGTTCGTTCCTGCTTCGCCCCACACAACGGGACTAGTGCCGCCGAGAACTGAACGGCCATCGACCCCAACAGATTTTCCATTACTTTCCATAACCAGCTGCTGTAGATACGCAGGCAATCTGGACAAGTCATGACTGTACGGAATAACAGCAACTGTCGGAAATGTGTGCAACGCACTGTTCATCCACCAAATCAGAGCATGCATCAGCGGGAGACTTGCATCGCCAGGCGCAGTGACAACATGGTGATCCATCTCTGACATTCCGGCTAAAAACTCGCTGAATTGATCTCCGCCAATTGAACACATAACGGGGAAACCAATAACGGACGACAACGAGAATCGTCCACCGACCCAGTCAAAGAATTCCAGGCAATGATCTTTCTGAATTCCCCAATTCAACGCAGCCTCAGCATGCGAAGTTGCGGCAACGAAATGACTAGCCCAATCTGAAACAGCCGCCCGAGTCCACTGTCGAGCGCGTTCCGCATTGTGCATTGTTTCAAGAGTGGTGAAAGTCTTAGATGAAATCACAAACAACGTGGTTTCCGGATGCGCACCATGCAATGCTTCATCAAGATCTGCGGCATCAATATTAGAAACGAATTTCACCACAGGTCCGTTAGCAAACCGACGTAATGCACGCGCGACCATCGCTGGTCCAAGATCACTACCGCCGATACCAATATTGATGACAGTCTCAATCTTTTTTCCGGTTGCGCCGACTGTTGCACCAGAGCGGATGCGGTCAGCCAATGTCTTTGCTCGCTCTAATTGTCCGGAAGCCTGCTGGGCCAATGGTGACGACGTGGCGGGTGCACGTAATGCCATATGCCCAACCGAGCGGCCTTCAGTGACGTTCATAATCTCGCCAACAATCATCTTCCCGAACGAACCTCGAATGTCAACAACATCAGCGGAATGCAACAATGCTTCAAAAAGAGACGCATCGATGCGTTGACGAGAGAAGTCTGCATGAATTCCACATGCATCGACTGTCAACCATTGACTGCGAGAAGAATCCTTCTGAAACAGATCGGAAAGTGAAGCGACACTGGTGGCCAGATTCTTCAGCGACTGAAATACCTCTGCGTCCATGACGCCAACTTACTTCTGTGCAGCAGTGTGAATCAGTCTTAAGAACGCAGCGGCCACCGCAACATGGCGTGATTGGTCGCCACGAGCACTCATTCTGCCTAAACCGGCCAAAACTGATGACACAAGATCGGCAAATGACTGCACCGTTGTGCCTTGCAAGATTCGATCAGTCTCTTCTGCCGTCGCAATGAGGTCAACAATGTTCCGGGCAAATTCCTTGCCGAAAACATCAGTACCTTTCGATACTTCGGGATGCTTTTGAACTACAGCCGAAATGCCGGTGATGAAACCAACTGTGGAGGGTGCGCTAGCGCCGAGTGCACCAACTTCTGTAAAAAGCGCAACAAGGCGACCCTCGAGAGTGGTTTCAGCTATCTTCACTCGTGCAAAAACATCCACGAAGATTTCAGTGATGGATTCACACACCGCAATGTAAATATCTGCCTTCGAAGGAAAGTAGTGATACAAAGCAGCGCTAGAAACTTCCGCTGTTTCAGCAATCTCTCTATTGGTAGTGCCTTCGAATCCTTCAGCTGCAAAACGCTCACGTGCACATACAACAATGCGATCACGAGTATCTGTCGAGTCAGTATCAGCAGGACGACCACGCTTACGGCTGACCACCGCAGTCTTGTTCATTGATTGATCAGCCATAGCCAAGTATGACCCAAATTGAACGCAGGAGGCTTAGCGAGGTTTTGCGTTGTACAGGGCCCAGCCAACTGGACTCACCAGTGCCGCCAGAACCAATTTCACAGCGTCCCCCGCAAGGAAAGGTGCGACTCCTAGAGAAATGGCATTGGTGTCACCGGTGGCGACTGGAACACCAATCGAGTGAGCCAACCAGACAGCCCCAAAGAAGTAGATCACAGCTGTACTCAAGGCCATTGCCGACAACGACATCACGAAGTTGCGGTCATTACGACGGTCGGCGTACCAGCCCACAATGCCGGCAGCAATAACGAAACCGAAGAAGTAGCCGAGAGTTGAACCTGTTGCACGGCTCCAGCCACCTGTTGCGTCAGCATAAAAGGGCAGTCCGATTGCACCGAGAAGCCAATAGAGGGCCTGACTAGCCATTGCGCGGCGTGAACCAAGTGCACCACCCACTGCAAGCACTGCGAATGTTTGACCAGTGATTGGCACTGGCGTGAAACCAAGATGCACAACTATCTGGGCGCATAGGGCGGTGAACAATGCCCCACCTATGACAAGCGTGACATCACGCGCCACTGATTTTTCCAAGACGCGTGGCATTGGAATGAGGTCTGTAAGAACGTTTGGTACTGCGTTTGACATTCCCGTTACGCTACTACTGTGACATTCCTGAACATAAGTTTTCCCGGCTGGACCATTGTCACAATATGATTTTTGCACCACGCATCATCGCCGCAATCGATATCGGCACCAACAGCATTCATATGGTTGTTGCAAAAGTAAGCCCATCAGGGTTTGAAGTAATTACCCGCGAAAAAGACAATACGCGACTCGGCGAAGGTGGCGGCGACATGAAAATGTTGAGTCCCGAAGCTATTGAACGCGGAATAGCAGCACTACGTAACATGCGCCGGATCGCAGATGCACACCGAGCAAGCGTCTTTGCAGTTGCAACAAGCGCAGTTCGTGAAGCGAAGAACTCGGCAGATTTCGTTGACCGGGCTGCCAACGAAGCCGGAATTGATATTGAGGTCATTTCGGGAGTCGAAGAAGCTCGCCTAATTCACTTAGGTGTTTTACAAGCTCTCCCCCTTTCCGACAAGCGTTCGCTCCTTATCGATATCGGTGGCGGGTCAACCGAAGTCGTTATTTTCGACCACACGGAAGAACTGTTCGTTCGCAGTTTCAAAATCGGAGCAGTGCGCCTCACCAACCGATTCTTCCCATTCACTTCGACACATCCCGCTTCAGTTCCCTCCTGCACAAAATTCATTGCATCCACAGTGGAGCCAGTAAAAAGAGAGGTTCTCAAACTCCGTCATGAAGTCGCGATCGTGTCGTCGGGAACCGGTGAGACACTCGCTCGAATGTGCTGGATGCTGACACACGATGAAACACCTCGATCAATGAACGGCGTGATCTTTACTGCAGACGAATTACATCAGGTCACCAAGATGATTGCATCATCAACGCTAGAAGAACGAGCAAAGCTTGACGGCCTAGATGCTGATCGTGTCGACATTATTTTGGCCGGTGCACTTATTCTTGACACCTTGGCCGACTCATTCGCCATCACATCATTTATGTACTGCGACTACGCCCTTCGAGAAGGCGTACTACTTGATGCCGCGCAGCGACTTGACCCAGAAGTCAACAACGATCTTCACAATGTTGCTATTCACAGTGCCCGAAAGTTGGCTGAGCGGTGCGACGATGACCCCTCCCACAGCCTCAACGTTTCCCGGCTGTCGTGCATGCTCTTTGATGAGTTGTCACAAAAGTATGAAATCGACCCCCATCATCGCTTATATCTAGAGGCCGCGGCCGTGCTTGCCAATGTCGGCCTAGTCGTCTCACACGCACGTCATCATTTGCATACCTATTACATCGTGCGCAATGCAGACCTTGTCGGTTTTACGGATCACGAAATTGAGTTGATTGCTCAAATTGCTCGATACCACAGAAAGAGCGAACCCAAACTTCAACATGCTGCTTTTGCTGCACTCTCTGAAGCAGATCAACACACAGTCCGAATGTTGTCAGCGATCCTACGAATTGCTATTGGACTAGATCGCACGCATGACGGACGCACAACATCGGTGTCCGTCACTCAGAAGAATAAATCACTTCATCTCCTCATTGAGAGCGAGAAAAATGAAGACCTGGATTTGAACCTATACGCCACACAACAACGCGTAGCGCTTCTTGCTGACGTCTTCCAATGCAACGTCACCGTCGCAATCTCAGATTAAGACGGGATAGTTGACGTCACCGAGGTAACCACGGGAGCGACAGTAGTTTTTGGAACAGTCGTCTTTGGTACTGCATTTGTTACCGGCGGAATTGTCACTACGGGCACGGTCGTCGTTTTAGGCAGTGTTGTTGAAGTCGTAGAGGTAGTTGAAGACGTCGTAGTGGTGTAATTCGGATCTTTCTTATCCCACGGAGGTGTTACGGATCCGTATTCCTCAGGCTCTTTCACGCCATCAAAAACAAACACACGGTCGTTGTATTGAACCAACGCAGGAAAGTAGTTCGAAATAAAGATTGGAATGCGCACGCAACCGTGAGATGCAGGTTCTTTCGGAACCATCATTGCGCCATGAATTGCAATGCCGAAGTTGAAATACACCGGATTCCACATCGTGCCCAACTTGCTTTCGCGTAGTCCAAGTTTGCGGTTGTAGAAGTAATAGATACCGCCAGGCGTAATTGCTTCTCCACAAATACCCATTTTGATAGGCACTGGACCTTTATTGCCTTCTTCGCCAGGGTCAACTGTCACTTCTTCACACCACTTCTCATTGGTGCCTGTCGAAATATGGGTAACAAGCAAAAGTTGTTGGCCCTTAAAGACAGCCATTACTTGCTCAGGCAGATACACCTCAACGTGGTTAGGTGATTTGGGTTGACGACGCGGAGTGATAGTTACGTTTCCGCGCATTGATTCCCATAGAACGGGTGTCACGAAATCAACAATGGTGTCACGCGTCATTTTTTGCACAAGAGCTTGAAATGCCCACACCGCCATCATGGTGTCGCCGCCATAGATGCCATCAATGCGACCTGGATCAAAATTTAGATCTTTCAGACGTTGCTGCAAGCGACGAACATCAGCACCCTTCATGCCGTCGCGAATTGTGCGAGTCAATGTGTAACACGTGATTGGCGCATCTGGCGGACAGAACCCTGGAGTTGTAACCGTCGTTGTAGTGGTAGTTGTAGGACTCTGATTGTTATTTGCGACTGCAACTCCAGTGCCGACAACCACAAAAAGAACCGACGTAATGACTGCTTGACGCCACCTCACCCACCACGACTGGTGCACAGGCATTGCAAGTTCGGGCTCAAGGGGTTCAGACACAGCACCAAAACGCTACCAACGCACGAGGCCGGACTGCCTTCAGCCTAAACAACGGGCGAAATGCCTCGTATTTCGCGTCGAAGCTGGCGAGCTTCCTTCAAAATCTTCAGGATTACAGAGGGAGACGACAGCGTCGAAACCCCACGTGTACGGGGGAAGTAGTCAACCCCAAACTGAATAACTGAGTACCCAAATTTCTGAGCCTTCACCACCAGTTCAGCGTCGATGAATGACCCTTCACTCTTCAAGTCAACATGGTCAAAGATACGTGTGCGACATAACTTGAAGGCAAAGTTGATATCCCTCATTCGAATTCCGAATAGCACACGAACCATGATGTTGTAGAAGAACGAATACACCGTGCGCACATAACCTTCTCCGGTGCGATCAAAACGGTATGCACTTACAACGTCTGCGTTGTAGTAGCGAAGAAGTCTCATTGCTTTATGAACATCATGCATGTCAAACGGCAAGTCTGCATCGGTATACAAAACTAAGTCACCAGTAGCGGCTGCATATCCGGACTTCATAGAACCACCGAGTTTGCGGTTCTCTGGGTGATGCACAACCTTCACTCGCGGATCTTGCGCAGCTAAACGTTGGGCAATTTCTAACGTGTTGTCAGTTGATGCATCGTCGACAACAATCATTTCGTAATCAGCAATGTCGCCTTGTGCCATCAGGTCTTCACACTCTTCACGCGCTGCATCAATTGCACGCTCGATGTATGACTCCTCGTTCCACATAGGAAAAAAGATCGACAATTTATTGAATGGCGACTTTTCCATACGGATGCAGGCTATCCATAGGTGTCGCTTCTCATGGAGGCTGGCTGAGTACGGTGGCAAGTATGGATCTCGACACTCCCCCTGAACCAATTGAGGCGCTCCCAAGCGACGGGTGGCGAACTGTCTCCACCATCACATGGGCGGGCGTATTTGGGGCCCTACTCGCAGTGGCCATTTCTAGCCGCACTATTGGGCGACCCATCTGGTGGCTAGGACCACCGTCAACACCTGCATCACCCTTCCTCATCACAATCCCTCTTGCCATAGTCCTTCTCCCACTGGTCGCCACATTGCGCTATCCGCGCCACATGACAACGACTAGTTGGGTGTGCTCGCTTGCACTAATTGCAACCGGAATTGCTGAACTCACGTCGAACCCAGCCATCTCCCTTGCTGTTGTCGTCATTGGTATCGCTGCCCTAATGGAATCCATCGCTGTAGTCGTGGTCATGCGCCAGTACCGTTGAGGGCATGTCAAAGGTACTTACCACCCTCCCAGCTGGCGAACGCGTCGGCATTGCATTTTCTGGTGGCCTAGATACATCAGCGGCCGTTGCGTGGATGCGCGAAAAGGGCGCCATTCCATGTGCCTACACAGCAGACCTCGGACAGCCAGATGAGACAGATCTTTCTGGCATTCCTGGTAGGGCCAAAGAATACGGCGCAGAGATTGCGCGCCTCGTTGATTGCCGTGAAGAATTAGTGCACGAAGGCCTCATTGCATTGCAGTGCGGTGCATTCCACATCACTACCGCTGGCAAAACATATTTCAACACCACCCCATTGGGTCGTGCTGTCACCGGAACATTGCTCGTACGCGCGATGCGCCAAGACTCAGTCGACATCTGGGGTGATGGCAGCACATATAAAGGCAACGACATCGAGCGCTTCTATCGCTACGGCCTCATGGTGAACCCTGCCCTACGTATCTACAAGCCATGGCTTGACCCCACCTTTGTTGACGAGATGGGTGGGCGTACCGAGATGAGCGAATTCCTTACGGCTCGTAAATTGCCGTACAAAGCCTCGAAAGAAAAAGCGTATTCAACAGACTCAAATATTTGGGGTGCAACTCACGAAGCAAAACTGTTGGAAGAACTCAACAACGGAATGGAACTTGTCGAACCAATCATGGGTGTTGCTCATTGGGACGAGAGCATTTCTATTGCGTCAGAAGTTGTATCAATTCGATTCCATGAAGGTTTCCCCGTTGCAATCAATGGTAAAGAATTCAAATCGCAAGTTGATCTTGTCTTGGAAGCAAATGCCATTGGTGGCCGTCATGGTCTTGGCATGAGCGACCAAATTGAAAACCGCATCATCGAAGCAAAGAGCCGTGGAATTTACGAATCCCCTGGCCTTGCATTGCTGCACATTGCATACGAGCGCCTTGCTACTGGCATTCATAACGAAGCAACACTTGAGAACTACCGCACCATGGGCCGTCGCCTGGGTCGTTTGCTATACGAAGGTCGTTGGTTTGATCCGCAATCGCTAATGCTGCGTGAACCACTCATGCGTTGGGTGGGTACTGCAATCACCGGTGAAGTCACTGTTCGCTTGCGCCGCGGAGATGATTACAGCATTCTTGACACGACAAGTCCGAACCTCACATATGCACCTGACCGTCTCAGCATGGAACGTGTTGAAGATTCAGCATTCGGGCCGCTTGACCGTATTGGTCAACTCACCATGCGCAATCTAGATATCGACGACAGCCGTGCGAAGTTGCAGGTTTATCGCGGTGCTGGCACGTTGCCAAGCGGTGGCCTCTTGGCCATCGAAGACAATTCCTGACATAAACCAGCTAACAACGCTGCACGTTGCGGCATAGTTGCAACCACAACATGTTCTGTATCGCCATGTGCGCCACCACCGACTGCGCCTAAACCATCAAGTGTTTCAACGCCAACAGCAGCTGTGAAGTTGCCGTCTGAGCCACCACCCACAACAACACCGTTGAGTGAACTGATACCAATGCGTGCCGCCACTGCAGTCGCAATAGGAAATAGTCCTGCTGCTGCTGATTCATGCATTGGTGGTCGACCAATCTGACCAGACACAACGAGACGAGCTTCTGGGTGTTGTAGACGCAAGGCGGCGAACGCAGCTTCTACTCGTGGCTTCTCGGTTGGCACTGCAACACGCACATCAACTGCACACGTGGTGAGCGCAGGCACCACATTGTCTGCCGTGCCGGCAGACGCAAGAGTTGGGGTCACAGTTGTTCCCATTGACTCATCAGCAATGGCGACGATCTGCGGAATCAGTGTGGCTAATTCCACCAACGAGTTGATTCCCTTTTCTGGTTCGAGCCCCGCATGTGATGCGCGGCCTTCAATTGCCAGATTGATTGTGCCAGTTCCCTTGCGGCCAATCTTTAGTGCGCCGCCATCTGCGCTTGGTTCAAGCACCAATACAGCTCCACACGCAATCGCACGTTCTTCAATAAGTGCACGTGATGCGTGCGAACCAATCTCTTCATCGGCACTCAGCAGAATCTCTACGTGCGAAGAATCCGCTAACGAAGCAACTGCATAGATGGCCTGAACAATGCCTGCCTTCATGTCAAAGACTCCAGGCCCCGTTGCGATTCCGTCGCGCACAGCAAATGGCAACCGAGACAATGTGCCAGCAGGATGCACGGTGTCGTGGTGGCCCAATATGAGAACCTTCGGGTCGTTGCCGCCACGCCAATGAATGTGTGGGCCCACTGGTGAATCAATCAATGTTGGTGCAGAACCCAACATGCGTTCCATAAGGCCTGACAGCAACTGTGCATGAGAGTTCAAACGTTCAATGTCGCGTGATGGAGATTCGCATGACACCAACGCATCAAGGTCTGCCAGCATCGCGTCAAGGCTGAACGTGTCTGAAGAACTCATGGGTGAAATCGTGCCACGAATTAGCGCTGAAACAAGGTTTCAATTACAACATCTTGGCGGGCAAGCACCTCAGGCAATGGTTCAACGCCAATTCCAAGCCCCGTAGGCACCTGCAACATGCCATCTTGAAGCTCAAAAGGACGAGTGACATCAGAGGCGAAGTATCGGACAGATGCGGATAAGTCCGGAGTCAATGTGAACCCAGGCATTGCAGCAAGTGCCAGACACGAGGCCCGACCAACACCCGATTCGAGCATCCCGCCAACCCACGCATCAATGCCACGATCAATAAGGACATCATGCATCGCAATCGCATCACGAATACCGCCTACACGCGATGGCTTGATGTTCACTACATCGCACGCACCACGATCTAGTGCGTTCAATAACTGATTCATGGAGTTCACCGATTCATCAAGACATACAGATGTAGCAGAGCGATGTAGCAGTTCCGCGTGAGAATCCAAATCATCAGCTGCAAATGGTTGCTCTATAAATTGCAAGGCAAACTTGTCTAGCGAGACAAGCAAGTCAATATCGTCAGCACCATACGCACCGTTGGCATCAGCTTGAAGCGCGTACTCAACACCCACTGCATCTCGCACTGCTGCAAGCACTTCAACATCATGACCAGGTGCAATCTTTACTTTGACCCGCGCATACCCTTCTTCAACTCGCATCATCACTTCAGCAACTACGTCGTCTATGGAATCATGCATTCCAACAACAACACCAACTTCAATTTCAGTTTCAACTGCGCCCAGCACTTCAGCCAGAGATTTTCCCTGACGACGAGCATGCACATCCCATAAAGCAGACTCAAGCGCGTGCTTTGCGAAGTGTTGGCCTTTAATTCCCCACCATCCGTCAGCAAACAAATCAGCAACGGCCACGTCATGTTGCACTAGTTCAGGAATCAACATCTGAGTCATTGCCGTGTAAGAAGCTTCAGCATTTTCCCCGACATAAGCGACGCCTGTTGGAGCCACATTTTCTCCCCATCCGACAAAGCCATCTGAGTCGGTGATCTCCACCAAAATGGCTGAACGCGATTGATGCGCGCCATCAGAAGTGCGAAGTGGAGACACAAGAACGAGAGGCACACGCGCCACTCTGATTCGTTCAATACGCATTGTGCCTCCGAAGAACTGGTGCCCGGAGCGGGAATCGAACCCGCAAGAGGTTGCCCTCCGGGGGGTTTAAGCCCCCTGCGTCTGCCTGTTCCGCCATCCGGGCAAGAACGTATTTAGGCTACGCGCGTTGTGGCGTGGTCGTGGCGTACGCCATGAGGAGAATTCGACACTTCGTTTGAAATTTCTACTGTGAACTGCAACATGGTGCGCCATAACTGGGTGCGGGCCCTGTCGGCTTCGGGGGGTTCGAGGCGATTGATGAAAATGACACCTTCGATCATGTCGCCCACAGCTGCAGTGAAGGGCCTGTCAGACAACCGCACAGCCACGACACCGCCTTCACTATCGCGCGAACGCCTGATGCTGCGGTTGACGCCCACAATGCGAGGAGGGCTGCGAAACCCTGGCACCACCAGATCAAGTTCGGCTGCACGTTGGGCCAACACCCTGGCTGCTGCCGTGAACTTTGTGGTGGCCGATGGAGTCATGGAGACATGATGCCAAAAGGGTGTGGCACACTCTCCCCGTCTGCGACACTCCCGCGACCTATCGTTACTGCGTCGTGGATACAGAACTCAACCCGTTGCAACAGGCCGTCATTTCGGCACTTGGCGTTCCCACTGATTGGGAACCGTTGTCTATCGACATTGTGGAATCAATTGAAGAGCAACTTGTTGAAGCACTTGCTCCCATTAAAAATTTATTCACACCAGAAGATCCGTTACGCGTCAACAAGCATCACATTGCAACTGTTCACGGCTGCGAGAAGTACCACGTACTAAATAGACAAGCGCAATTTGCGTGGAACATCAACACCGTGCGCGGCACCATTGCCCATAAAGGCATTGAGTTGTTATTGAACTGGCGCGGGCCAATTATTCCTTCCGAGATCGTTGATGCAGCTATTACGAGCGTTGCGGAAAACCCACGCGAAAGCGCATCTGATTTCATTATCTCTTTACCTGCGCATGAACTTGCTGAATTACGTGGAGCAGTTGTCGGAGCTGTTTCAAATTTCCTTGAATGCTTCCCGCCGGTCAAGCCCCAATGGCGCCCAATGGTCGAATATTCAGCGTCCTATTCACTTTTCGGTGGAGCTGTGTTGTTTACCTCTCGTATGGACCTAGTACTTGGTGGGCCTGGGCGAAAAGTCATCATCGACTTAAAGACTGGTCGACTCACGCCAACCCACCGTGACGACCTGCGCTTTTATGCACTCATCGAAACATTGCGTAGCCGCCAAGCGCCACGCAGACTTGCGTCGTATTCGCTCGACTCTGCTCGTCTCGATGATGAAGACGTCACAGAGGGCTTACTGCAATCTGCCGTTCGTCGCACCGCACAGGGCACTTTGTTGATTGCGGATCTTGTGTTGAAAACTCGTGAACCAGAAGTTCGACCTGGTTTTCAGTGCAGGTGGTGCCCGGCTAATGATTCCTGCGAAGTCGGCGCGCAGTTCTTGCGTCAACTTGCCGGCGAAGACGAAGAGTCTGACTAAATCAGCGTGTTGCCATGCCCGGCACATGCGGGGTCATCATGGCAAACGGAACACCAAGTCCTGTTGCTCCGCGCACAGTTGAGATGTAACGACCAGGTTGTGTTGCACGTTTTGGCGGTGAAGCAATATCGTCACCCAACGATTCGCAGTATTCGAACAAGTCATCGATACTTGCAACCATGCCCCACAACGAAGCACCAACAGTGGTGATGTGTGGCCCGGTGACAACTTCAATGATGGTGTTATCCAGTTTGTGGAATCGCTGCACGACCCCGTTACCTACTTCGCGTTCACGGCGCACATCAAGGCCAAGAACAGCTTCAATTGCGGCACACGTGCGATCAAGGTTGTCGGTGTTGACAACTACGTGATCAAGGCCTGTGATGGTGTGAGAACCGATGCGAGACGTTGCAGGATGACCAGGAGATGTAGAGACAAGAGTGGTGGCGATGCCATCGATGTCGCAGACTTCATCAATTCCGACATCAATGGTCCAGGAATGAAGCCCGAGAGGGTCGTCTGTGATGGTCAGGTCAACATCAGCCAACAGACAAGAGTTACCAGTAAATGAAAGCCCCAGCTTCTGCCAGGGTTCACGAGAGCCTCCTGCATGCAGTGCAACGAGGCGGCTCATATGGGTGTCGGCTTAGCCGCGACCCATGTTTGGACGCTTGCCGTGGTTGGCCTTGGAGCGGCGCATGCGCGCCTTACGCTTTTTGGTCTTCTTCGACATAGGAGTCAAGGCTATCGGGCAACAGCCCGAGCGCCACAAAGCAGTTTTACGCCGGCCGCCACATGTAATAGCCAGCCGCATACGCCGTGCCGTCTTTGCGGTGGTCAGAGCAGACATAGGCAACGCCTTGATACTGCCCGGTCTGACCAAACTCGGCCTTCTTGCATCGAACTGGCTTCACTTCGCGGGCCCCAATTGCCCCAGAGGGAGCTGAGGTAACAACAGGCTCAGTGACAACAGGGGCCAACGTTGTGGCTGATGTGACTGCAGGAATAGTGGCTTCAGTGATCGGTGTTGTCACAGATTTTGAAGGAGGTGCCGGTGCAGTTCCCCAGGGCGCAACGGTGACCGAAGCGCACGATGCCGTGAGCAAGTTCTTGATGCGTCCAAATTCGCTCTGGTCCATCGAGAGCTTCCAACGCGCTTTGATAGCTACCCACTCAGATAAGTACGTGCAGGTATATGTCTTCTGCGCTGGAATCCAATTCGAGGGGTCGCGGTCGGACTTCGATCTGTTTTGACCTGCGGTCACTGCAATGAGCGCACGCGGATCAGACAAATCATTTGCGAATGTTTGTCGTTGTGCAGCAGTCCAATTCCACGCTCCCGAATCCCACGCTTCTTTCAGGGGAATCATGTGGTCAATATCAAGATCGCTCGGATTGGTGTGCATCATGTTGTCATACGGCGACAACCAGTCGCCTTCAATCACTTTGCAACCATATGCATCCACTTGGGCTTTGCTCTGAGACTCCGCAATCAGAACTTCTTCGCGTGTATCGCACCCATTTCCGTTTGCATCAATCCAATGCTTGAACAACGAACGTGAATAACCAGTCTTGTATTCGTTCTGCACAGCAATGGTTGAAAGAACTGACAGAGCAGTTGGGTTTGCCCCCACAACACCTTTTACAACGGTGGTGGCTACCACCTTTTTCTTCTTCAGTGTGGTTGTGGTCTTCTTTGCCTCTGGTGATGGTGCTGCACCGGAAGAACTAACACAACCAACCGTGACCGCAAGAGCGAGAGTTGGAAAAATGATTAACGACCGTTGAAGTCGGCGCGAAACTTTGTCGGACATTTTCATAAGTACCTCTCATAGAGACCGTACTAGTACCGAGGCGAACTCATTGATTATGAGTTCAGTGGTGGCGTGTGCCCCACTTTTCGAGATCCTTCAGAATGGGAATTAATTCCTCACCTTTTGCAGTGAGGTGATACTCATACCGTTGCGGTTTCTCCGTGTACATGCGCTTTTCCAAAACACCACCAGCGACAAGAGTGTTCAAACGATCAGTAAGAATATTGCGCGCAATACCAAGTGAATTCTGAATGGATTCAAAACGAAAAGCTCCACCACTAACAGCCATGATGATGAGCGGAGTCCACCATTCACCCATCACTTCCAACGCATCTGCGAGCCGGTGATCGAGATGTTGAAAGTTCTTACGCGGTGACATTCGGTTCACCCTAGGGCAAGCATGTGGCTATCTATTGCGTTTTCTAACGCTCACAGAGCGTTTCCTAATGCTATTAAGTATCTCTTCCAAAAATATTTTGAAGTGAGAACATTTCACTACAAAAAGTAAATCAATCCTCTATCTCTACAAAGATGCATTCACCCGGACACACATCAGCAGCTTGCACGACTGCTGAAAAATCACGCACAGATACATCGGCTAACGAACCAGCACCACCCGGATCATTCAGAGGTTCACCGCGCTCTGCAACATATGCGATGCCATCTTCAAGCTGCACAAACACGTCAGGACACAGATCAACGCATAAGCCATCGCCCGTACACAGGTCTTGGTCGATCCATACGCGCATAAGAAAACGGTACCGCGAACCTGCCCTTATCCTGCAGTGCATGACATCGAATCTGCCAATTGCGCCACGGCGACCACATACATGGGTTCGTCCATCTGGCGACGTGCTGGACCCATTCGCGTGGTTGTTGCAGAAAGACGATGCCGACACTCTGCAATACCTCGCAGACGAGAATGCATATTCACAAGAATGGTTTTCCCGCCACAAATCTGTAACAGATGAGATATTTTCAACAATCAAGGCACGCATACAAGAAGACGATGCGTCTCACCCTGTCAGCCACTCCGGTTGGTGGTACACGTCACGCACTGAAACCGGCAAGGCATACGCCATTCATTCGCGAGGCCGGACAGCAACAACCGCAACAGAGAACGTTTTGATCGAAGAGAACGTCGAGGCAGATGGTCATGACTATTTTTCACTAGGCGCATTCGAAGTATCAAACAACACTCAGCTGCTTGCGTGGTCAAGCGATATTGATGGTGGCGAGTACTACACATTGCGTATTCGTGACACCGAAACAGGCAATGATGCATCAGACGTAATTGCCGACACAGCATTTGGTGGTATTGCGTGGAGCACGAATGATGACTGGTTGTTTTATGTGACTCCCGATGAGCAAATGCGGCCATGGCAAGTGTGGCGACACAAGGTTGGAACTCCAGTCACTGATGACGTGATGGTCTATGAAGACGCAGATGAACGTTTCTTTGTAGGTGTTGCAGCAAGCCGTTCTGGTCAATTAATCATGATCGAATCCTCTAGCAAAACATCTAGCGAAACATGGATTATTGACGCTTCAAAACCCACAGACCCATTGCTATGCGTGGCCCCGCGTCGCGACAACATTGAATACACCGTTGATCATTGGGGTGCCGAATTAGCTATCACCACAAACTTGGATGCAGTTGATTTTCAAGTCATGACAGCTGCCATCACATCGCCGTCTGAGTGGAAACCATTTCTCGCACATGTGGCTGGTGAGCGCATCACACAGTTTGAGTGTTTTTCTTCATTCGCAGTGATGCAACGGTGGGTAAAAGGCCAGCAAGTGATTTCCATTGTGAACCGTGACGGGACTGCCTCATATATTGCAGTTCTTGATGAACCCCACGAGGTTGAACTCGACACCAACCCTGATTTCGAAACTGACGGCATTCGTCTGTCATATCAATCACTCACAGTGCCTCACACCACTGCGTGGTATTCGATTGCCACAGACGAAGTCTCAACACTGAAACAAGTGCGCGTCAACGCGTGTGACTTGTCTATGTATGTTTCAGAACGTTTGTGGGCTACATCAGAAGACGGCACTCAAGTACCTGTTGACATCGTGCGTCATCGTGACACCCCTCTCAACGGAACAGCGCCTGCAATGGTGTACGTGTACGGCTCGTACGAAATTTCTGTAGCACCGTGGTTCTCTGTTGCACGTCTGTCATTGCTTGACCGAGGTTGGATATGGGCACTTGCGCACCCTCGTGGCGGTGGCGAGATGGGCCGCAACTGGTACTTGCAGGGCCGCTTACTTCAGAAACGCAATACGTTTACCGACACGATTGCAGTGGCTACACATTTGGCAAACAATCTCATCTGTGATGGCACGAAAATGGTTATTCGTGGTGCAAGTGCTGGCGGACTCGCAGTAGGTGCCTGCATAACAATGGCACCCAATCGATTTGCCGGAGCAATTGCTGAAGTTCCGTTTGTTGATGTGGTGAGCACAATGAGCGACCCGTCGTTGCCATTAACCGTTACTGAATGGGAAGAATGGGGCGACCCCCGCTCAGAACCGAGTGCGTCATACATCGCCAGTTATTCGCCGTATGACAACACCGTGTCTGTTGATTACCCACAGCTCTATGTCACCGCAGGCTTGAACGACACTCGCGTTAGTTATCACGAACCTGCAAAATGGGTGGCTCGCATGCGTCACGAATCACCACAAACAACAGTGGTGTTCAAATGTGACATGGGCGCAGGTCATGGTGGGCCTTCAGGTCGTTATGACCAATGGCGCGACGAGGCTCAGACATTGTCGTTCGCCATTGATTGCGTGAAATAAATCCTTAGCTAAATGCTGCAGAAGTAAACAACAACGCAATCAACGCAAGATTGCGCATCACGTCTTGCCATGACGGCGGTCTATTCACGTGGGCTCCGAAGCACGCACACGGAACCTGAGACTTTGTCAGCACCTGCATCGCCAAGAACGATGTGAACACCACCAACAACAACGTTGCAAGCCCAAGAATTGTGGGCGAGGGCTTTAACACCACCAACGCAGCACCCAGAACTAGTTCAAGTACCGGAAGTGCGACGGCAACAGTTTTCCAGAGATGCTGTCGACGAGCATTTGCCATCCATTGATTCCACGACATGACTTTGCCGGCGCCAGCAAGTGCAAGTGTTGCGCCAACTATTGCGGCACAGACACGGGCAGCGATTTCTTTGCTATCCACCGTGCTTCACGCTTGAGACTTTGCCGCGAAAGAACACCATTGCGTTCTCTACTTCTTCTGCATGATCAAGCGAGGTAACGCGACCAACAACGCACGTATGGTCACCCATCACTGTTTCTGAGTCGATGTCGCAATCAATCCACGCAATGGATCCTGGCAATACAGGGCATCCTCCAGCAGACGGTAACCATTCAACACCAGCAAATTTGTCGTCGCCTTCTTTTGCAAAACGCCAACATGCTTCTTCTTGGTGTGATCCAAGAACATTCACGCAGAAGCGACCAGATTCACGAATTGCGGCCCATGACTGCGAACGAACACCTGGGAAAAAACCAACAAGTGGCGGATCAAGGGACACTGATGCGAAAGATCCGATAGTGATGCCGAATGCTGCGCCCTGCGCGTTGAGACCAGTTACGACGACTACCGAAGTCGGTACATGGCCGAGAACGGCGCGAAAGTGAGCAGAGTCAAAAGGTGCAGACATGGGTTCAGATTAGACCCAATAGGTCACAAGTTGATTGTTACGCCTTCGCGGGCCACAAAAACTTCAACGCCTGCAGAATCTGAACACGCCTTTGTGGCGTCGAGTTCAGCATCCGTGCGCTCTGGGTCATGATGAAACAGAGCCAGGCGCTTGGCGCGGCATGACATCGCAACACCTACAGCAAATTCTGTGGTGCAATGACCCCAATGCGCCTTAGTTACAAACTCGGCTGGCGTGTATTGAGCATCATGAATCAAGAGATCAACGCCGTCAACAAGTTCACGAACTCCATCAGCAATGGAGAACGACCCATCAAGTGGCTGCTGATGATCAGAGATGTAGGCGATGGCGACATCACCGAACTCAATGCGATATCCAACTGTTGGTCCGATGTGCGGAACCAGACGCGACTTGATGGAGTAGCCATCAATTGCAAAATCATTATCAGCTACATCATGAAAAGAAAAACGCCCTTGTAAGCCTGAAAGGTCGACGGGGAAAGTTGGCGGACGGACAATGCTCTTTACGGATTCCATAAAGCTGGTGCCGTCCTCTTGAGCAGGCCCAAACATTTCAAGACGTGCCTCTGGTTTCAATACCGGCGCAAAGAATGGCAGTCCTTGAATGTGATCCCAATGCAAATGCGTTACCAATGCAACCGCATTGACTGGCGCATCTTTTTCAACAAACTGTTTTCCGAAATAACGAAGACCAGTTCCTAGGTCGAGAAGAAGCGGACGTTGGCCATCAGCCTGAACAGATACACATGAAGTGTTGCCGCCGTACTTCGCTGTGGCTGGCCCATGGCACGGCGTTGAACCCCGAACGCCGTGAAACGTGACGCGTAGTTGCTCTGCCCCCATGTCCCTAACGCTACGCATGTTCGCTCGTGAAGTACACAAATTCATAGAGTGACGCGTGTCGCACCACACCCGACTACCGTTCGGATATGGCTCATGAGATCACCACGCAAACCGTCACCGCTAATGGCATCGACTTCACCTACCTAGAGTGCGGCACCGGCCCGTTAGCCCTGTGTCTTCATGGTTTCCCCGATTCAGCACACAGCTGGCGTCACCTCATGCCGGAACTTGCTGCTGCTGGTTACCGAGCGGTAGCACCATTTACTCGCGGCTATGCGCCTACGTCGACCGCGCCTGATGGCATCTACCAAACAGGTGCTTTGTCCGCCGATGCCAATGCTTTGCACGAGGCGCTCGGCGGTGACGGCGACGCAGTTCTGATCGGACACGACTGGGGCGCGCCAAGTGTCTACGGTGCAGCCGCAAGCGAACCGCAACGTTGGAAGCGAGTCGTCGGAATGGCAGTGCCTCCGGGTGGTGCAATGGGAATGGCATTTGCAACCAACCTTGAACAATCAAAACGCAGTTGGTACATGTTTTATTTCCAACATCCGTTGGCCGACATGGTGGTGCCGGCAAATGATCTTGCGTTCATCGACATGTTGTGGCGTGATTGGTCACCCGGATATGACGGTGCAATTGATTCAGAAAATTGCAAAGCGTGTTTACGTGACCCTGCACATATGGCTGCCGCGCTTGGTTATTACCGGGCAACTCTTGGCACTGGCGCACGTAGTGAGAAATACGATGCAATTCAAGCAGCAGGTGGCGGTGAGTTAACTCAACCGACTTTGTACATACACGGGGCAAATGACGGATGCATCGGAGCCGAAGTTGCAGAGGCAGCGCGAGCCATGTCGCCTTGGGCCACCGTGAAAATTGTTGAAGGTGCTGGCCACTTCATGCAGTTGGAAAAGCCAACCGAAGTGAACAAACTGATTATTGATTGGATTACGGCAAAGTAACGGTGTTGCCGGTGCGCTGAAGTAACCCTTCGTCCGCAAGTGACGCAATCAGTTTTTCTGCACGGCCCTCATCAACACCCATTGCTGCAATCACATCAGCGATTTGTTGGGAACCATCCCCCACCGCACGCAATGCACGTCCACGGGCTTGACGGTCAGACCCTTCGAAGCGGGGCTGCGGTTTACTGACTCCGGCAGACAACTGCGCCGGATCTTCTCCGTTGCCCTTGTATTTGCACTGGGTTCGCACTGGACATGAATCACACAATGGTGAACGCACAGTGCAGTGCCGTGCGCCGAAATCCATCATCACCTGATTCCATTCCCATCCGAGACCTTGCGGAACTAGTTCATCTGCGAAATCTTGCAGGGCGCGGGCTTTCATTGGTACGCCTTCAAGTCGCGACAACACACGCGAGACATTGACATCAACAACTGCAACATCAGCACGATGCGCAAATGCCAAGACTGCACGCGCTGTGTATTGGCCAATGCCTGGAAGTTTCAATAACTCCTCAAGAGAATCCGGCATGTTGCCATCAAACTGTTCATGCAGTACTACTGCGGTTGCTTGCAGATTGCGACACCGCCGCGGATACCCAAGACCAGACCACAGACGTAATGCATCACCTAATGGGGCTTCTGCCAATGCGCCGGGCGTTGGAAACACTTCCAGAAAGGCTTCGTATTTGGGCATGACGCGCGCAACAGATGTCTGCTGCAGCATCACTTCACTAACCAGGACACGCCACGGGTCATTTGTACGTCGCCATGGAAGGTCGCGCAGCGATCCGCTGCCCCACTGAATCAAACTGGCCGCAATGCGGTCATTGCGACTTAGTCGGCCCACACGTCCTGTCCGTCGTATGGACGGCGACGGCTTGG